>ERZ772927.31-NODE-31-length-137053-cov-366.149_pt1 | contig 137053 bp, 118 predicted proteins | sample MGYA00512115_ERZ772927 | MGnify/ENA primary metagenome ERZ772927 (study PRJEB29015, sample SAMEA2737924) | human oral metagenome | biome: human oral; feature: human-associated habitat; material: dental | place: China | collected 2013 ... | reverse complement strand
TATGGGTGAAGGGGACGGCTCTGTCACGGTACGGACCTCGGGGAGAAGAGGAAGACTGCTGTGGGGCAGTCTACCAAGCAGCCGCTTGGTTTCTCACGGTTCTCCTACCGCTGCCACTATGGAAGAACAGCAGCCCTGACGCACAGTGCGGTTGCGTAGGTCTGTTGTGGTCGTTCCCTTCGACCTCGGCTGATGGGTGACGGGGTCGAGCTTCTGGTCAGTACGGGTCGTCTGCCTCGGCTGTGGCTGATCGGGGACTTACTTCTGTGACGAGAACTGCGATGTCCTCCAGATCACTGGGGGCAGGGCGCAGTCGTTTGGGGGAGAAGTACGTCCTGGGCGTAGATCGCAGTTCCCGATCCGCCCGGCTTCGAGTCCACCACGTGCGCCAGCGCCGCCGGGCCGGCGCCGCCCCTCAGAATCCCCGGATGGAGTCCTCCAAGGCCTTGTCCTCCGTCATGGCCTCGCTCTCTTGGCGGATGCGGGCGGCGTCGGCCTCCCTGCCCGCCCACTCGAGGACTGACGCATAGGTTCGCAGCGCGCCGGCGAGCCCCCGGCTGAAGTCATCCGGGCGCCTGCGGGCCAGGCTCCGGTAGGCGGCGACCGCCTCCCGTGCGGTCTCCAGGGCCTCGCCTCGGTGACCGGCCTCGGCCAGGCGCTTGGTGAGCCGGTGCAGGCACGGGGCCAGCGCCGGGGCGTGCGTCGCCGGGTCGCGCTCGGCCAGCTCCCGGCGGATAGCCGCCGTCTCCCGGATCGCGGCCAGCGCGGCGGAGCGGTCCCCGACGTCACCCAGGCACGTGGCCAGGTTGTGCAGGCAGGCCGCCAGGTCCGGCTTGTAGGCGGCCGGATCGACCTGGGCCAAACTCCGGTAGAAGGTGACCGCCTCCTGCACCGCGGCCAGGGCCTCGTGCGCACGCCCGGCCCGGCTGAGGTTCAAGGTGAGGATATTGAGCGCCCGAGCCAGGTCGGCGGTATGGGGAGCCGGGTTGGTACGGACCAGCTGCCGGTAGATGTCGATGGCCTCCCAGGCCATGGCGAAGGACTCCTGCAGTTGCCCGGCCGTGTACAGGTAGACGGCGAGGACGTACAGGGACTCAGCCAGGGCCGGGGTCTCAGTGCTGGGGCGGCTGTGCTCCAGAGCGCGTCGAATGCTGACCGCCTCCCGTGCCGAAGCCAGAGCGTGGTCCAGCCTGTCAGCCTCACGCAGGCAGGCGGCCTGGACCGTGAGGGCGTCGGCCAGGTCAGGCAGGTGAGTGTCAGGGGCGCTGTGGGCCAGAGCACGAGCGAGGTTGACTGCCTCCTCGCCCGCGGCGAGGGCCTCGCGGTGCCGCCCCACGTCGCTCAGGCGCCGAGCCAGTGTTGCCAGGGCGTGGGCGGCCTTCGGTGAGGAGAGCACCGGCGTGCGGCGGGCCAGTCCCCGGTAGAGTGCAGCGGCCTCCTCAGCCGCCTCCAGGGCCTCGGCTCGGCGCCCGACAGCGGCCCCACAGGCGGCCAGCGCCTCCAGGGCTCCGGCAAGATCACCGGTGCAGGAACCGATCTCCTCCCCATCGAGGCGGCGGTAGAGACCCACGGCCTCCCGGGCCAGCTCGAGGGCCTCATCGACATAGCCCACCGTGCGCAGCCTGGGAGCCAGACGTGCCAGGTCCGCCGCGAGTCGGCGCGTGTGCACATCCGGATCAGCCCGGACCAGACGCCGTCGGACGGTGAGGGCCTGCTGGGCGGTGACGAAAGCGGCGCTCGGCCGACCGGACTCACTCAGGCAGCAGGCGAGTGTGACCAGTGCCTGAGCCAACCCGGTCTCATCGCCAAAGGGCTCATCCCGGCGCAGGCCCCGGTAGAGGTCCACGGACTCCTGAGCGCTGGCCAGGGCGTCACGCAGTTCGCCGGAAGCGCTCAGGTCGACGGCGAGGCGGCACAGAGCCTGCGCCAGCCCGGAGGCGTGGGCGTCGTAGTCGTGCCGGGTCAGGCGCCGTCGGAGCCGGACCGTCTCCTGCGAGACCGCAACCCCCTCACGCATGCGGCGGGCCTCGCGCAGGCGGTCCGCCATGACCGACAGCCCCTCTGCCAGATTGGGCAGGTAGACGTCCGGGCTGAGCCGGGCCAGGTCCCGGAGAATCTGGCAGGCCTCCCGTGCGGCATCCAGAGCCTCCCCCCGACGGCCCGACTCGGCCAGGCGCTCACTGAGCTCCAGCAGCCGACCGGCGCGAGCAGCTCCCTCGGGGGCGGCGCAGGGGGAGAGCAACACGTCTGACAAGCCTTAGGAACAGGGGTGGGGGAGTGGTGGTGTGCTCACGCTAAACGGTGCCTGCGCGGCGCCGCGATGGGGAGACATCACCAAAGGCGCGCCCGGCCAGGGGCTCCTTTAGAATCGGCGCTGTGCTGGCAGCGGGCCGGCAGGGGGCCGGCGGCGGCCGGCAGGACAGGCACGGTGACGACACGGAAGGGAGTCGGTGTGGACACGCTGTTCAGCCTGAACCACGTGGGGGTCCAGGTCGTCGCGATGCTCGCCACCTTCGTCCTGTGCCTGACGCTGGGCGCCGAGCGCCACCTGCGCCACAAGGACGCCGGCGTCAAGACGCACGTCCTGGTGGGACTGGGCTCGTGCCTGTTCACCCTGGTGTCCGCCTACGGCTTCGCCCCGATTACCGGCTCGGATGTCGCGGTGGACCCCAGCCGTGTGGCTGCGCAGATCGTCTCCGGTATCGGCTTCCTGGGAGCCGGGGTCATCTTCGTCAACAACGACACCGTCCGGGGCCTGACCACCGCCGCGACCGTCTGGCTCAGCGCCGCCATCGGCATGGCCTGCGGGGCGGGCATGATCCCCCTGGCGGCCACGGCGGTCGCGCTGGACTACATCGTCGTCCTGTTCCTGGGCCCTCTCACCTCGCGCCTGCAGCGCCGCCGCGGCGAGGTGACCGTGCGCATCGACTACGAGATCGGCAGCGCCGTCATGCCCGAGATCCTCCAGGTCGCCACCGCATCGGGCTTCACCGCCACCCTGGAGGAGACCGAGGTGACTCGCGGCGAGCACGGGCGCACCATGAACGCCGTCATGCGCTTCCACGGGCAGCGCCCCGCCGTCAACCTCATCGAGGCCCTCTCCGGGCTCGACGGCGTCGACGGCGTCGAGTGCCTCGAGGGAGGCCGGCTCGACTGAGCCCGCCCCTCCTACTCCAGGGCGCGAATGATGGCCTCGACCGTGTCCTTGGCGTCGCCGAACAGCATGGAGCTGTTCTCCCGGAAGAAGAGCGGGTTGTTCACCCCCGCATAGCCGGTCGCCATGGAGCGCTTGAAGACGATGACCCGGCTCGCCTCCCACACGTGCAGCACCGGCATACCCGCGATCGGGGAGCCCGGCTCCTTCGCGGCCGGGTGCGCCGCGAAGGTAACCGGCCTCCCATGGAGGGAGGGCTCCGGTGACGGACGGAGTAACGGGAATTAGGGGCGGGCCATGTCCCAGCAGCGGGCGCCCCCGGTCATGCCGGCCTCGTTGGGGACTACGACGACGTCGTCGCCGATCTTGGCGAGCTGGGCCGCCGTGATCCGCCGCGAGTTGCCGCCGCCCAGGTAGAGGCGGTCCCACAGGTACATGGGGCGCAGGGCGTCGACGACGCGGCGCACCCGGCGCGACCAGTGCGCGTCGCCCAGGCGCAGGCGCTCGTGCTCGCCGATGTAGTCGTCGTACGTCAGTCCCCAGCGCACCGGCCCCTGGGAGACCTCCACGTGCGGGGCCAGGACCCCGTTGTCGAAAACGGCGTTGCCCAGGCCCGTGCCCAGGGTCACGATCATCTCCAGGCCGTGGCCCGTGACGACACCGGCCCCGGCGACCTCGGCGTCGTTGAGGACCAGGGAGGGGATTCCCAGGGCCCTGGAGACGGCGGTGCCCATGTCGAAGCGGCCCCAGGCCTCCACCAGGTCGGGCAGCACCTTGGAGCGCGGGCCGTCCTTGGTGATGTAGTGCGGCGTGGCGACGACGACCCCGTGGCGGATCATGCCTGGCATCCCCACTGTCACCCGGTCCGCGCCCGGCAGCTGGGAGGCCAGCGAGGCGATGGTCTCCACCAGCTTCTCCGGCGGCAGCGGGTAGGGGGTCGGGGTGCGCACGGCGCGGGAGATGATGTTGCCCTCGCAGTCCAGCACCGAGGCCTTGATGCCGCCGCCTCCGCAGTCCACGGACAGAGTCGTTGTGCTCACGGCCGCGAGCCTAGTGGAAGCGCGAAGCCGGTGCGGTTTCAATGGGGGCATGCCACGCATCCGCCTCGACCTGGCCTACGACGGCACCTTCTTCTCCGGGTGGGCTGCCCAGCCCAGGCTGCGCACCGTCGAGGGGGTCCTCACCTCCGCCCTGGCCACCGTGCTGCGTGAGCCCGTCCGCCTCACCGTGGCCGGACGCACCGACGCTGGCGTCCACGCCGCCGCCCAGGTGGCCCACCTCGACGTGAGCCCCGAGGCCTGGGCCGCACTGCCCGGACGCTCCGAGCGCCTCCCCGAGACCGCCCTGCTCACCCGGGTGGCGGGCGTCCTGGCCCGTGAGGCCCAGCAGAGCCTGGCGCGCACGCCGCGCGGGGCCGGCGATGTCGTCGTCACCGGGGCGCGCACCGTGCCGGAGGCCTTCGACGCCCGCTTCGGCGCCCTGAGCCGCCGCTACACCTACCGGATCGCCGACGCCGCCGCCCCGCGCGACCCCGCCCGGCGCGCCACCGTCCTGTGGCTGCCCGATGTGCTCGACGTCGAGGCCATGGACGCCTGTGCCCGGCCCCTGCTCGGCGAGCACGACTTCCTGTCCTACTGCAAGCCCCGCGAGGGTGCCACGACCATCCGCACCCTGCGCACCCTGCAGTGGCGCCGGGCCGAGGCCGGGCCGGACTCGGGGCCGGACGCGGGGCTCGTGACCCTGAGCGTCGTCGCCGACGCCTTCTGCCACTCCATGGTCCGCTCCCTGGTGGGGGCGGGCCTGGCCGTCGGGCAGGGACGCAAGCCGGTCGCCTGGCCGCGCGAGCTCCTGGACGCCCGCACGCGCCAGAGCGCCGCCCCCGTCGCCCCGCCGCACGGGCTGACCCTGGAGGAGGTCACCTACCCGGCCGACGACGAGCTCGCCGCCCAGGCCGAGCGGGCCCGCACCACCCGGCGTCTGAGCTGCTGATCGGCGGTCAGGGGCTCGCCTGGCCGCGTGGTGCGATTCACGGAACTGGGAAGCCGCACCTTTTGACCCTTCCGCGGGGCGCCCGGTACTGTTGGCAATCGTCGTGCAGCACACGTGTGCGTGTCCGCGGTGCCGTCCCACTCGCCCCGGATCGCCTGTGCTCCGACCACTCACCTGACCATGGTGGTCTCGCCGAACCGCGAACGCTTCACCGCGCTTCGGCGTGCCCACTCGCCAAGAGAAACGAAGGCAACGCCCGTGCGCACGTACACACCGAAGCCCGGCGACGTCGAGAAGAACTGGTACGTCATCGACGCCACCGACGTCGTCCTGGGTCGACTCGCGGCCCAGGCCGCCACCCTGCTCCGTGGGAAGCACAAGCCCCAGTTCGCCCCCAACGAGGACTGCGGCGACTACGTCGTCATCATCAATGCCGACAAGGTGGCTCTCACCAACGGCAAGGCTGACAAGAAGTTCGCCTACCGCCACTCCGGCCACCCGGGTGGCCTGACCGCCGTCTCCTACCGCGAGCTGCTGGCCACCCGCCCGGAGCGCGCCGTCGAGAAGGCCATCAAGGGCATGGTTCCCCACACCAAGCTCGGTCGCGCCCAGCTCAAGAAGCTCAAGGTCTACGCGGGTGCCGAGCACCCGCACGCCTCCCAGAGCCCGAAGACGTTCGAGATCACCCAGGTCGCCCAGTAAGCGCTCCAGCGCTCGGCACCCCGCGACAAGCAAAGGACATATCGTGGCTGAGACCACTGTCGACATTGACGCGCTGGACGAGGAGAACGCCCCCTCCAGCTACACCACCGAGACCGAGGAGTCCGCTCCGGGTCGCGGCCAGTCCATCACCGCCCCCGGCTCCGGCCTGGGTCGCCGCAAGGAGGCCGTCGCTCGCGTGCGCCTCGTTCCCGGCACCGGCCAGTGGACGCTCAACGGCCGCTCCCTGGAGGACTACTTCCCCAACAAGCTGCACCAGCAGCTCGTGCGCGCCCCCTTCACCATCCTGGACCTCGAGGGCCGCTTCGACGTCGTCGCCCGCATCAACGGCGGTGGCGTCTCCGGCCAGGCCGGCGCCCTGCGCCTGGGCATCGCCCGCGCGCTCAACGAGATCGACCGTGAGGCCAACCGCGCCACCCTGAAGAAGGCCGGTTTCCTCACTCGCGACTCGCGCATCGTGGAGCGCAAGAAGGCCGGTCTGCACAAGGCCCGCCGCGCCCCTCAGTACTCCAAGCGCTGATCGGGTCAGGTCCTGGCCGAGCCGGCCGGGCCTCCCCTCCGCTACGACGGCGGTCGTCCCCTTCCCGGGGCGGCCGCCGTCGTCATGTGTCAGGGGTGGTGGGGAGCCTCCCGGGCGGCGGCGCATCAGTCGATAAGCGGCCGACAGACGTCCGAGGCGCGGCGGTGAGGGGCGCGATCTCAGGCGCGAGCCGCCGGGCCGGGGACGGCGCAGGACATCAGACCTTGTGCGCTGGCCGAAGGTTGGGCCCCGATGTTCGGCGCCCCGTGGCAGGATGGTGCTGTTTCGTCACCCTTCAGGAGGATTTCCATGGCTCGTCTCTTCGGAACCGACGGCGTACGCGGCCTGGCCAACGACCTGCTCACGCCCACCCTGGCCGTACAGCTCGGTGAGGCCGCGGCCCGCGTCCTGACCAAGGACACGTCCGCCGCACGGAGCTCACGCAGCGGCCGCCCCCGCGCGATCGTGGGCCGCGACACCCGCGCCTCCGGAGAGTTCCTCGACCACGCCATCAGCGCGGGCCTGGCCTCCTCCGGCATCGACGTCACCCGCGTGGGCGTCCTACCCACCCCGGCGATCGCCCACCTGACGGCCACCCAGGACATCGAGCTGGGCGTCATGATCTCCGCCTCCCACAACCCCTTCCCGGACAACGGCATCAAGTTCATCGCCCGTGGCGGCTACAAGCTCGCCGACGCCGTCGAGGACGAGATCGAGGCCATCCTGGGCAAGGTCAACGACCGCCCCACCGGCGCCGACGTCGGCCGCGTCATCAAGGGGGAGACCGTCGCCGACCAGAACTACATCAACCACCTCGTCGACTCCGTCGCCACCGACCTGTCCGGCCTGCGCATCGTCGTCGACGCCTCCAACGGCGCCGCCTCCGTCGTCGGCCCGGCCGCGCTGCGGGCCGCCGGCGCCGAGGTCATCGTCATCAACGCCTCCCCGGACGGCCTCAACATCAACGACAACTGCGGCTCCACCCACCCCGAGCAGCTGCAGAACTACGTCAAGGCGGTCGGCGCGGACATGGGCGTGGCCTACGACGGCGACGCCGACCGCTGCCTGGCCGTGGACGCCGACGGCAAGCTCGTCGACGGCGATCAGATCATGGGCATGCTCGCCATCGGCATGAAGGCCGACGGCACCCTCGGCTCCGACACGCTCGTCGTGACCGTCATGAGCAACCTCGGCCTCATCCTGGCCATGCGTGAGCACGGCATCCGCACCGTCCAGACCGGCGTGGGCGACCGCTACGTGCTCGAGCGGATGCTCCAGGGCGGCTACACCCTGGGCGGCGAGCAGTCCGGGCACGTCATCGACACCGTCCACGCCACCACCGGTGACGGCGTGCTCACCTCCCTGCACGTGGCTGCGCGCGTCAAGCGCACCGGCAAGACGCTGGCCGAGCTCGCCAGCGTCGTCCCCCGCCTGCCCCAGACCCTCATCAACGTCAAGAATGTCGACAAGGGCGCCGCCAGCACCAACAAGGCCGTGCAGGACGCCGTGGCCTCCGCGGAGAAGGACCTGGGCGAGACCGGCCGGGTCCTGCTGCGCCCCTCGGGCACCGAGCCGCTCGTGCGCGTCATGGTCGAGGCCGCCACCCAGGAGGAGGCCGACCGCGTCGCCCGCTCCCTGGCCGACACCGTCAAGAACAACCTCAGCCTGTGAGCTGACGGCGGCTTCCTCCCCGGCCTTCAGAAGGCGATCATGCCTGATCTATGTGCCCCGCCCAGAACCTATGGGCGGGGCACAGGGCATTGAAGGTTCTGGAACTGCTGGTGCACGGCGTGGCCGTGTAGGGTCGACGTCTAGGCCTCAGCCTCAATGTTATTGATGATCTACTTCTGATATAACCGTTGGAATACAGCGTCTAACAAATCGAGCGGAGCGAGCATGGAGCTGCCCGATGGCGGATACCGTCCTCCGCCGATCCACGTATGTGAGGACGAGACCTACCCAATCGATGTCGGCCCGATCTCCGGGCCAGGGCGCCACCGGATAGTCATACGACTGAGGACCTACAGAGGGCGCGTGGTCGACTATGCGCTCCAGCCCGGATGACGGCTGGCAGCCCGTGTTTCGGATCGACACACGTCATGGTTGTATCCACTCTCACCAGTACCATCGGGACCGCGACCGTGAGACCCGTCCCATCCAAGTACTGGGGAGGAACGACCATGCCATACTGGGGGTGTCTTACGAGGAGTCATACAAGCAGGTAATCGACTGGATGGAACAGCACTTCAGGAGCTGGCAGAGATGAGTGACACCAAGACGACGCGGCGTGATGCGGCGCGCGCTGTGGGGCTCTTCCTCGGTACGACTCAGGGGCGGGAGCTGTTCAGGCGCAACCACTACCTCAATGACACCAGGATCCTTGCGGTCCCTGAGTCCGAGCCCATCGACTCCGTGATCGCCGATCACCTCGACCACGGTGCCGACACGATCGTCGCCGTGTTCTTCCCCGATCGCCGGGGCAGCAAGCGCTTCGGCTTTTTCAGGTGGGAGATGCCTTCAAAGCAGGCCCCCGAAGGTTGGTGTGCTGCCGAAGGGGTGACGCTTGGGGCCGGACCTCAGGGCCGCACATCGTCCATCGGCGCTGTCATGGATACGATGAAGGCTCAACGTTTTACTCTTTCTGACGATGGCCCTCACGATGACGTCCCGGATGTGTCTGCTCTGCTCAAGCGCATGTCGTCTCAAGCCTTTGCTGCTTCCTAGCACCTGAGTCTCACCTGAGGACCTCGCGGCCGCCGCTACCAGTACGGTGGCCGCGACCGGCCCCGGCATGTGGAGCACCGCCTCACGGCGATGGGGGAGAATGGACCCGTGATCTCCCCGTACCGCCTGGCTCTCCTGACGGAGCCGCCGACCTGGCAAGGCCGGCCCCTGAGCGGAAGGAGCCTTGACCTGCTCGCCGTGCTCGCCGGCAGCCAGGACGCCAGGGTGAGCGACGGCGCCCTCATTGAGGCCCTGTGGCCCGACGACCCCCCGGCTCGCCCGCTGCGGGCCCTGCACGTCGTCGTCTCCCGGCTGCGTGCCGTTGTGGGGGAGGGCGTCGTCGAGCGCAGCGGCGACGGGTACCGACTGGAGCTGGCGGAGGCGGAGGTCGACGTCCGAGACCTGGCGGATCGGGCGGAGCGCGCCCGGGCCTGCGCCGCCGCCGGCCAGTGGGAGCAGGTCCTCGATCTCACCGACCCACTGCCCCCGGTGCCCGTTCCCGACGAGGTCGATGACAACGGTGGAGCAGGAGCCGCCCCTATGGCCCTCTTGCGAGAGCGGGCTGCAGCCCTGACCGAGGGGGCCCGCCGCGACCGGGGGCTCGCCCTGGAGGCCACCGGTGAGCACGAGCGGGCCGTGGACCTGCTGCGTGAGGCCTCCCAGCGCGACGGCGGCGACGAGACCGTCCTGGCCGCCCTCATGCGCGCCGAGTCCTGGGTGCGCTCACCGGCTGCGGCCCTGGAGATCTACGAGCAGTACCGCCGTCGGCTGCGCGAGCTGGGAGCCGTGCCCGGCCCGGCCATGCGCGCCGCCCACGAGGCCGTCCTGGCCGCTGAGAGCCCTGTGCGCCACGGCCTGCAGCCCGAGCCCGAGCACTTCCTGGGGCGAGAGGCGGATGTGTCCGGTGTTCTCAAGGCCCTGAGCACCCGCCGTCTGGTGACGCTCACCGGCCCCGGCGGGGTCGGCAAGACCACCCTGGCCCAGGTGGTGGCGGCTCGCAGCCGCCGTCCCGCTATCTACGTCGTCGCCCTCGCCGAGGTGTCACCCGGAGCCGATCTGGCCAGGGTCGTGCTCGATGCGATCGGAGGCTCCGCAGTCGTCAACGGTGACCCGCACCGCGATCTGGCCGCCGCCCTCTCCCAGCCCGGAACCGTCCTGGTGCTGGACAACTGCGAGCACCTGGCCGGCGAGGCGGCCGACCTCATCGGGCCGCTCCTGGTCGCCTGCCCCGACCTGCGCGTCCTGGCGACCTCGCGCCGCCCCCTCGACCTGGCCGCGGAGCATGTCCACCGCCTCGAGGCCCTCGATGCCGCCTCCTCCGCCGAGCTCTTCCGCGCCCGTGCTCTGGCCGCTCGCCCCGGCCAGGTCATCGACGATGACGACTTAGGCGAGCTCCTGAGCCGGTTGGAGGGCATCCCCCTGGCCATCGAGCTGGCCGCCGCGCGCACCCGCAGCCTGTCGGTCGGCCAGATCGCCGAGCGACTGCCCGGCAGACCCGATCTGCTCACCGCCGCCCGTGACGCCCCCGCCCGTCAGCGCACCCTGACAGCGGTCATCGAGTGGTCCTGGAACCTGCTCGACGCCGCCGAACGCCGCGCCCTGGCTCGGCTGGCCCTGCTCGCCGACGGCTTCACCCTCCTGCCCGCGGAGGCGCTCATCGGCGCGCAGGCCGCCGACCTCCTCGACGCCCTGGTCTCCCACTCCCTGCTCGTGGTGCGCGACCACGGCCTGCCCCGCTTCCACATGCTCGTCACCGTCCGCGACTTCGCTCTGGCGCAGCTGTCGGCCTCCGGCGACGAGGCCGAGGCCCGCGCGGCCCTGCGCCAGTGGGCGGTGGACCTGTGCTCCCAGATCCGTTTTCCCGTGGAAGCCGGTGACTTCGGCGACGTCAGTCACCCTGAGTCGCGCCACCATGACCGCCTCTTCCGGCAGGTCGCCCACGATGAGGCCGTCATCCTTCAGCAGCTCGACCGACTCCTGGCGCAGGCCGACGGCCACGGCACGGATCGCCTGCCGGCGGATCTGCGCGATGACATCTGCCTCATTGGTGCCGCCCTCATGCGCCTGTGGAGCGTCACCTGGAGCTATGAGCGCATCGCCGACTACGGTGCGCGCCTCATCGGTCCCGCCGCGCAACCGGCCCAGGACTCGCGCGGCAACGAGGCGGGCCTGAGCGTCCTGGCCATGTGCGTCACCCTCTTCGGGCTCCTGAGCCACGTGCCCGCACAGGTCCGCTCCCTGCTGCCGGCCTCCTTCGACGGAGAGGGGCCGTTCAGCCGGGTCAGGCGCTTCCTGCGTGCGAGCGACGAGCAGTGGCCCGAGCTGACAGGCGACGCCGACCCCTGGGTCGCCTGGGCGGCGACCCGCTGCCTGGCCGCCCAGCAGGAGGACGACGGCGACCCTCAGTCCTCCCTGGAGACCATCGAGTCCCTCCTGGGACGGCTCCGCGGTCACGACCTGGCCGGCATTCACCTGCTCGAGCTGCACCTCCACCGCCTGCAGGTGCTCATGTCCCTGGGGCGCTACAGCCAGGTCGTCGACGCCTGCTCGCGCGCCCAGGTGCTCCTGGAGCGGGTCCTGCCCAGCTGGGGCGAGTTCTTCCGCACGACACTGCACCTGGAGGGGGCCTACTGCGCGGTCTACCTCGATCCGCGGCCCGAGACGGCGGGCCGGCTGCTGGAGAGCCTGGAGCCCGTCGACCTGCCGGGAACCATGCGCTTCATCGCCCGTTCCGTGCGCGGCGAGCTGGAGCTCACCCGCGGGAACGTGCGCACCGCCGCCCTCATCCAGCGCGTGAGCCTGCGCTACGCCGGGAACTGGCGCTCCATCCTGGGATCGGGCTCCCAGTGGGAGCTCTACATCCTGAGCATGTGCCTGGTCACCGACGTCGAGCTCAGCCCCGACGACGCCGTCGAGCTCGATACCCGAGCCGTTCGCGCCCGAGCCGTGCCCCTGCTGCGTGAGATCCTCTCCGACCCCGCCCCGCGGCAGCGCGACATTCCCACGATCATGGCCTTCGCCGCGGCCGTCGGCCTGTCCGCCGTGGCCGCCGAGGATGCGGGTTCCGACCGGCGGGCAGTGGGAGCCGAGCTGGTCGCCACCGCCCTGGCCGTGGGCACCAACCAGACCTGCCGTCTGCTCTCCCACGACTACCTGCGCAGGCGCACCGAGCGGCTTGACGCCGGAGCACTGGCTCAGGCCGAGGAGAGGATCCGGTCCCTGGACCGCGGCGGGCTCGTGGCTCACGCCGCCGACCTCGCCGGCCGTCTGGCGGGCGAGGTCGGCTGAGTCCCTGAGGTGCGGCTCAGGCGTTGCGCCGCTGGTAGCGCACGACCGTCAGGGGAGCCATGACGGCCAGGATCAGCAGCGAGCCGATGATCGCGGCCCGCACGTCCCCGGCCGAGCCCGCTGTTCCGTCCAGCAGGTACCGGTCGCCGTCGACGATGTGCGAGACCGGGTTGTGGCGCACGAAGGCCTTGAGCCAGCCCGGCAGCGTCGAGGTGGGCACCATGGCGTTGGACAGGAAGGTCAGCGGGAACAGGACGATCACCGTGAAGGAGGTGACCGCCTGGGCCGAGGAGAAGACCGTCCCCAGGAAGAGGAAGATCCAGGCGATGGCCCAGGCGCAGCCCGCCGCCAGGGTGATGGCGCCAATGGTCCCCGACCAGCCGTTGGCAGGCCGGTAGCCCAGGACGTAGCCGGTGAGTACGGTCAACGAGGTGCAGATGAGATAGCGCAGCACGTCGGAGACCATCGGCCCCAGGACCGGCGCGATACGGGACATCGGCATGGTGCGGAAGCGGTCGAAGACGCCCTTGTCCATGTCCTCGCGCAGGTCCACGCCCACGCTCTGGCTCGTGGTCAGGGCATTCATGATGATGAGCCCCGGGACGATCGTGGGCAGGTAGGCCTTGACGTCGCCGGCGATGGCGCCGCCGAAGAGCTCGCCGAACAGGACGGTGAACATGACCGGCTGGATGAGGATGTCGTAGAACTCCCCGGGGTTGCGCACCATGGTGATGAGTGAGCGCCAGGCCATGGTCAGGGTGTCCGGGACGAGCCGGGCCTCGCTGAAACGCCAGACGCCGGGGGAGAGGGAGGTACTGGTCGGTGCGGTGGCGGGGACGGTCATGACTGCTCCTGAGAGTCTGCGGGACGGGAGGACGAGGAAGCGGGTGATGGCGCCGACGGCGCGGCGGCATCGGGTGAGGTCGCCTCGTCGTGCTTCGTGGGTTGCCCGGTCAGGGCCATGAAGACCGAGTCCATGCTGGGGCGGTCCACCGAGACGGTTCTGGGGGACAGGCCGGCGTCGCGCAGGGCCACGAGCACCTCGGTGGCCACCGAGGCCTCGCTCAGCGGCGCCTGCAGGTGGGTGCCCTGGTCGACAGTCGCCGGGGCGTGACCGGTCACCCGCTCGATGATCGCCGCGGTGGCCCCCTGGTCCTCGGGGGTCGCCGGCGTCAGCACCAGAGAGCTGCTGCCCACCCGGTCCTTGAGCTCATCGGCGGTGCCCTCGGCGATGAGCCGTCCGGCATCGATGATGCCGACCCGGTGAGCCAGACGGTCGGCCTCCTCCAGGTACTGAGTGGTCAGCAGGATCGTCGAGCCGCCCTCCACCAGGGAGCGGATGACGTCCCACATCTGCTCACGCGTACGCGGGTCCAGGCCGGTGGTGGGCTCGTCGAGGAAGATGAGCGGGGGACGGGAGATGAGCGAGACCGCCAGGTCCAGTCGCCGCCGCATCCCACCGGAGTAACCGCTCACCCGCTTGCCGCCTGCCTCGGTCAGGCTGAAGGCGGCCAGCAGCTCCTCGGCCCGCTCCCGCGCCCGACGCCGGCCAAGGCCCAGAAGACGCCCGAAGAGGCGCAGGTTCTCCGAGCCGGTGAGCGTCTCATCGACGCTGGCGTACTGTCCCGTCACCCCGATGAGGCTGCGCACCGCGTGGCGCTCGCGGACGACGTCGTGCCCCAGGACCATCGCCCGGCCCCGGGTGGGGGCCAACAGGGTGGTGATCATGCGCAGCGCCGTCGACTTGCCGGCACCGTTGGGGCCGAGCAGGCCGTAGACGATGCCGGTGGGGATCTCCAGGTCCAGGCGGTCGACGGCGGTGAAGGAGCCGAAGGTGCGGGTCAGGCCATCGGTCCTAATGGCCGGTGCCTCGCCCGGTGAGAGCGATTCGTTTGCTGTTCGTGTTGCCATGCCGCCAAGGCTGGACCCCGGCGGTTTCACAGCGGCTTCACCGCGACGCCACTCGGTTTCACGCCGTTTCGTTCCGTCCACGGACCATGCCAGGTAGGTGCTGATCACGGCGGGTGGCCTTGTCTTGGGCCGCCTCGTAGCTTCTGTAGAAGATGGGCGCAGAGACTCCGTTGGTCCGGCCCTGCTCGTAGACGGTCCGGCACACGAACAACAGGTCAGCGGTGTTGCCATGCAGCGTCATGATCCGTCGGGTGAGGAGATTCCTGGCGAACATCCGCTTCATGAGGGGTGCGGACGCGGCGGTCGGCAGCCGGTAGACGAGCATCTCGCTGCGGTAGCGCCTCAGATCAACGCCGCGCGAGGCCACGATCCTCGATGCTTCCCGGATCGCCTTGACCACCCGGGCGAGCATCCTGGTAGAGCCCATGAGCTGCTCGGCGGCGCGCGTCGTGTCTTCGACGTCGCCGTACATTGCTGCCACGGCACCGACACCGGCGTTGATCGCCATATGCAGCCAGATCCACTCGAGCATGTCATGGGGGCGTTCGAGGCTGATGCCGCAGGAGCCGAACAGTGCCTCCACCCTCTCGTAGCCTGGGAAACGGGCTTTGTCGCGCCGCTCCAGCATGACGTGGTCGAAGACGCAGCAGGTGAGCCGTTCTCCCGTGATGCTCCCGCCCGCCACCGGGTACCCCAGGAGGACATCGCGGCCGGCCATCAAACGGTCGAGCTCCTCGCGTTCTCCCCAGAACCCGCAGAATAGAAGCACAGGTCCCTCGATCCCGTTTGTGCGGAGGTCGGCCATCACCTCGGCGATCCTGCCCTGCGGCACCGAGACCACGATGAGGTCGTAGCTCGTGTGTCCCCGGTGGTGGACGGTGTACTGGTCCTGGGACAGCGAGCCTTTCGGGTCACGCCTGCCATCGAGGATCTCGACCTCGAGCGAGCTGACTGAGGCCCTCGTACTGCTTTGCCGCACCAGGTGCTCGACGTGGTGACCGGCCTTCTGAAAGAGGTATCCGTACGTCGTCCCGATCACCCCCAGACCGACGACGAGGACGTTCATGGGAGCTGTAGGTGTTGCCTGGGTTGTCATGACCGTGAGCCTGTGGCCCTCCGGTTTCAGTGTCTGGTGCTCAAGGTCCGCTCAGGACTTGTGCCGCAGGACCCGGCTCATGCGGTGCTCGGCGTCCTTGGTCAGGACCAGGGTGGCCCGTCCCAGGAAGGTCGTCAGATCAGACTGGTGAAGAGTGGGTTCTGGTGTGATTCAAACAGGCGCGGATGCCACTAATTTTAACATGCAAACCTCATTGTGTCTGTATTGTTTGATTGACGACCACAGTGTGCTGTTTTATTATTTGTTTATGATTAGTAGTAACATCGCCGCCTTGCGTAAAAAGCATCGCTGGACTCAGGAAGCATTGGCAAACAAGGTTGGCGTCTCTCGACAGACCATTGCCAAGTGGGAGGCTCCGGGTGGTAATCCCGACATTTCCTCATGCGTTCGGTTGGCGCATGTGTTCGATGTTGCGATCGACGATCTTGTCAACGGTGACACTTCATTTGTTGCCATGCTTGATCGTCCCGGCAAATACATATTTGGCACCGTTGTGATTGATCGGGACGGGAGACTTACGCTTCCAGTACGTGCTAGAAAGGTTTTCAACATTAAGGCTGGTGATGAGCTCCTGCTTATTGGCGACATCGACCGGGGGCTCGCTTTGATGGATACGCAGTTCTTTGTGCAGGCTGCTCGTCACGTGGAGGGGGATCATCGTGCGGCACATGACAATACTGAAAACTAAGCGAAAGAGGGTGCGTGTGCTGATAATAATGTGCGCCGTGCTTGGCCTGCTCGGGGGAGGTATGACTTATTATGCTCATCGAAATATGACCTATGATCGGGCTGCGGAGGCGGTTGTTCGTCGTGCTGGTTTTGTTGAAAGGCGTGTAACGTTGCCGAGCGGTGCAATCATTCACTATGGTGAGGGACCGAACAATGGTTCACCGCTCATGTTGGTTCACGGCCAGCAAACAACGTGGAGGGACTATAGTGCGGTGCTCGGAGAACTATCTCAACGCTATCACGTGTTTGCGGTCGACTGTTATGGCCATGGTGGATCGAGTAAAAATCCGGCAGATTATACGGCGATCAAGAATGCGATTGATTTCGTGTGGTTTATCCAGCATGTTGTCAAGTCTCCAGTCTTGATCTCCGGTCACTCTTCGGGAGGTCTGTTGGCGACTATCGTCGCCGCCAAGGCTCCACAGCTTGTCACTGGTTTATTGATTGAGGATGCGCCATTCTTTGCGACTGAACCTGGAAGGGCTGAGAAGACATTTGCTTGGCTCGGGTTTCGCGATATGCATCATTTTTTGCGAAGCGGTGAACGAAATTTCACCCGCTACTCGCTTGAGCACACCTATCTTGCGCAAGTTCTTGGGCAAAAGAACTTTGATGTGTTTGTTAAGCGGCCTGCCCTCGATTACATGAGGCGTCATCCCGGCGAAATACCGCGTCTTTGGTACTACCCTCCTGAGCTGCATGTCAATGAGTTCTTCGACTTGACGGCGAACTTGCAGGATGGTACGGGCTACTATGATTTGCGATTCGGTGAGACCTTTTATGATTTCTCGTGGTTTGCAGGTTTTGATCAGGTGGAGATGTTGAAGGCTGTGCGCTGTCCGTCAATTCTTTTGCATGCTGCTCATCCGTCGAATATGCGGGGCTACTATGATGATCGTGGGGTACTGCTCGGTGCTATGGATGATCGTGACGCGTCGCGTGTCCACTCGCTTCTCTCTCGTAACACTCTAGTCGACAACGTTAAAAGTGGTCATAATATTCATTCTGAACGGCCTGAGGTTTTTATTAAGGCCGTCGATGATCTTCGTTAACCTTGTTGCAGGAGTGGGATAGGAGTGTTTTCTGAAAATTAAAATCGGTGCCGACACCACGGTGTTAACGCTGGGTGCTGCACTGGACTCTTCGGGGAATCGGCCTGTTGGTGTCCATATCGGTGACAAAGGGATGTTCGAACTCCAGGTCGCGTGAACGAGAACCTTGAAATCATGCGGTTTTGCTTCGTCACCACGAGAACGGTCTGGGCCTTTTGTCACCGATGTGGACATCCTTGGCCCCTCTTCGGGTTGCTGACGGTGCATGTCTGATGCCGGTTCGGGCATGTCCCTCTTCTGGTGCGGTCTACTCCACGAGGGTGGGGATCTACTGGCCAGGGGTTGTGCGCACTGCACGAAGGTCCTACCTACCTGGAGTACACCCAACCCTCCCGCAGTAGCACCCGACCCTCGTGCAGTGCACGCCCAAGGCTGGCAAGGCGGCTACGGGCGACCGCGTCCGCTATGTCCGGTGAACCGGCTGATGACTTCACCCCAGGCAGCTCACCTCACTGGAGTCTCAGCGCGAGGAGGAATCAGGACTTGCGCAGCAGGACCCGGCTCATGCGGTGCTCGGCGTCCTTGGTCAGGACCAGGGTGGCCCGCCCCCGGGTGGGGGCGATGTTCTCGCGCAGGTTGACCAGGTTGACGCTCTCCCAGATCTCGTTTGCTCCAGCCAGGGCCACGTCGTCGGGGATCTCGGCGAAGCGGCGGAAGTAGGAGCCCGGCTGGGTGAAGGCCGTGTGCTTGAGGGTGAGGAACCGGTCCAGATACCAGCGGCGGATGTCGTCGGGGTCGGCGTCGACGTAGATCGAGAAGTCGATGAAGTCGCTCACCGCCAGCGCCGAGGCCCCTGGCCGCGATCCCCGCGGGGCAGGCTGGAGCACGTTGAGTCCCTCCAGCACGAGAATGTCGGGGCGCTCCACCGTCACGTGCCGGTCCGGGACGATGTCGTAGACCGTGTGGGAGTAGACGGGCGCCTGGACGCGCTCGCTGCCGGACTTCACCGCCGCGACGAACTCCAGCAGGGCGCGCCGGTCGTAGGACTCGGGGAATCCCTTGCGGGCCATGAGTCCGCGCTCCTCAAGGACCCGGTTGGGCAGCAGGAAGCCGTCGGTGGTCACCAGGTCCACCCGGGGCGTGTCCGGGAAGCGGGCGAGCAGGTGGGCGATGAGGCGCGCCGTCGTCGACTTGCCCACGGCGACTGACCCGGCCACCGCGACGATGAAGGGCGTGGGCGGCTCGCTCACCCCCAGGAAGGCGCCGGTGCGGTGCGCCCGCTCGCGCGAGGTTGCGATGTAGTCCTCCAGTAGAGCGGTCAGGGGCCGGTAGACGGCGTCGACCTCGGCCAGGTCAATGGGGTCACCCAGTCCCCGCAGCTTCTCGACATCGGCCTGGGTCAGCGGCAGCGGCGCCGAGGACGCCAGGGCGGACCACTGGTCCCGGTCCAGCTCAATGTAGGGCGAGGCGCCTGCAATACCCAGGTCACTCGGGTCGCTCAGCTCGGATGTCACTGACACAGTGTCGCAAATGAAGACGCTTGACGGACAATCCCTGAGGAATGAACAGGACCCGTCGGGCTGCCGGTGGGTCACCGGCGAGGGGTGGGATCACACTGAGATCACACCGAGATCACATCGACGTGTGCCTGCGCTCGTTGTCAACGCCGCGCCGGCATGATTCGATCGGAGCATGTGTGGAATTGTCGGCCACGTCGGCCCTCCGAGTGAAACTGGTTCCTCCCGTTCCCTGACCGTTCTCATGGATGGCCTCGGCCGTCTGGAGTACCGCGGCTACGACTCTGCGGGCGTCGCGCTGGTGGGGCCCTCCGGCCTGGATGTCGTCAAGGAGGCGGGCAAGCTCTCCGGGCTGCGCGCCATCCTTGAGGCCACCCCGCCGGCTCCCGCCACCGCGGGCATCGGACACACCCGCTGGGCCACCCACGGCGGCCCGACGACGGCCAACGCCCACCCCCACCGCGCCGGCCACCTCGCCGTGGTCCACAACGGCATCATCGAGAACTTCCGCCCGCTGCGCGAGGAGGTCGAGGCTGCCGGGCGTGAGCTCGTCTCCGACACCGACACCGAGGTCGTCGCCCACGTCCTGGACATCGACTTCACCTCCCGTCTGCGCCAGGACCCGTCCGCCGCCTCCGACCCGACCCGGGTCGCCGACCTCCTGGTCGCCTCGATGCAGGCCGTCACCGCCCGCCTCGAGGGCGCCTTCGCGCTGCTGGCCGTCACCGACCTGGCCCCCGCGGCGATCGTCGCCGCCCGCCGCTCCAGCCCCCTGGTCATCGGCCTGGGCGAGGGCGAGAACTTCCTGGGCAGCGACGTCGCCGCCTTCGTCGCGTTCACCAAGAAGGCCGCCGAGGTCGACGACGATCAGGTCCTCCTGCTGACCGCCGACGCCGTCCACGTCTGGGACAAGGACGGTAACGCCGTCGAGCCCAAGACCTGGGAGGTCTCCTGGGACGCCTCCGCAGCCGTCAAGGGCGGCTACGACACCTTCATGGACAAGGAGATCCACGAGCAGCCCACCGCCGTGGCCGACACCCTGCGCGGCCGCGTCGATGAGCGCGGTGAGCTCCAGCTCGATGAGATGCGCATTGACCCCGCCGTCCTGCGCAGCGTCGACAAGATCATCGTCATCGCCTGCGGCACCGCCGCCTACGCCGGGCACGTCGCCAAGTACGCCATCGAGCACTGGTGCCGCATCCCCGTGGAGGTCGAGCTCGCCCACGAGTTCCGCTACCGCGACCCGGTCGTCAGCGAGAAGACCCTGACCGTGGCCATCTCCCAGTCCGGCGAGACCATGGACACCATCCAGGCCGTGCGTCACGCCCGCGAGCAGGGCAGCAAGGTCCTGGCCATCGTCAACACCTACGGCTCGACCATCGCCCGCGAGGCCGACGCCGTCCTCTACACCCACGCCGGCCCGGAGGTCGCCGTGGCCTCCACCAAGGCCTTCCTCGCCCAGATCACCGCCTGCTACCTGCTGGGGCTCTACCTGGCCCAGCTGCGCGGCAACAAGTGGCCCGACGAGGTCGCCGAGTACCTGGACAACCTCGCCGCCATGCCGGACCGCATCCAGCACGTCCTGGACCACGAGGAGGCCCGCGTGCGTGAGCTGGGCTCCGAGCTGGCGGACAAGTCCTCCTTCCTGTTCCTGGGCCGCCACGTCGGCTTCCCGGTGGCGCTGGAAGGGGCGCTCAAGCTCAAGGAGCTCGCCTACGTCCACGCGGAGGGCTTCGCCGCCGGTGAGCTCAAGCACGGCCCGATCGCGCTCATCGAGGAGGGGCTGCCGGTCTTCGTCATCGTGCCCACCCCGCGCCGCCCTGTCCTGCACGACAAGGTCATCTCCAACATCCAGGAGATCCGGGCCCGCGGCGCGCGCACCATCGTCATCGCGGAGGAGGGGGATACCGACGTCGAGCCCTTCGCCGACCACATCATCCGGGTGCCCGTCACTCCCACGATCCTGTGGCCGCTGCTGACCGTGGTGCCGCTGCAGATCTTCGCCGCTGCGCTGGCCGGGGCCAAGGGGCTGGACATCGACCAGCCGCGCAACCTGGCCAAGTCCGTCACCGTCGAGTAGGACCGACGCCGAGACGTCGACTCGGCCCTTAACTCGCCCCGCAACGGCGCCGAGCCCGCAGTCCGGGCTCGGCGCCGTCGTCTACCGTCTACAGGGCGGGGCGCAGGGACCGGATCTGCTGCTTCGTGCGGGCCTGTGAGCGCTGAGAGGACAGAGTCAGGTCGTCGTCGTTGTCGACGTGATCGGCCTGGGCGACGACGAAGGCCTGGGCCATACCGCCGTCGTGCGCCAGGGAGATGTGCCAGTGGCCGATGCCGGCCTGGCGGGCGGCCATCGCAGCCGCCCCGGTCAGGCGCAGGCGCGGTGGGGTGCCGGGCGTGGAGGTCACCTCGATGTCCTGGTACTCCCACCCCTGGGGCGCGTCCAGCCCGAGCTCGGCGTAGGCCGACCCCAGGGCCTTGAGAACCGCCTCCTTGGCCGCCAGGCGCGCCCCGAGTGAGGCGGCCCGCTTCTGGCAGGCGGCCAGCTCGGCGGGGGTGAAGAGCCGCTCGCGCAGGCCGGGTACCCGGTCCATGTAGCCTTCGAGGCGGGGGATATCAACCAGGTCGGTCCCTACAGCGCGGATCACTCGGCCATTGTGCCGGGTGAGCGGGCAGCGCGAGGGGTGAACGCGCCACCAATTCTGGAAGAGACAACTTCTTGGCGCTTGGCCGCGGACGGGCAATGCGGTCCGGCGGCCACCCGCGAGGTCTTGCTCTGTGAAACTGTCCGTCTCAAAGCCGTGTTGGAGGGGCGAGGAGAGCGGAGTGGAGGACAATGGGACGGATGAGTGACCTCAACGACCTCCCGCGTTCCCACGACGTCACAGACCCCACCACCTGCGCCTGGCCCGCTCAGGAGATAGCGGCCGCGGAGGCCCCTGTCACCGCGGGCACCGACCGCTACATGAGAGCCGCCGCCCACGCGGTGGCCCGGGCGGCGCTGCGCGAGCTGCGCCAAGGAACCGGCAATGCGGGCGCCGCGGTGGCCCCCGCCCGGCCGGTTCCGGCGCCGTTGACCTCGATGAGCCCCATGGGGGTGGCCGCCACCCCAGCCTCACCGCTGTCCCCGGCGACGCCGCTGGGAGGAGCAGGTGAGGCAGCGGGGACGCAGACCGGCCCCGGATGGATCTCCGGGGCCCCGGTACTCCTCTTAGTCGGTGGCGGCCACAACGGGGCCGACACCCTCCTGGCCGGTGGTCTGCTCGCCCACAGCGGCTGCGCGGTCAGCGCCGTGCTCGCCACCGAGCACCCCCATCCCGTCGCCCTGGAGGAGGCCCGCGGCCACGGCGTCACCATTCACGGCGCCGGCTACCGCAGCGACGACGGAACCGGCCAGGACTCCGCCGAGGCCATGACCGCTATCGAGGCCTTCCTCGTCCACGGCGGACTCGTCCTGGACGGGCTCACCGGCATCGGCGCCACCGGGGCGCTGCGACCTGACGCCGCCGCCCTCATCGCCCCGCTCATCGCCGCCGGGGAGCCGGGGCGTCGCCCGCTGCGAGTCATCGCCGTCGACCTGCCCAGCGGAACCGGCGTCGACGACGGCACAGTGAGTGGCCCGGTCCTGGCCGCCGACCATACCGTCACCTTCACCTGCCTCAAGGGATGCCAGTGCCTGCCCCCGGCCCGGCACCTGTGTGGCGTCGTCGAAGTCGTCCCCCTCGGGCTGCCCGCGCCCACGAGCCGGCCCCTGGCCCGCCGCCCCGTCGACGGTGCCCTGGGCGACTATCTGACGCGCGCCGTTGGCGAGCCCGGCCCCGATGACCACAAGTACACCCGCGGCGTGGTCGGCCTGTGGGCCGGCAGCGAGTCCTACCCCGGCGCCGCCGTCCTGGCCGCCAGCGGCGCGGTACGCGCCGGCGCCGGCATGGTGCGCCTGTCCGCCCCCAGGCGCGTGGAGGACCTCGTCCTGGCCGCCCGCCCCGAGGTCGTTCCCGCCGCCGGACGCGTTCAGGCGCTCGTCCTGGGGCCGGGCATCGACCCCGCCGACACCGCCAGAGCCGATGAGGTCCGAGCCGTCCTCGCCTCCACCCTGGGTCCCTGCGGCAAAGACCGGCAGTGCCCCACCCGGGTCCCCACCGTCGTCGACGCCGGTGCCCTGAGCATCCTGCCCGAGCTCCTCACCGAGGACCTGACCTGCACGCCGCTGCACGTGCTGACCCCGCATGCCGGAGAGGCCGCCGCGCTGCTGATCGCGCTGGAGGATAAGGAGACACCGGCGCAGGAGACCCGTCGCTGGAGCCGCGAGCGCGTCGAGGCCCACCCGGGACTCGCCGCCCGCGAGATCTGCCGCCGCACCGGCGCCACCGTCCTGCTCAAGGGGGCCACCACCCTCATCGCCGCGCCGCAGCGGCCCCTGGTCAGTGTGGACGGAGGACCCGGTTGGATGGCGACCGCCGGAAGCGGGGACGTGCTGGCCGGGATCCTCGGAGCCGTCCTGGCCGGCGCGGCCGCCCGCTGGGAGCAGGGCGCTCCGGACGCCTCCGGGGCGGACCCGGTCCTGGACGCGCTGGTCGACTCGGTGGCCGCCGGCGTCAGGCTGCACGCGCTCGCGGGGGCCTATGCCGCAGCAAGCCCGCAGGGCGCCGGGGGAGCGCGGACCGGCGGGCACCCGATCGCCGCCCTGGACATCGCCGCTGCCCTCGGTCCGGCCCGCCTCGAGCTCAACTGGCTCCAGGCGGTGCCCCACGTCTGAGACGTGTCAGCCACGCGGTATTCGTCAGGACTCCTGACCGGAGGCGTGCGCCAGGAAACAGCGGCGCTACCGGCCCCAGTGCGACAATCGCGCCGTGACGACCTCCTTGGACTCAGCCGCAATGTCCCCGTCCGCCGCTCCGCGCCCGGCAGTCGCCCAGTGCGCGCCACCGCCGGCGGCCACTACCTCGCGGGCCGTCGTCGACCTGGCGGCCGTGGCTCACAACGGGCGGCGCCTGGCACAGGTGGCGGGCGTGCCGTGGATGGCCGTGGTCAAGGCCGACGCCTACGGTCACGGGCTGGGGCCGGTCGCTCTGACGGCCCTGTCGGCGGGAGCCTCCTGGCTGGGGGTGGCCCAGCTCGCCGAGGCCCTGACTCTGCGTGCCCTTCTGGACGAGGCCGGTGTGAGCCGCCCGGCGGGGGAGCCCGCCTCGCAGGCCCCCCGGCTCCTCACCTGGCTCCTGCCCGTCGTGGAGCCTGACCGAGCGGCCGCCGAGGACTCGCCCCTGCGTGCCGCCCTGGCGGCCGACCTGGACCTGTCGGTCTCCACCCTGCCCCAGCTCGAGGCCCTGTCGGCGGCGGCCCGGGCGCAGGGGAGGGCGGCGCGTCTCCATCTCAAGGTCGACACCGGCATGTCGCGCGGCGGTGCCACCGTCGAGGAGCTGCCCGCCCTGGCCGCCGCGCTGAGGCGGGCCGAGGATGAGGGAACGGTCGACGTCGTCGGCCTGTGGTCGCACCTGTCGCGCGCCGACGAGCCGGCCAGCGGCTCCACCGAGGAGCACCTGGAGCGCTACCGGCAGGCCGAGCAGGTCGTCCTCGCCGCCGGCCTCAACCCACCTACTCACCACCTCGCCGCCACCGGAGGACTCCTGTGGCACCCGCAGGCCCGCATGGACCTGGTGCGTGTGGGGATCGGCATGTACGGGCTGAGTCCCGACCCCTCCGTGGCCACCGGCGCCGAGCTCGGGCTGCGGCCCGCCATGCGCCTGGAGTCCCCGCTGGTGCAGGTCAAGCGCATCGAGGCCGGGCAGGCCGTCTCCTACGGGGGGACCTGGAGCGCCCCCACTGATCGCTGGGTGGGGCTCGTGCCCCTGGGCTACTCCGACGGCATCCCGCGCGCCGCCAGCTCCGCCGGTCCCGTGGGAGTCGGCAGCCTCATGACCTCCGTCGTGGGGCGGGTGTGCATGGACCAGGTGGTTATCGACCTCGGCCCGGCCGTGGACGAGACCGGCGCGCCCCTGCCGGCACCGGCCCGGGTCGGGGAGACCGCCGTGCTCTGGGGCGCCCCCGAGGTATCAGGCCAGGAGGCCGTCCCCACCGCGGATGAGTGGGCGCAGGCCTGCGGCACCATCAACTACGAGATCGTGACCCGGTTGGGAGCTCGTGTCCCGCGCTGCTACGTCGGGGAACCCGGCACCGGCGACTACTCTCGACCCTAGACAGCAGACGTCGGATATCGCCGGTCCCCGCCGGGCCGACCGGTTCCACCATCGGAGCCATGCATGGAAGAGGAGGGAATATGAGCCCAGCGCCGCACACACCGCAGACCGCCCCCGGGATCACCGTCGCCACCGGCGACGCCGACGAGACCCGGGCACTGGGGGCCCGCCTGGCCCGCCTGCTGCGCGCCGGTGACCTCGTGATGCTCTCCGGGGGGCTGGGGGCCGGCAAGACCACGCTCGCCCAGGGCATCGGCGCAGCCCTTGAGGTGCGTGGCCGGGTCTCCTCACCCACCTTCATCATCGCCCGCGTGCATCCCGCCCTGTCCGACGGCCCCGACCTCATCCACGTGGACGCCTACCGGATCACCTCCCTGGAGGAGATCGACGCCCTCGACCTGGACTCCTCCCTGGATCGGGCCGTCACCCTGGTCGAGTGGGGCGAGGAGAAGGTGGAGGCCCTGAGCCCCGACCGCCTGGAGATCCAGGTGATGCGCCCCCACGGAGCCGTGCGCGCCGAGCTCCCGCAGCCCGAGGACGCCCCCGCTGGGGTGGAGTCTCCCGCCGGCTCGGTGGCCGGGGAGCCGGTCGTGGACCTTGGCGAGGTCGACGACGGCAACCGGACGATCATTGTACGCGCCGTCGGTCCGCGCTGGGCCGACGTCGACCTGAGCCCACTGGGCGCAGACGCCTCCTGCCAGCCGGGAGTGCCGCTGTGAACACTCCCACCACCGTGGCGCCGGTCCGCAACGCCATCCCCATCCGGGCCGCTCAGCGCTCCCGGCGTCCCCGGCGCCTGATCCTGCCGACTGCGGCGGCGACGCTCCTGGGTGTCTGTCTCCTGACCCCGGGGCCGGCCCGCGCCGTTGCCGACACCGGCCCCCGCCCCGTGCCGATCACGGCGGCCGGCGGCGTGGCGGGTGTCCCAGCCGACGCCGACTCGCGCGACGAGGCCAAGGCGCTCATGGAGAGCGAGTGCGTGGCACAGGTGCGTCAGAGCACCGGTGAGCAGGGCGAGATCACGGTGGGCGACCCGCGCAGCGTCTACACCTGGGCCTCCGGCTTCCTCGACGGCTCCCAGCCCTCCGCGCAACCCGTTGACACCGGCGACTGGGCCGCGACCGTCTCCTCGGGCGGCAAGCCGGTCGGTCTTCTCGAGGTGGTCCATGACAAGGGGCACGCCACCTGCACCCCCGTCTTTGACGACGACCTGGCCACCGATGTCGACCAGATGGGCGAGGCCCACCTCGTCCACGACCGCAACGCCAACGCCTGGTACTCGCTGAGTGGCACCACGGTGACGGCGATGGGGGAGGCCGCCACGCGGCGCCTGGCCGGCCCCATCGAGCTGCGCGACTATGGAGAGATCCTGCGTGAACGCGCCGGGTCCAAGCCCAAGACCTCCGCAGGGCAGAGCGAGGAGCGCTCCACCACGGGGGGCTGGGCGATCTGGGGGCCGGTCCTGGCGGTCGTCGTCGTCGGGATCGTCACCGTCATCATCACGGTCCGTCACGAGCGCAAGGTGACCGCCCCGCTGCGCCAGGCCCGCAACCGCGCCGACATGGCCGAGCGCGCCGACCGGCTCAGCCGGGACGAGTCCGACACCCAGGGCGCCGCAGTACGCCGGGGCATCCCCCGCGCCGCCATCGACCTGTCCCTCCTGGGGGACGGGACCGAGGACGACGCCGATGCGACCGCCGGTGAGACCCTGGGGGACACGATCCCCGAGAGCCGCGTCAACCTGCCGCGAGACCCGAGGGCATAGGCTGGTCCGGTGCGAATCCTCTCCATCGACTCCTCCCTGGGGACTCAGGTCGCGGTCGTCGACGCCGCCCCCTCCGCCGCCGGCGCACGCGCCCTGCAGGTGCTGAGCCAGGACGAACAGGCCGATACCCGCCGTCACGCCGAGTCCCTCGGACAGATGCTCTCCCAGGCCCTGTCGGCCCCCGAGGCGGCCGAGCGCCCGCTGGACGCCGTGGTCGCCGCCACCGGGCCGGCCCCCTTCACCGGACTGCGGGCCGGACTGGTGACGGCCGGGGTCGTCGGGCGCACCCGGGGCGTCCCCGTCCACGGGGTCTCCAGCCTCGACGCCGTCGCCCGCCGCGCCCTGGACGAGCTCGGAGCCCAGGAAGGACAGGCGGGTCCGGTCGTCCTGGTCGCCACCGACGCCCGCAGGCGCGAGGTCTATACGGCACTCTTCCGCGCCAACGGTCCCGACGACGTCACCCGCCTGACCGAGATCATCGTCTGCTCTCCGGCCCAGGTCGCCCAGCGCCTCGCCGAGCAGGCACCGGGACCGGGCGGGGGGAGTGGAGGCATCGACGTCGTGGCCGGCTCCGGTGCCTCCCTCTACCCCGAGCTGGCGGAGATGGCCTCCTGCCACGATGCCCTGGCCCCCGTCTCCGGTGATGCCCTGACCCAGGTGCGCATCGCCCTGGCCCGCCTCGAGCGCGGCGAGGAGCTGAGCACGCAGCCGCTCTACCTGCGCCACGCCGACGTGCAGATGCCTGCCGCTCGCAAGCGCGTGCGCTGACCCCGGGGCGAAGAAGGACACTGAGGTGCCCGAGGCGACCGGAGCGGGCCGGGCCCCCGGTCTGCGGGAGATGGCAGCGGAGGACCTGGAGGCCGTCGCCCGAATCGAGGGCGAGCTCTTCGGAGCCGAGGCCTGGAGCCTCGACCTGCTGGCCGCCGAGCTGGCGGCCTCCCACGGGCCGATGGCGGACCGCCGCTACGTCGTCGTCGAGTCCGAAGAGAGCGATGGCGACGGTGACGCCAATGACCCCGCGGATTGCGCTGTTGGAACCGGGTCGCACGGGCCACGGCTCCTGGGCTACGCCGGGCTCTACCACGCCGGTGGGCTGACCAGTGCGGACCTGCTGACCATCGCCACCGTCCCGGCCGCGCGCGGACGAGGGATCGCCTCCCTCATGCTCACCGAGCTCGTCTCCACCGCCCGAGAGATGAGCTGCCCCGATGTCCTGCTGGAGGTGCGCCAGTCCAACGAGACCGCCCAGCGGCTCTACACCAGGCACGGGTTCGTTCCCATTGGCCGGCGCCGCCGCTACTACCAGGCGCCGCCGGAGGACGCCGTGGTCATGCGGCTGACTCTGCGCCCGCGCCCGGGGCCGGTGGGGGTCGAGGCCGGTGAGCCCGGCGAGGCCTGAGTCCGTGGGGCGACTCACCGGGAGCAAGCCCCAGAGTCCGACTGGACGGATTGCGCTGGGCCTGAAGAAGCAGATGGATGCTGCAGCGACCGGAGATAAACACGGGCCGCGGGAGGACAAGCAGCGAGTGTCGGCCACTTCACAGATTTGGCTGACGCCCCCGTGACGAAAAGGAGGCCTCAGACGTCGGCGTCAGCATATTCCGCGGCGTTGAATGACGAATCGAGACCCAGTGAGATCCCCAGGATTCCGCGGATCGTCACACTAATGTCGCTGGTGTGGCCGCAGATGGCACCTACGGGACCTGGTGCCCGGCTAGCCTTCTGCCGTGGCCAAAACATCTGCTCCTTCCCTGAAGAGGCGGACCGCCTTCTCCACGACCGTCTTCATGAAGCGCATGATGGCGATCTCGGGACTGGTGTTCCTGTTCTTCGTCCTCTTCCACGCCTACGGCAACCTGCACTACTTCGAGGGTGAGGTCGCCTACGATCACTACGCCGTGTTCCTGCGAGCACTGCTGGTGCCGATCATGCCCTACGGCGGTGTCCTGTGGATCCTCCGCCTGGCTCTCATCGCCTGCCTCCTGGCTCACGCCGGCAGCGCCTTCCACCTGTGGGCGCGCAACAAGCGGGCCCGCGGCAACGACAAGTACGCCGTCAAGAAGCCCGGCGCCGAGTACTTCGCCTCCCGCTACGCCATGCGCACCATGCGCTGGGGCGGCGTCATCCTCCTGCTGTTCATCATCTGGCACATCCTGCAGTACACCACCCTGTCACTGACGCCGGGGGGGCACTACGTGCACGGACGGGCCTACCTCAACATGTACTACGGCTTCCAGCTGTGGTGGGTGTGGCTCATCTACGCGGTCGCCCTGGCCGCCCTGTGCCTGCACGTGTGGCACGGCGTGTGGTCCGCCCTGCAGACGCTGGGCGCGGTGCGGGGGAACACCGTCCCCTTCATCCGGCTGATCGCCTTCGTGCTGGCCTTCGCGCTGTTCGCCGCCTTCATGGCTGTTCCGACGGCGATCCTCTTCGGCTATGTCGATGCCCCCATGGCCACTGGCGACTACTACCCGCAGTTCTGTGACGCGATCGGCTCCTCCGCCGAGCACTTCGCCGAGTGTGTTGCGGCGACCCACTGAGAGTGAACGACTATGACTGAACTCATCGACGGCCTGTACTACGAGGGCGAGAAGATCGCCGACACCAAGGCCCCCCACTCCGTCCCGATCGACCGGCGCTGGGAGCAGCGCAAGTTCGAGGCCAAGCTGGTCAACCCCGCCAACCGCCGCAAGCTGGACATCATCGTCGTCGGCTCCGGCCTGGCCGGCGGCGCCGCGGCCGCCTCCCTGGGCGAGCAGGGCTACAACGTCAAGGTCTTCTTCTACCAGGACTCGGCTCGCCGGGCGCACTCCATCGCCGCCCAGGGCGGTATCAACGCCGCGAAGAACTACCGCAACGACGGGGACTCCGTCTACCGGCTCTTCTACGACACGGTCAAGGGCGGTGACTACCGCGCCCGCGAGGACAACGTCTACCGCCTGGCGGAGGTCAGCGCCAACATCATCGACCAGTGCGTGGCCCAGGGCGTCCCCTTCGCCCGCGAGTACGGCGGCCTGCTGGACAACCGCTCCTTCGGCGGCGTGCAGGTCTCCCGCACCTTCTACGCCCGCGGCCAGACCGGCCAGCAGCTCCTCATCGGCGCCTACCAGGCCCTCGAGCGTCAGGTGCACGCCGGCACGGTCAAGGAGTTCCGTCGCCACGAGATGGTCGAGCTCATCATCGTCGACGGTCGCGCCCGCGGCATCGTCACCCGCGACATGGTCTCCGGGAAGATCGAGACCCACCTGGCCGACGCCGTCGTGCTGGCCAGTGGCGGCTACGGCAACGTGTTCTTCCTGTCGACCAACGCGATGGGTTGCAACGCCACCGCCGTGTGGCGCGCGCACCGCAAGGGCGCCTACTTCGCCAACCCCTGCTACACGCAGATCCACCCCACCTGCATCCCGCAGTCCGGCGACTTCCAGTCCAAGCTCACCCTCATGAGTGAGTCCCTGCGCAACGACGGACGCATCTGGGTGCCCAAGAAGGCCGAGGACTGCGACAAGGACCCGCGCGACATCCCCGAGGAGGCGCGCGACTACTACCTCGAGCGCATCTACCCGGCCTTCGGCAACCTCGTGCCGCGCGACATCGCCTCCCGCCAGGCCAAGAACATGTGCGACGAGGGTCGCGGCGTGGGACCGGCCATCAAGGAGCGCGACGCCAACGGCAACGAGCGGATGATGCGTCGCGGCGTCTACCTGGACTTCTCCGAGGCCATCAACCGCCTGGGCAAGGACGCCGTCTCGGCCCGCTACGGCAACCTGTTCGAGATGTACCAGCGCATCACCGGGGACGACCCCTACGAGGTCCCCATGCGCATCTACCCCGCCGTGCACTACACGATGGGTGGCCTGTGGGTGGACTACGACCTGGAGTCCAACGTCCCGGGCCTCTACATCGCCGGAGAGGCCAACTTCTCTGACCACGGCGCCAACCGCCTGGGTGCCTCCGCCCTCATGCAGGGGCTGGCCGACGGCTACTTCGTCCTGCCCGACACCATGAACGACTACCTGGCGGACATGCTGCGCCTGGGCAAGGTCGACCCCAACGCCCCGGAGATCGCCGAGGCCAAGCGCTCCGTCGAGGAGCGCGTCGCCCGCCTCATGGCTCTTCGCGGCACCCGCAGTGTGGACGACTTCCACATGGCGCTGGGCCGCATCATGTGGGAGTACTGCGGCATGGAGCGGCGCGATGCCGGGCTGCGCGACGCCATTGGGCAGATCCGGGCCCTCAAGGAGGAGTTCTGGCGCGACGCCCGCATCACGGGCCAGGCCGACGAGCTCAACCAGGCCCTGGAGAAGGCCGGCCGGCTGCTGGACTTCTTCGAGCTGGCCGAGCTCATGTGCATCGACGCCCTGCACCGGCGGGAGTCCTGCGGTGGCCACTTCCGGGCGGAGTCCCAGACTCCCGAGGGTGAGGCCCTGCGGCATGATGACGAGTTCCTCTACGTCGCCGCCTGGGAGTGGGGCGGGGAGAACCAGCCGCCGATCCTCCACAAGGAGGACCTCGTCTACAAGGACATCGAGCTCAAGCAGCGGAGTTACAAGTGAACATCAAGCTCAAGATCTGGCGCCAGAAGAACCAGGACTCGAAGGGCCACTTCGAGGAGTACGCCATGAGCGGGATCGAGGAGCACATGAGCTTCCTCGAGGTCCTCGACCTGCTCAACGAGCAGCTCTTCGCCGAGGGCAAGGAGCCGGTGGCCTTCGACTCCGACTGCCGCGAGGGCATCTGCGGTCAGTGCGGTGTGGTCATCAATGGGCAGGCCCACGGGCCCATCCGCTCGACCACCTGCCAGCTGCACATGCGCCACCTGGCGGAGGACCCCTCCTTCAAGGACGGCTCCACCATCACGATCGAACCGTGGCGCTCCACCGGCTTCCCGGTGCTGCGCGACCTCATCGTGGACCGCTCCGCCCTGGACCGCATCGTCCAGGCCGGTGGCTACATCTCGGTCAACACCGGTGGGGCCCCGGAGGCCCACTCGGTGCCCGTGCAGAAGGAGAAGGCCGACGCCGCCTTCGAGGCCGCCGCCTGCATCGGCTGCGGCGCCTGCGTGGCAGCCTGCCCCAACGCCTCGGCCATGCTGTTCACCGGTGCGAAGATCTCGCACCTGGGCCTGCTGCCGCAGGGTCAGCCCGAGCGCCTGGCTCGCGTGGTGAGCATGCTCAACCAGCACGACGCCGAGGGCTTCGGTGGCTGCACGAACATCGGCGAGTGCGCGGCCGTGTGCCCCAAGTCGGTTCCGCTCGAGGTCATCTCGCGCCTCAACCGGGATCTCGGCCACGCCCTGTGGAAGGGCCAGCACGCCCACTGATCCACCCGCCTCACTCCATACCGAGCCGGGCACTTCTCGCGGCGTCCTCCAGACATTCTGTCGGGGGTCGCGAAAAGTGTCCGGCTCGGTGGTGTTCTACGTGCATACCTTTTACCAGCGCACGCCGGTGGGGACTTTCTGCGCGTGCGGGGGCATTCTCTGCCGGACGGGGGCATGTTGCGCGTACGGTGACAGGATTGCTGTCCCCGACGGCGTCGAATGGCCCCGCCCGGAACGACACGCGCCCGGCCGCGTGAAATGTCCCCGCCCGCGAAGTGCCCGGCTCGGCGTTCATGGATGGTGAAGGTGATCCCGGTGAAGTCCGCGATGCGGGGGACGTGCGAACCGGCCTCGGGGACGCCGTCGCCCACGAGGAGGATCTGTGCGCCGGCGCGCCGGGCGGAGGTCACCAGTGCCAGCGGAACGCGGGCATCGATCAGGGCTGTCATGAAGGCTGCGGCACCCGAGGCCTCGATAGGCGCCTGTTCGGCGTCCGTCTCTCCAGGCGATAGTCTGGCCCCGTGAGCGACCCCCTCATTCTCGGCATCGAGTCCACCTGCGATGAGACCGGCGTGGCCCTCGTGCGCGGCCGCGAGCTCCTCGCCGATGTCACCGCCACCTCCATGGACCAGTACGCGCGCTTCGGCGGCATCATCCCCGAGATCGCCTCACGCGCCCACCTGGAGTCCTTCCTTCCGACCCTCGACGCCGCGCTGGAGAAGGCCGGTGTCGACCTCAGTGAGGTCGACGCCGTCGCCGTGTGCGCCGGCCCCGGACTCATCGGCTCCCTGACCGTCGGCATCTCCGCCGCCAAGGCCCTGGCCGCGAGCCTGAACCGGCCGATCTACGGCGTCAACCACGTCATCGGCCACCTGGCGGTCGATGAGCTGGTCGACGGCCCCCTGCCGGAGCGCTTCGTCGGACTCATCGTCTCCGGCGGCCACTCGAACCTCCTGAGCATCCGCAACGTCGCCACCGACGTCGTCGAGCTCGGCGGCACTCTCGACGACGCCGCCGGCGAGGCCTTCGACAAGGTCGGCCGCCTCCTGGGCCTGCCCTACCCCGGCGGCCCGCACGTGGACCGGCTCTCCCAGGAGGGCGACCGCGGCGCCATCCGCTTCCCCCGAGGGCTGGCCGCGGGCAAGGACAAGGAGCGCCACCGCTACGACTTCTCCTTCTCCGGCCTCAAGACCGCCGTGGCCCGCTACGTGGAGTCCCTGGAGGACTCCGACCAGAAGGTGCCCAGTGCTGACGTCTGCGCCGCCTTCTCCGAGGCCGTCAACGACTCCCTGACGGCCAAGGCGGTCCAGGCCTGCCTGGACACCGGCTGCGACACGCTCGTCGTCGGGGGAGGGTACTCGGCCAACTCCCGCCTGCGCTCCCTGGCGGCCGAGCGCTGCGAGGAGGCCGGCATCACCCTGCGCCTGCCACCACTGCGCTTCTGCACCGACAACGGCGCCCAGATCGCAGCCCTGGGGTCAGCGGCCGTGCGGGCCGGTGTCGCCCCCAGCCCCATGGACTTCGCCCCGGACTCGGGGATGCCGCTGGACGTCAGCGTCGCCCACTGACGTCGTCCACTGACGCCCGCTGCCCTCCGGCACCCGCTGCGCTCGGGGGCAGGCCCACGGCCACTCCCCGGATGATGATCTCGATCTTGCGGTCCAGGCCGCCGCGCTCCAGCCAGCTCTCGTTGGGCGTCAGCGCCTCGGGCAGGGTCGGCCTGTCGGCGGCGGCCGCGAACCGGCTGGTCTCCTCCAGTCCTGTGGGCCCGCCCAGCCCCGAGGGGGCCGCGGGGGAGCGCATGACCTCAATCTGCGCGTGCGTGGAGATGACGGTGTCGCCGACGAAGTCCAGGACCACCCCGGCCTCCTCGACCCCCAGGCCGCCGTCGACCAGGACCTGGCACGCCTGGGCCACGGGGGAGGCGAAGAGCTGGTGGGCCCACGGCACCCCCATGATGACTCCGGCCAGGCCGGGGTAGCGCTCCAGCATCGCCCAGATGGCCTCGGCGTGGGCCCGCACCGCATCGGGCCAGCGCCTCCCGGCGCCCGGAGTCTCCACCTCGGCGGCGATCCTCTCCAGGCAGGCGGCCAGCAGATCCTCGCGCGAGGAGATCGTGCGGTACAGCCCGGAGACCGCCACTCCCAGGTGCTTGGCAACCGCCGTGAGCGTGAACTCCGCGATGCCGATCTCGAGGGCGGCATCGACGACGTCGTCGCGCGAGAAGCCCGGTCTCGGTCCGGTCGGTCGGCCCAGTCGCGCAGGTCGTGTCATGGCAGCACCGTAGTGGTCCGTGCGAGCTGTTGCCCGAGGTTCAGCGACAAGAGTAAGGTGGACCTCACTAAATTCTGAAAGCCATTCAGAATTAGGGTCGACGGAAGGTTGGGATACCTGATGAGCACGCGGACACAGTCGTCAGCTCCGGGAGCCTCGCCGCATCCATCGCCCGCGCCGTCGTCGCCGCCCTCAGCCGGTGCAGCAGTGCCTGGCGACGCAGCTGAGCCGACCCCTCAGGGCAACGCCGAGCGCTCGCGCGAGGGGCAGGCAGCCATCGCCCGCCTCGGCGCCCCCGTGCGCACCCGCCTGCGGATCGGTCAGGTCCTCGTCCTGCTCTCCGCGGTCCTGGCGGTGGCCCCCTACATCGCACTGGTCCAGCTCGGCGATATCCTGCTGCGCGCCCACCGGACGGGCCTGAGCCCGGATCCTCAGCAGGTGTCAGGCGTGGTCATGGTGCTCGTGAGCGCCTACTCCACCCGCCTGCTGCTGTACTTCCTGGCGCTGCTCATCACCCACCTGGCTGACCTGTCCCTGCGCGACCGCCTGCGCCGCGACATCGTTGCGCGCATCTCCCACGCCCCGCTGTCCTGGTTCACCGCCTCCACCTCCGGGCGCCTGCGCAAGGCCGTTCAGGACGACACGACCCTCGTCCACACCGTCATCGCCCACGGCCCCGTCGAGCGCCTCAACGCCATCGTCACCCCGCTGGCCCTGCTGGGGTGCGCCTTCTGGATCGACTGGCGGCTGGCCCTGCTGGCCGTCTCCGCACTCGTCCTCTACGCGCTCACCTACTCGGTGTCCATGCACGGCATGAACGAGAAGACCGTGGAGATGGATCGCAAGCTGGCCACCATCTCCTCGGCCATGGTCGAGTTCGTCTCCGGGATCGGTGTGGTCAAGGCCTTCGGACGCGTGGGACGCGCCCACTCGGCCTACCTCACCGCTGCGGACGAGTTCTCCGCCTTCTACCGTGCTTGGGCGATGCCCTTGGTGACCGTCACCTGCCTGTCCTTCACCTGGGTCTCCATCCCCGTGCTGCTCCTGGTCAACCTCGGCGGTGGGGCGCTGCTCATCCACGCCGGGGCCGTCACCCTGCCCCAGGTCCTGGCCACGACCCTCGTCGCCCTGGTCCTGCCCGCCGCCCTCATCACCATCGCCTCGATCTCCTGGTCCTACCAGCTCGCCGGCGCGGCAGCCCTGCGCCTGTGCGAGGTCCTCGACACCCCCGTCCTGCCCGCCGCCGACCGGCCCGCACAGCCCCGCGCGGAGCGAGTCGAGATCGACCACGTCTCCTTCTCCTACGGGGAGGTCCTCGCCGTCGACGACGCCTGCCTGACCCTGGAACCGGGAACCGTGACCGCGTTGCTGGGCCCCTCCGGCTCGGGCAAGTCGACACTGGCCACCCTCATCGCCCGCTTCGCCGACCCCGACGCCGGAGCCGTCCGCATCGGCGGGGTGGACCTGCGGGACATGGACGAGTTCACCCTGTACTCCACCGTCTCCTTCGTCCTCCAGGACGCCCAGCTGCTTGCCACCACCGTGCGCGAGAACATCGCCCTCGGGCGCCCCGAGGCCGATCTGGCGCAGGTGCGCGCCGCCGCCCGCGTGGCCCGCATCCACGAGGAGATCATGGCGCTGCCACAGGGCTACGACACCGTCCTGGGGCAGGACACGGCACTGTCGGGTGGTCAGGAGCAGCGCATCGCCATCGCCCGCGCCATCCTGCTGAACACCCCCGTCATCGTGCTCGACGAGGCCACCGCCATGGCCGACCCCGAGTCCGAGGCCGAGATCCAGCAGGCACTGAGCGCCCTGGTCAAGGACCGCACCGTCCTGGTCATCGCCCACCGGCCGGCCGCCGTGCGCGGCGCCGACCGCATCGCCGTCATGGACGGCGGACGCATCGTCGCCGCCGGCGCCCACGATGACCTGGCCGATGAGCCCCACTACCGGGCCCTGCTGCGCCAGGCCGGCGAGATCGAAGGTGCCACGGAGGTGGACGGTGACGAGACTGAGACCAGGACGGTTGGCCCCGCCCTCGCCGACGGTGCGGACGACAGTCCGGACGACGGTGTGGCCGACAGTGCGGCTGACGGCGGTGCCCCGGCAGCAGTGGCCTCCCACATCGATGACCGGGGCGGGCGGACGGGGGCCGCGCGTCCGGAGCCCTCGGCTCCCGGTGGGCCCTCCCGGCCGGCGGACTCCCTGCTGTCCCGCTTCCGCCGACTCATGACCGACTCCTCCTGGAGACAGACCCGGGGGTGCATTGCCCTGGCGGGAGTCAACGGGGTCCTGGTGGGATTGGCGCTGCTGGTGCTGCTGCCCGCCTCAGTGGCTCTGGCAACCGGAGCGCCCCGATGGGGGCTGTCCTTCGGAGGCTGGCTCATCGTGCTGGTCGTTCTCGGTCTCGGTGCGGCCGTCTGTGACTTCCAGGGGCGGCGCCTGGGCATGTCGGGGGCGCTGGGCTTCATGCACGACGTCCACCACGCAGTGGGCGACCGGATTGCGCGCCTGCCCCTGCGCTGGTTCACCGCCGACTCCGCCGGTACCCTGTCCCGGGCTGTGAGCCAGGAGATGGTGGCCCTGAGCGAGTCCGCCGCCCACTTCATGTACCTGCTCACCTCCACTGCTGCTGCATGCGTGGTCGTCGGGGTCGGCTCCTGGGCCTGGGACTGGCGCCTGGGTCTCCTGCTGACGCTGGCCGCGCCCCTGTTCGCCGGACTCGTGCGCCTCTCGCGCCGTCTGCTGGACCGCGGCAAGTCCATCTCCGAGCCCGCCGAGCGCGAGCTCGCCACCCGCATCGTCGAGATCGCCCGCTGCCAGGGCGCCCTGCGATCCTGCCGGGCAGCCTCCGGCTACAGCCGCCTGACCGCCGCCTTCGACAACGGGGCCCGAGCCTCCAAGCGAGCCCTGTGGTGGGAGTCCGCCGGCAACCTCGTCAACGGCGCGCTGAGCCAGATCGTCGTCGTCGCCATGATCGTCCTGACCTCCTCGCTGGCCGCCTCCGGCGCCATGGAGCCGCTGGTGGCCATCGCCGTCATCGGCATGTGCCTGCGTTTCACCACCATGCTCGACGACATCGGGGCAGCCGTCATGGGCGTGGAGGAGCGGCGCCAGATGATGAACCACCTCGACGCCGTCATGGACGCCGAGCTCATGGCCGAGCCGCAGGAGCCCAGCTCGCTGCCCGAGCCGGGTGTCGTCGAGCTCGACGATGTCGTCTTCGGCTACCGCCCCGACGCGCCCGTCCTGACCGGGGTTTCGATGAAGGTGCCGGCACGCACCATGTGCGCGATTGTGGGTCCCTCCGGCAGCGGAAAGACGACTATCGCCCGCCTCGTCGCCCGCTTCTGGGATGTGGACTCGGGAACCGTGCGTGTCGGCGGCACCGACGTGCGCGACATGCCGACCTCCCAGCTCATGGAGCAGCTCTCCATGGTCTTCCAGGACGTCTACCTCTTCGACGACACCCTGGCCGCCAATATCCGCATCGGCAACCCCGCGGCCGACGACGCCCAGGTGCGCTGGGCCGCGGACCTCGCCGGCGTCACGGAGATCGTCGACCGCCTGCCCCATGGCTGGGACACGCGCGTGGGAGAGGGCGGGCGGACCCTGTCCGGTGGGGAGCGCCAGCGCGTCTCCATTGCCCGTGCCCTGCTCAAACGAGCCCCGATCGTCCTGCTCGATGAGGCCACCAGCGCACTGGACGCCGAGAACGAGGCCAATATCGTCACCGCGATGCAGGAGCTGCGCCGCACCTCGACCCTCATCGTCATTGCCCACAAGCTTGAGACGATCGCCGCCGCCGACCAGGTCGTCGTCCTCGACGACGCCGGGCGCATTGCTCAGCGGGGACACCACAATGAGCTTGTCTCCGTCGAGGGGCCCTATCGCAGCTTCTGGGAGCAACGCACCCGCGCCCGCGGATGGGCGCTCGTATCGAGGCAGAAATGATCCCCCAGGAATCACCGAACGCCGGTCGAGACTCGGGTCCGCGCCGGCTCGCAATAGCAGTGGGGCACGAGTCCGGACATCAGGCCGACTTCTCAGTGAGCAGATGATTCAGCGCCTCAGAGGATCCATGAGGCTGTCAGAGGAGGACCGAGAGGGAAATGAGCTCATGGGCGCGGATGCGGGGTGCGCTTCATTAATGCACAATGTTTCGGAGAATTGTGGTGGCAATGGTGCGATGACGTGGAAAGTCATGTGCTAGGGGTGGGGAGGGAAATGCTCTGATGTACCCCGGACGTTTGGTTCCGTGTTCTGTCGGGACGTCAGTGCATGTTGTTCTCTCTTGCATTTTCCATTGTTCGTCCTGCGGGAGGATAAGGAGAATTCGGGTCCATCTCCTCCGCTGCAGCGCAAGCCGATCCCTCCGCCCGGGTCCTCGCCGGCTCCTCAGCGGTCCTTCGAGCAAAGCTCGGAGCACTGGTCGGGTTCGTGGCCGTCGGGATCGTGAGCTCGTGCCTGTGGGCGGGGTACCCGGTGGAGCGCATATCGCAGTACCGCAAGCTGGAGAGGAGTTTCTCCCACGGTGACACAACGATCCCGCTTCCCGCCCTGATGGGGATCCCCGTCACCAGCATGACCAGCCTTCTGCGTGAGGAGAGGAAGCGGCGGACGGGGCGCTCCTGAGCCGGAGCCCCGACGCCACCGGCGACAGGTGGGTCGCCGGCGCTCGGCTCAGGACTTGGCCGCCAGCGAGAGCACCTCGGTGGGACGCAGGGGCCTGCCCGCGCGGGCCTCGGCCAGCAGCAGCCTGACGGCCGCCTCCCGCTGTCCGCCGTAGGCCTTGACGGCGGCGATCTGACGCTGGTAGGAGGCCCCCGTCTCCAACGTGGTGCGCACGGAGTCCAGTTCGGCGGCGCAACCGAGATCCTCGGCGACGGGAGCGAGCTCGGTGAGCATCCGCTCAACCGTGTCTCCCACCAGCTCCTCCTCACCGGCGGAGTTGACGATGAGGATCGCGTCCATGCCGTAGCGGGCTGAGCGCCACTTGTTCTCGGCGACGTACCAGTCCGGCAGCGCATCGAGCTCCTCACCCCGGTCCAGGGTGCGGGAGAAGGACTCCACGAGGCACTGGGTCAGCGCCGCCATGCCGGCCAGCTCGGTCAGGTTCGTGGCGGCGTCGCAGGCCCGCACCTCGATGGTTCCCAGGCGCGGCGAGGGGCGCACGTCCCAACGGATCTCGGTGAAGTCCTCGATGACGCCGGTGTGGACCAGGTCCCCGGTGTAGCTCTCCAGCTGCTCCCAGGTGCTGAACTGCTCGGGGGCGCCGGCGGTGGGCAGCTGCTGGAACATCATGGCGCGGTTGTCCGCGTAGCCAGTGTCCGCCCCCGCCCAGAATGGCGAGGAGGCGCTCAGGCACTGCAGGTGGGCGGTGCGCGTGAGCAGGGCCTTGAGGATCGGAAGGACCTTGCTCCGGTCCTCGACGCCGACGTGGACGTGGGTGCCGAAGATGAGCATCTGGTGGCCCCACAGCCGGGTGCGGTCCACCAGGCGTGCGTAGCGCTCGGCGTTGGTCACCTTCTGCACCAGCGGGTCGGCGAAGGGGTGGGTCCCGGCCGAGGCCAGGTCCACGCGCAGCGGGTCGGTGACGGGAAGGACTCGGTCGAAGGCGAAGGCGATGTCCTCCATGCACTCGGCCACGGTCCTGCGCGCCCCGGAGACCAGCTCGATGGTGTTGAGCATCATCTCGCCGTGCACGTGCGGGTCCGGGCCCACCTTCTGGAGGATCTCCTCGGCGCACTGGCGCAGGTCGAGGCTGTCGCGGTCGATGAGGGCCAGCTCCCACTCCACCCCCAGCGTGGAGCGGGCCGATCCGGCGAAGTCAAGGGACTGGGGGCGGCGGGCCGGCGGCAGTTGAGCGTCGGCGGACGCGGCGTTCGGGCTCGTCGTGTCAGTCGTGTTCTGCATGTCCTGGCCTCCTCGGGTTCCCCGGTTCCTTCGCGGGTGCTGACCGGGGGTCTGTCGTCGCGGGAATAATGGGGGTCTATGACGTCGGTGAGTGAGCTGATGAGGTGCCGGTGATCGGTTCGACGACGAGGACGGCGCCCTTCGCCTTCTCTCCCAACCGGGTCAGGATCCAGGTCTCCGATTCTTGGCCGCTGAGCCTCAGTGAGGCGCGCAGGGCGTCGGGGGAGACATCGACTCCGCGCTTGAGGATCTCCAGGCGCCCGATGCCCAGCTCGCGCCCACGGGAGCGCAGGGTCTTGAGCCGTAGCGGCAGGACCTCGGTAAGTCGGAAGGAGCGTACGAAGGGGGCAGTCGCCTCATCGGGCAGGCGCTCGCCCGTGAGGTAGCCGATCCGGGGTCCCACCGGCCTGGCGTCCAGGGTCTCGCACAGGTGGGCGATGAGTCCGGCGCGCACGGCGGCGCCGTCGGGAACGTGGATGATGCTGCCCAGGTCGTCGGGCGAGCTGATCGGATCGACCTGGACCGGCGGCTGCGAGGGATCGGAGGTGCTCGGATCAACCAGTGTGCAGGCGGTTGCGTTCTGCGCTCCTGAGCGCAGGATCAGCGCGGAGCGCCCGGGGCCCTCCGGCGCCAGTGGTCCGCACCAGATGGCCGCTTCGACGACGTCGCCGTCCACGCTCACCCACTGGGTGTGGGCGTCCGATGGCAGCGCGGCGTGGTCGATGCCGGGGGCGACCTTGACGCCCAGGGCGGGCACGGTCTCGCGCAGTGCGAGCACCTGCGACAGGGCCGGGGACCACTGCTCCGGATCGGTGATGCGACGTCCCTCGGCGCGGCGTGCGGGGTCGGCGAAGACGGCGTCCACCCCTCGCTCGACCAGGTTGATCTCCAGGGCGTCGGCGCACTCGACGCTCGCGTGGGGGAAGGGCATGAGGTTGATGGTGGCCAGGGCGGCTGCGGCCTCATCTCGGTCCACGGCGAGTACCGGCAGGTCGAGCCCGGCCAGGGCGACGGCGTCGCCCCCGATCCCGCAACCCAGGTCCGCGACCTTCGTCACGCCCGCGGCCGCGTAACGGGCCGCATGGTGGGCCGAGACCGTCAGGCGGGTGGCCTGCTCCAGGCCGTCAGCGGTGAAGAGCATCTGCTGGGCGAAGGGGCCGAACTTCGCCGTGGCCCGCTCGCGCAGGCGCTGCTGCGTCAGCGCGGCCGCCACCAGGGCGGGGGAGTGTCCCTCCTCGCGCAGAGAACGACCCAGGGACAGGGCCTCGGAGGGGTCGTAGGGGGGCAGGGAGGACAGAAGCTCCCAGCCCTCGGGGGTCAGCAGGAGCGCGACGTGGTTCTCAGCCATCACCCCCGATCATTCCATGCAGAACCTGCCAATGGGCGTGATGTTCACTGGGTGGAGCGGGAAGGGGCCCACGCAGGGAGGCCGGGAGGAGATCTGAGAAGGCCCTGGGGCCCTGCCTGGCAGGCGGTGAGTAGGGTTGTGTGCCGAGGCGCCGCGCACCGGCGGGGCCGAAAAGGCGCTGGACGGGAAGACGGGTGGGGACTGATGACTGAGGGGGAACACCGGGGCGGTGCCAGTCAGGGCGCCGGTGCCGTCGCGGGGTGCGAGGACGACGGCGTGAGCACAGCCCGGCGGCCTGACGCTGCGGGGCGCCCCAGGGCGCTTCTGCGGTCGCTGGTGCGGATCTCTGCCGCAGTCATGGGGACCGTGGCCCTCCTGGCGGCCGGGGCCAGTATCTGGGCGTGGACGATCAGCGCCGGGCACATCGAGATCGCCGGTGAGAGCCGCGGCGACGGCGAGGCTTCCAGGGCGCCGGTGGCGATCGTCCTGGGGGCGGCCGTCGACGCCGACGGACAGCCCTCGCCCTGGCTGGCTCACCGGCTCGACACCGCCGCCGAGCTCTACACCAGCGGCCGCGTCGAGGCGATCCTGGTCTCCGGGGACAACCGGCGCGCCGGCTACGACGAGCCCACTGTCATGCGCAGGTACCTCCTCTCCCAGGGGATTCCCGACCAGGCGATTGCCGTGGACTACGCGGGCTTCGACACCTACGACACCTGTGTGCGGGCACGCAGGATCTTCGGGATTGAACGGGCCCTGCTCGTGACCCAGGACTTCCACGAGCCGCGCGCGGTCGCTATCTGCCGTGCGGTCGGCGTCGACGTCGATGGTGTTGGCGACTCGCGGGCCCGCAGTGACCGCATCGGGTGGGCGGTCGGCTGGGTGCGCGAGCGAGCGGCGGCGATCAAGGCCGTCGTCGATGTGGTCTCCCGACGTGACCCGACCCTGGGGCGCCAGGAGACGAGCGTCAAGGAGGCTGTCGCCTGGACCCGGGAGCATCGGCGCTGATGAGGGCTGACGCCCACGGCGAAACCGCCGCCACGCTTTGGCACTCGCGTTGACTGAGTGCTAACGCCGTCGTAGATTCTCCGTCAGGCGCAGTGGAGTGCTCTCCCGGTCCTGGGACGCAGGGCGGGCACCTTCTGCGACTCGCACTCCTGCATCGTGCCGGACCGACCCCCGCGACGGCGGTCGGGCGCGTCTGGGGAGGGCGAACAAGCCGTTCTACTGCACGTTGAAGAGAAGGAGGAGGTCTCCAATGTCGATCTCCATCAAGCCGCTCGAGGACCGTATCGTCGTCCAGACCGCTGAGGCCGAGCAGACCACCGCATCAGGCCTGGTCATCCCCGACACCGCCAAGGAGAAGCCCCAGGAGGGCAAGGTCGTGGCCGTGGGCCCGGGCCGCGTCGATGACTCCGGCAACCGCGTGCCCGTCGACGTCGCCGAGGGCGACGTCGTCATCTACTCCAAGTACGGGGGCACCGAGGTCAGCTACGCCGGTGAGGACTACCTCATCCTGTCGGCGCGCGACGTCCTGGCGGTCGTCACCAAGTGAGCCGTTGAGGTCGTGTGCGCCGCCCGGCGCCACGCATGGTGAAGGGGGAGGCACCTTGGGTGCCTCCCCCTTCACCATGTGCACGCAGTGCCTGCTTCATTGAAGCACTGCGTCTGGATGATTGTCGTGAGTTGGGAATGTCCGTGCTGTCGATTCCCTGATGCAGGGCGGAGCGTTAGGCCGGTTCGTCGGCGAAACGGCGTGCCTGTCGCTCGTAGTAAGCGCGCCGCTCCTCCTCACTCATGCCTCCCCAGACGCCGTAGGGCTCGCGAGTGCTCAGGGCGTGGTCCCGGCACTCCTCCAGGACGGGGCAGTCCTGACAAATGGCCTTTGCTCGTTCGTCCCGCCGTCGACGGGAACCGCCTCTCTCTCCTTCGGGGTGGAAGAAAACCGAGGAGTCCATGCCGAGGCAGGCCCCCCGGTACTGCCACTCCCAGAGGGTGGAGATCGGGCCGGGCAGACGCGATGAGTCGTGCATTGCCTCCCTCTCCTCCTTTGGATATGGCGGTCGGGCGCATCGAACGTGATGCGCTATATCTAACGATAAGATCGCACGGTGCGTTAATCAAGAAGAATCACTCTATCTCACAACGAAACTTTCTCCAGATTTGCTGGATGTTGGCGTTCTGGATGTCTGAAAACGTGCGTCAGAGTATGGCGCTCGAATATCAGAAACGTTTTGTGAAAGATGTGTGTCTGAGGAGCATCTTTTTTCTGAAACGTTCCGCATTCATTGTTGCTTTATTTCTGGGACGCTCGTCACCTCGGCGAGGGGGCGGCTCTGCTCCGCCGGGCGCTTCGGTGTCGGGGGTCGGTGCCGGTGGCTGGTGGGGCGGACAGGCCGGTGCCGGCGGATATGCACAGGGTGGTCAGGTCGTCCTACGATGGCCCCGTGAGCGACTCGATCACCAGCCCTGACGTCTTTGCCCCCACCGGACTCACTTACGACGACGTTCTCCTGCTGCCCAGGCTGACCGACGTCATCCCCTCCGAGGTCGATACGACCTCCCGGCTGACCCCGAGGATCAGCCTGGCCACCCCGCTGCTCTCAGCTGCGATGGACACGGTTACCGAGTCGGACATGGCTATTGCCATGGCTCGTCAAGGTGGTATCGGCATCCTCCACCGCAACCTGTCCATCGAGGACCAGGCCCAGCAGGTGCGACGCGTCAAGCGCTCGGAGTCCGGGATGGTCACCGACCCGGTGACCGTCGGACCGGATGCCACCATCGCCCAGCTCGACGAGCTCTGCGGCCACTACAAGGTTTCCGGCCTGCCCGTCGTCGACGCGGGAGGCAACCTTCAGGGGATCATCACCAACCGCGACCTGCGCTTCGTCCCCCCGGAGCGCTGGGCGAGCCTGACCGTGCGCGAGTGCATGACACCGCGTGATCGCCTCATCACCGGTGAGACCGGCATCTCGCGGGAGGACGCCAAGGCGCTCCTGGCCGAGCATCGCATCGAGAAGCTGCCCCTGGTCGATGCCGAGGGACGCCTCACCGGTCTCATCACCGTCAAGGACTTCGTCAAGACAGAGCAGTACCCCCACGCCACCAAGGACGCCGAGGGGCGCCTCGTGGTGGGGGCCGCCGTCGGCTACTGGGGAGACACGTGGGAGCGCGCTGGGGCCCTGGCCGAGGCCGGCGTGGACGTCCTCATCGTCGACACCGCCAACGGCGGCGCCAAGCTGGCGCTGGAGATGATCTCCCGTCTCAAGTCTGATTCCGCCTTCGACGGCATCGAGGTCATCGGCGGAAACGTCGCTACCCGTGAGGGGGCTCAGGCGCTCATCGACGCCGGAGCCGACGCCGTCAAGGTCGGGGTGGGGCCGGGTTCCATCTGCACCACGCGCGTCGTCGCCGGCGTGGGGGTGCCCCAGGTGACGGCCATCTACGAGGCCGCCCGTGCCTGTAAGCCCGCCGGGGTGCCCCTCATTGCCGACGGCGGCCTGCAGTACTCAGGTGATATCGCCAAGGCCCTCGTGGCCGGTGCGGAGACGGTCATGCTCGGCTCCCTGCTGGCGGGCTGCACTGAGTCGCCCGGCGACCTCGTCTTCGTCAACGGCAAGCAGTGGAAGCGATACCGCGGCATGGGGTCGCTGGGGGCCATGAGCTCGCGCGGGCGCACCTCCTACTCCAAGGACCGCTACTTCCAGGCCGACGTCTCCTCGGACTCCAAGATCGTCCCCGAGGGCATCGAGGGGCAGGTCCCTTACTCCGGGGCGCTGGGCGACGTCGTCTACCAGCTCATGGGCGGGCTGCACCAGTCCATGTTCTACGTGGGTGCGCGCACGATCCCCGAGCTCAAGGAGCGCGGTCAGTTCGTGCGGATCACGAGCGCCGGCCTCAAGGAGTCCCACCCCCACGACGTCAAGATGACCGTCGAGGCCCCCAACTACACCGGGCGAGACGGGTCCTGAGGCGCCAGCAGCCCAGCCCCAGATTCAGCGGAACACTGCCCGCTCAGGGAGCCGGCCGGAGCGATCCGGCCGGCTCCCCGCGTTCGAGCGCACCTCGCCGGTTGCGCGGCGGGGCACCCGGAGGGGATCAGTGCGTGGGGGAGTCGGGCAGCGGCCAGGCGGTCTGGGCCGGTGTGCGTGAGGGGTTCTTGCGCGCCAGCCACTCGTTGAAGGACTCCGCCCAGGTGCGGTGGGCTCGGGCCTGGAAGGCCACGAGCTCATCGGGGCCGAGCTCTGAGAGCTGCGGGTGGGCCGCAGTCAGGGCCTCGAGCACATCGAGCGTGGCGGCCACGTCCACCTCCGCGGTGTGCAGGGCCTCATCGACGCGCACGCCGTAGACCTCGCAGAGGTCGCCCAGGCGGCGCTTGCCGCGGCGGTAGCGGTCCACGGCCCGGTCCAGGACCAGCGGGTCGGCGATGGGCCCCAGCTCGCGGCCAAGGCGCGAGCGCATTGTGGGCAGCCCGTGGCGAGCGAGCTCGGCCTCCATGAGAGTCAGGTCGTAGGAGGCGTTGAAGGCGACGACCGGGGTGCCGGCCGCCATCGCCGCCACCAGGTGCTCACTGACCTCTGCCAGCACCTCGGATACCGGCCGACCCTCGGCGCGGGCCCGCTCGGTGGTCACGCCGTGGACCGCGGCGGCGGCCTCAGGGATCTCCACGCCGGGATCGGCGAGCCACGTGGTCACCGACTGCGGCCGGACTCCGTCGGCCCGAGGAGCCGCCCGCCAGACGAGCGCCGCCGTGACCAGACGGTCGCCGGAAGGGTCCACTCCGGTGGTCTCGGTGTCGAAGCCGAGCAGGGGGCCCAGGGACCAGGTGGAGGGAGCGGTGGCGGCGTCGGATATGGAGGAGGAGTGCGGGGTGCTCATGGGGACAGCATGCCACCGGGCTACGACATCAATGCGCCGGTGCCAGTGCGCCTCGCCCGGCTGCCGGCGCCCGCGCAGGTCTCCACCCCGCCGGTCGCTCCGGTGGATACCGGACCGGCCCCACTAGGATCGGGCCATGAGCACAGAGGTCGAGATCGGACGCTCCAAGCGTGCCCTGCGCGCCTACTCCTTCGACGACATCGCCCTGGTGCCGGCGCGCCGCACCCGGGACACCTCCGAGGTGCGCGTGGGCTGGCAGATCGACGCCTACCACGTGGATCTGCCGGTCATGGCCTCCCCCATGGACTCGGTGATGAGTCCCGAGACCGCCATCATGGTGGGGCGCCTGGGCGGGATCGGCGTGCTGGACCTGGAGGGCCTGTGGACCCGCTACGAGGACCCCACCGAGGCCCTCGAGCGCATCCGCCGGGCCGATCCGTCCCGGGCCACCAGCGTCCTGCAGGAGGTCTACCGCGCCCCGGTCAGGCCCGAGCTCATCACCGAGCGGCTCAGCCAGATCCGTGCCTCCGGCGTCGTCGTCGCCGGGCGGCTCAGCCCCGCCCAGACGCAGCGCCACTGGCGCACCGTGGTCGAGGCGGGTGTGGACCTCATGGTCATCCGCGGCTCCTTCGTGTCGGCCGAGCACGTCTCCGGATCCGTCGAGCCCCTCAACCTCAAGCGCTTCATCTACGAGCTCGACGTGCCCGTGGTGGTCGGCGGGGTGACCACCTACACCGCTGCCCTCCACCTCATGCGCACCGGCGCGGCCGGAGTCCTCGTGGGGCAGGGTGGCGGCGCCTCCTCCTCCGTGCGCCAGGTCCTGGGGCTGCACATGCCCATGGCCACCGCCGTGGCCGACGTCGCCGGGGCCCGGCGCGACTACCTCGACGAGTCCGGGGGCCGCTACGTCCACGTCATCGCCGACGGCTCAGTGGGCAACTCCGGCGATGTCGTCAAGGCCATCGCCTGCGGCGCGGACGCCGTCATGCTCGGGGCCGCCCTGGCCCGGGCCGAGGAGGCTCCCGGCGGCGGTTACCACTGGGGCGCCGAGGCCCGCCATGAGCGCCTGCCGCGGGGCTTCCGCAGCCACGTGGGCACGGTCGGCACCATGGCCGAGATCCTCAACGGCCCCTCCGACCGCGCCGATGGCACCCTCAACCTCATGGGCGCCCTGCGGCGCACCCTGGCCACCACCGGCTACGCGGACGTCAAGGAGCTCCAGCGGGTCGAGGTCGTCCTGGCGCCCTACACCGGTTCTTGAACGAGCACCGCCACGACAAACCGTGATTTTGAGGGGTGGAACAGTGCAACAGAGCCGTGATCTCGGGTAGTCTCGGCCGGGACGGCAGCCGCTGCGCTGCTCAGACCGGTGCAGGGGCACGATCCGGTTCCCGCACCGTTAGCCCCCACATGTCACAAGGAGCTTCACATGGCCCAGGTCACCGCCACCATCGCTTCCAAGGTCGGTCTGCACGCCCGTCCCGCTGCCACCTTCGTCAAGGCCGTCGCCGAGAAGGGCGTCCCGGTCACCATCGCCAAGGAGGGCGGCGCTGCGGTTGACGCCTCCTCCATCCTCGGTGTGATGACCCTGGGCGCCGGCTTCGGCGACGTCGTCACCCTGGCCTCCGACGCTGACGGTGCCGAGGCGGCCCTCGAGGACCTCAAGGCCCTCCTGGAGACCGACCTGGACGCCTGAGAACAGGCCCAGACGACGGGGCGCGCTCCACTGCGGGGCGCGCCCCGTCCGCGTTGAGACGCAGACAAGTACCCGTGTCGAAGGCGCTACGGCCCCGCCGCCACGCTCGGCTCCCCCTGATCCCTGAGCGCCACCGCGTGGGGCGTGGCCTGCGGACTCATGTGGACTGGCGGACACGATCTTCGTCCTGGCCACCATCGGTGGCCTGCCATCCTTGGGGGAGGAGCGCACCGGCCGGGAACGCGTGGCTGTGGTCGCCGGCGTCGCGACAGGCGGATCTCCTGACCGTGTACGGGCGGAAGGCCCGTACGTGGTCACGACGACGGCGCCGTCGTAGCGCAAGGCTGCGGCGACGCCGTCGATCGAATGGGACGTGATGGGCGGGAAGCCTTCACCGGTGCGGGCCCAGTGCGGCCCGGCCAGTCTCCGCCCTACTCGCCCTCGGAGGGATTCGGCTTGATCCACCACCACAGGCCCATGCCCGCGGCGATGGCCAACAGGCCCAGGCCCGACCACAGGTTGGCGTTGATGCCGCCGGTCTTGTCCATCTCCTCGGCACTGTTGAACAGGACCGAGCACACCACCAGGTAGAGGCCGATGAGCCCCAGAGCCCCGGTGATGACCGCCCGGATGTCCGTGAGTGAACGATTGTTCATGAGTGTTCTCCTTCGTGTCTCCGGGCGGAACTAGTGGAAGATGCTGTTGAGGGCGATGACCAGGACCCCGGCGATGATCCCCAGCGGGATCGGCCGGCGGAACCAGGGCAGCTCGTGCAGGTGCGGGTCGGTGCGTTCGCTCTTGGGGGTCAGGGCGTAGACGAAGCCCTTGAGCTCGGAGTCGGGCTTCGGCTTCGTGACCATGGAGACCAGCACCGTGGCGACGACGTCGACGGTGAAGGCTACGCCCGCCGCCAGGAAGGCGCCGCCCTGTCCGGGCATGACCAGGCGCTCGGTCCAGATGAGGATGTTGACCACCAGGGCGCCCAGGGTTCCGCTGATGAGGCCGATCCAACCGGCGTGCGGGGTGGCCCGCTTCCAGAACATCCCGATGATGAAGGTCGCGAACAGCGGCGCATTGAACATCGAGAACAGCGTCTGGAGGTAGTCCATGAGGTTGGAGTAGTTCGACGCGATGATCGCGGTGAGGATCGCGACCACGGAGGCCGTCAGGGTCGAGAGCTTGCCGACCATGAGGTAGTGGGCGTCGTCGGCGTTCTTCTTGATGTAGTGCTGGTAGATGTCCACGCCCCATACGGTGTTGAAGGCGGAGATGTTCGCCGCCATGCCCGCCATGAAGGAGGCCAGCAGACCCGTGATCGCCAGCCCCAGCAGACCGTTGGGCAGCAGGTCGCGCATGAGGTAGAGGACCGCGTCGTTGTACTGGTAGCTCGTGTCGGCGCCGGACTTGAGCTGCTGGACCTCCGTGACCATGACTCCGGCGACCATGCCCGGGACGATGACGAGGAAGGGCACGAACATCTTGACGAAGGTGCCGATGATCGGGGTCGACTGGGCCGAGGAGATCGAGTCCGAGGCCATGGCCCGCTGCACCTCGACGAAGTTCGTCGTCCAGTAGCCGAAGGACAGCACGAAGCCCAGACCGAAGACCAGGCCGACGACGGACAGCAGGTTGGAGTCGAAGCCGGAGATCGAGTTGCCGGGCCAGGAGTGCAGCTGCTGAGCCGGGTCTTTACCTGCGGCCATGGCGGCTTCGGTGATCTTGCTGGTCAGGCCGTGCCAGCCGCCCACGCGGTGCAGGCCGATGAGGGTCAGGGGCAGCAGGGCCGCCACGATGACGAAGAACTGGAGGACCTCGTTGTAGATCGCCGCGGAGAGCCCGCCCATGGTGATGTAGGAGAAGACGATGACGGCGGCCACGATGAGCCCCACCCACAGGGGCCAGCCCAGCAGCCAGTTCATGATCTTGCCCAGCAGGTACAGGTTGATGCCGGCGATGAGCAGCTGGGCCAGGGCGAAGCTGAGCGCGTTGACCAGGTGCGCGGCAGTGCCGTAGCGCTTGAGCATGAACTCAGGCACCGAGCGCACCTTGGAGCCGTAGTAGAACGGCATCATGACCAGACCCAGGAAGATCATGGCCGGGACCGCGCCGATCCAGAAGTAGTGGAAGGTCGGCATGCCGTACTCGGCGCCGTTGGCGGACATTCCCATGATCTCGACGGCACCGAGGTTCGCTGAGACGAAGGCGATACCGGTCACCCAGGCCGGCAGGGACCGGCCCGAGGTGAGGAAGCCATCGGCCGTGGCCGCCTTGGCGCGGGCGATGAGTCCGACGCCGATGACGAAGGCGAAGTAGATCGCGATGGGGATGTAGTCGTACCAGCGTGCGGCGATGAGCGTGCTGGATGCCGCTGACGAGGCTGATAAAGCGTTCAGCGTGGAGGACATCGGTGTACCTCTCAGGGGATATGTTTCAGGTGGCAAGATCGTTCTTGCTGTCTGGCAGGTTAGCATGGGGCCGATCACGGCACGGGAGGTTGAATCTGTCTGGGGTGCACCGGGGAGTCTGGGTAGAGTGCCCTCCATGACGCTGACTGCTGCTGCCGACGGCTCCTCCCTGGGCAACCCGGGACCGGCCGGCTGGGCCTGGTACGTGGACGACGACTGCTGGGCCGCCGGAGGCTGGGAGAGCTCGACCAACAACCGCGGCGAGCTCACCGCCGTCCTGGAGCTCCTGCGGGCCACCGAGGCCGCCGGGCTCGCCGGCGAGGAGCTCCTCATCCAGTGCGACTCCCAGTACGTCATCAACTCCCTGACCAAGTGGCGCCACGGCTGGAAGAAGCGCGGCTGGCGCAAGGCCGACGGCAAGCCCGTCCTCAACGCCGACCTCGTCAAGGACCTCGACGCCGCGCTCGCGGGTCGTACCGTGCGCTTCGAGTGGGTGCGCGGGCACGTCGGCCACCCCATGAACGAGGCCGCCGACTCCCGGGCCCGCGGCGCCGCCACCGCCTTCCAGCAGGGCCGCCCGGTGCCCGCAGGGCCGGGCTGGACCCGCGGCGGTCGGGCACCGGGGAACCGGGAGGCGCAGCAGGCGCCGAGTGCGACGTCGTCGAGCACCCCCGCTGCGCCGCAGACCGACGCCCTGTTCTGAGGGCGGAGGAACGGGGCGCAGCGTCCGCAGGGCCCGGTGACCGCCTCTCACAGAAACGGCACAGGTCCGTCAAACACGTGGCATAAGGCCTCCCGCGAGGCTTACTGCCATGACGATGACGAGCCCCGCCCTCCCCGCTTCCCGCCCGACGATCTTGAGCCGCCTGGCCGGCCTGCGCCGCCGCATCCCCACGGTCGTCCTCTTCGCCGCCGTGTCCTTCACCGGCTGGAGCGTCGACTACGCGCTGGTCCTCATCCTCAACTCGCTGACCGACTCGGTGCTCTACGCCGTCGTCGGAGCGCGGATCGTCTCCTGCACCCTGGGCTTCCTGCTCAACCGGCGCCTGTTCGGGGCCGGCCCGGAGACCTTCTGGCGCTCAGCCGGCGGCTACACGGCGGTCCAGGGCGGGGTCACGGCGACGTCCTACACCGGCATCGCGGTCCTCACCGGCGCCGGCGCGCCCCTGTGGCTGGCCAAGGTGCTGGTGGACTCCACGCTCTTCATCGTCAACTACCTGGCCCAGTCCCGCCTCGTCTATCGCGTCCCGGCGCAGCAGCCGGTCCCGGCCCCGGCCCTGGCCACCGCGGCCTGAGAGGGCGGGGGTGCAGGCTCAGGACTGGGCGTCGCGCATGAGGATGACGAGCTGGACCCGGTCGCGCAGGTCCAGCTTGGTCAGGATCCGGGTGACGTTCTTCTTGACCGAGTCCGGGGCCAGGACGAGGCGCTGAGCGATCTCCGCGTTCGTCAGCCCCTGGGCCACCAGGTCCGCCACCTCGCGCTCGCGGGGGCTGAGATTGTCGAGGCGCTGGCGTGCCGCGCGCTGACGGGGTGAGGCCACGGGGCTGAGCATGTGCCGGTTGAGCAGCTCGCGGGTGATGCGCGGAGTGAGGATCGCGTCCCCGGAGCTGACCGCCCGCAGCGCCTGGTGGAGGTCGGCCGTGCGGGTGTCTTTGAGCAGGAACCCTGAGGCGCCGGCCGACAGCGCCCCGAAGGCGAACTCGTCCTGGTCGTAGGTGGTCAGCACCAGGACCCGGATCGAGGGGTAGAGCTGGGAGATGCGGGCCGTGGCATCGATCCCGTTGAGCACCGGCATGCGCACGTCCATGAGGACGACGTTGGGAAGCGGCCGGCGCTCCTCAAGCAGGGCGGCGAGCTGGTCGAGGGCGTCCTGACCGTGGACGGCCTCGGCCGTGACCTGCAGGTCGTCGGCCCGGTTGATGATGAGGGACAGGCCCATGCGGGTGGCTCGCTGGTCATCGACGATCATCACCGTGATCGGCCTGAGGTCGCTCGACGAGCTCTCGGTGCCTGACCCGGAGGGGGCGGATGGACTCACCGTGATGCACCTTCCGGGAAGGGGACGAGGGCGCGCAGCACCCAGCCGGATGCGCCCTCATCGGCTGTGGGGCCGGCCGACAGCGTGCCGCCGTGCTCACCGACCGCGGCGGCCAGGTTCGCCAGCCCGTGGCCGGCCGCCGCCGGTGCCTGAGACGAGCCCGGGAAGTCGTCTGCGTGGCCTGGCTGAGCGGCGCGACCGTCGTCGGACACGGTGATCCGGGTGGCGGCCTGATCGTGGTCCAGGGAGACGACGACGCGCGTGGCGCCCTCGGCGTGGCGCATGACATTGGTCAGGGCCTCCCGGACGACGACATAGACGACCTCCCCGAGGGCCTGACTGCAAGATGCGTCGAGAGGGCGCCTGCCGGTCTCGGTGAGAGCCGCACTGATACCGGTGGCCCTCACCGTGGTCAGCAGGTCGTTGAGCCGGTCCCAGCCGGCTGCGCCCGAGGGGGACTGCGGGCCCTCCGAGACCCGGCCGGTGAGGGGATCGGTGGTCTCAGCGGCGTCGTCGGGGGAGGGGCCCGGTGCCGTCTGGAGTGAGGCGACGGCGCGCCGGGTGTCCGCCAGACCCTCGCGGGCCAGGGCGTTCATCATGTCAATGGCCTCGTCTGTCTGCGGGCTTCCGCCGGCCCCCTGCATCCCCTCGGACAGGGCGATGATCGCGGTCAGGGCGTGGCCCACGGAGTCGTGGAGCTCGGCCGCCACCCGGGCCTGGTGGCGGGCGGCGTCGCGCTGGGCGACCAGCCGCTGCTCGGCGGACTGCGCCGCCAACTGGGCGTCCCCGTGCTCCAGGGCCTCCCGGCGGGAGCGGGAGATCGAGGCCACCGCGAGCACGAGCACCAGGGCGATGAAGTCAGGGCTCAACGCGCTCACCTGCGGCCACTTGGCCAGCGCTGTGGGGACGAGGGTGCACAGCGCGCAGATGCCGAAGCCGATGAGTCGGTCACGGGTGGGGGCGGCCACGAGCAGGGCGTAGAGAGCCAGCATGGACAGCAGGTTGAGTCCACCGCGCGGCCCCCACAGGTCGGCGGCGGCCGAGGCCAGGCTCGTGGCGGTGACGACGGCGAGGGGCCAGCGGCGTCGGGCCAGCAGCGATCCGGCGAGCAGCAGGGAGACGATGACCCAGCCCCGCATGGGCAGGTGCGGGTAGGTGTACGAGGCCACGTTCAGCACCATCAGCTGGAAGAGGCACGCGGCTCCGGCCACCGCCCACAGGGTCAGGGTGCTGGTGCGCCACCACTGAGCCACCCGGTCCAGGAGGGTCCGCGGGACCCGTGAGACGTGTGCCGCCTCGGGCACTGTGGGAACGTGGCTCATGACTGGCGCCTGACTGCTCGGCGCAGAGCCAGGGTCAGCAGGACCACCCACACCAGGCAGATGACTCCTTCGAATGCCGCGGCGCCCAGTGAGGTCACGTAGCCCGGGCTCATGGCCGAGGTGGTTCGGGTCAGTGAGGCTGCGGGGTTGAGGACGCTCAGCGGTCGAGCCACGAGAAGCATCGCCATCCCCGCAATGATGCTCAGCAGGACCGTGGACATCGTGGTGGCGAAGGACGTCATGACTGCGCCCAGCCAGGTGACGAAGGTGAGGATGACCCACATTCCCAACGCGACGACGGCGAAGCGCGGCAGGAAGGCGACCAGGCCCACCAGGCTGAAGCCCGAGGCGAGTCCCGTCACCGCGGTGGTCAGGACCAGGACCGCGGTGGTGAGGACCGCGACCTGGAGCCCGTGCAGCAGCTTGCCCGCGACCATGGTGGTCTCCAGGCCGGTGGCGCTCATCCGCTGCCAGTTCCTTCCCTGGTGCTCACTGCTGGCGATCTGCGCGGCGAAGGCACCCAGCGCGAGCGGCAGGAACACCATTGAGAGCAGGAGCGTGGACTGGGACCACGTGATCTCCCAGGTGACGCCCTGGGCCTCGAACTCGCTCCGGTAGGTGCGGTACTGAATGTAGCCGGACAGGGAGCCCAGGGAGCACAGGGCGGTGACGGCGACCCAGTACCACCGGTTGGGGGACTTGCGGTTCTCCCAGTACCAGGCGGCTCGTACTGACGGGCGGGACTGGGGAGAGGGCGGGGCAGTCCGGCCCAGACCGGTCGGCTGCGGCGTCGTGGACGGGCCGGAGGGACCGGGGAGTGCTGACGGGTGCTGAGCGGGTCGGAGGGGCCGGCCTGCAGTGGGGCGGGTGACGGGTGCGGTGGTGCTCATCGGTGATTCTCCTGGTGGACGATAACGAGGTGGGCGGCGACGGTCCACCCGACCGCGACCAGTGCGGCGAGGGCCGCCAGGGTCCACGGGTGGGACACGAGCGTCATGTCGCCGCTTTCCCGCATGGACGTGCGGGAGGCGACCGTGTCAATGGGGGTGGCTGCGGGAACGATGCCCCAGGGCAGCAGCCATGAGAACTTCCCGAGGTAGGCGTAGGGCAGGCTCTCGGCGATGAGACCGCCGATGGCCGCCGCACCCAGGCTGACGCCCTGCTTGTCGAAGCAGGTGGACAGCGTCAGCTGGACCGCGGAGATGGCCAGCGTTGAGCACGCCGCCACCGCGAGGGCGGGAGGCAGTGTGCTCCAGTAGGAGTCGGTGACGGTCAGTCCGATCGGGCCGGCCAGCACGGTGACAAGTGTGAAGAGGGTCATCTCTATGCACAGGACCGTGAGGATCACGACCACCAGCTTGCCTCGGTAGCGGGTCAGGGGGCTCTGCCCCAGCGCCGTCATCAGCTGGCCCATGCGCTCCTCGGTGTCCACGGTGACGATGCGTGAGGCCAGGATCGCGGTGATGAGGGGCATGAGGAAGGCGATGATCTGGATGAACTCGTCCAGGGCGAGCGTGGCGTGGCGTGCGGCAACCGGGCCGCTCGCCCGATGGGTGATGAGCATGCTGCACCATGCCAGGCACACGGCGGTGGCGCTGGCGGCGATGAGCCAGTAGCGCTTGCGGCGCAGCTTGCCCAGCTCGAGGGCCAGGGTGGTCCACGCCCTGCTCAGCGGGGAGAGGGTGAGTGCGCGCGGCGCCGCCGGTCGCGTCGGGGGCTGTGTCAGGTGCTGGGTCGGTGGTGTTGGCTGCGCGGCCGTGGTGGCTGCCGGGCCCGCTGTGCTCACTGGGGTGCTCATCGGTTCATCTCCTGAGAGGCGAGGGGAGGCTGGGCGGCCAGGACCGGCTCGGTCAGCTCCAGGAAGGCCTGCTCGAGGGTCTTGCGCACGGTCTGGACCCGGTAGACGGTCGTCCCGGAGGAGACGATGCGGGTGATGAGCTCGCCGACGACGTCGTCGGGCATCATGGGGGTGCGCACGGCGCCGTCCCGCACCTCGTGGGTCACCCCGAGGGAGGTCAGGAGCGCGGCGACGGCCGCGGGCTCGGAGACGAGCAGCTCGATGACCCCCTCGTCGCGCAGCCCGGCCAGGGTGCCCTGATAGCGCAGGCGTCCGGCGCAGATGATGCCGACGGTGTCGGCCATCTGCTCGATCTCGGACAGGATGTGGGAGGAGACGATGATCGTCACGCCCTCCTGGCGGGCCAGGGAGACGATGAGCTGGCGGATCTCGGCCACCCCGGCGGGATCGAGCCCGTTGGTCGGCTCGTCCAGGAGCATGAGGGCGGGGTTCGACAGCAGCGCCATGGCCAGTCCCAGGCGCTGCTTCATGCCCATGGAGTAGTGCTTGACCTGCTTGTTCTCCTGCCCGACGAGGTTGACGGTGGCCAGGGCGTGCTGGACGCGGTTGGAGGCCAGCCCCAGGTAGGAGGCCACCATGGCCAGGTTCTCCTTGCCGGTCAGGCTCGGGTAGTAGGAGGGGCCCTCGATGAGGGAGCCGATGGTTCCCGGCGGCAGGGGGTGGCGCTGGCTGACCGGGCGTCCCAGGACGCTCATGCTGCCCGACGTCGGGCGGGTCAGTCCCAGCAGGAGCTTCATCGTGGTGGACTTGCCGGCGCCGTTGGGGCCCAGGAAGCCGTAGATGCCGCCGGCGGGCACGGACAGGTTCAAGCCGTCGACGGCGTTGACACCGTTGTAGGTGCGGGTCAGTCCCTCAGTGACCACGACGAGCCCCTCGGAGGGAGAGGGCGTGGCTGGGGCGGGCACGGCGCCGGGCACTGCTGGGGCGGGCACGGCGCCGGGGGCGGCCGGGGCGGGAATGAAGGGCGTTGCCGGTTGCCGAGCCGGTGCGGGGGCCGGCGCGCCCCCGTTCATGGCTGCGGTCTGGGGCAGGGGTGTTGTTGGAGGGGCGGGGGGCCTTGGTGTGTTGGTGACAGGTGCGTTTCTCATGACTCCATGGAAGCCCCCGGGGGCTCGTGCGCGCACCGCCGTCGGCCGGTTTGTCCCCCCTGGGGGACGACCTGCCCGTGTCTGCCCGCCTCAGCGGCACTGACGGGGCTGGGCCGGGTCATCCGGGATGCCGTGGTGTGCCGGCGGGGTGGTGTGGAAGGCGCGGGTGTCCACCGTGCTGACATCAGCCCTGCCCCGACGCTGCACACCGTGGAACAACCGCAGGATTCCAACGATCTCCGCAGGCCGTTTCGACGGCGGACTCGTTGATGTCAGCGCTGTGGACACCGAGCCGCTGACTGGTCCGATTCTGCGAGGCAGCGCACCCGGACGACGACGGTGCCGCAGCCTCCCCTGGTGGGACGGCTGCGGCACCGCATGATAGCCCTGGCCCGGCAGTGCTGGGCGTCAGATTCCTGTGCGCACTTCCGGGAGCGGCTCAGATGAGGGTGAGCGCCTGGCGTGCGATGGCGAGCTCCTCGTTGGTGGGCACCACGAGCACGGTGACCTTCGAGTCCGGGGTGGAGATGACGCGCGGCTCGTCGGAGCGGGTCTCGTTGACCTCCTGGTTGATCTTCACGCCCATGAAGCCCAGGCGCTCGCCGAGCTCACGGCGCAGGTTCGCGTCGTTCTCGCCGATACCGGCGGTGAAGGTCAGGGCGTCCAGACCACCCATGACGGCGGTGTAGGCGCCCACGTACTTCACGAGCCGGTGCAGGTAGATGTCCATGGCCTCGCGGGCCTCCTGCTCACCGGCGCCGATGCGCTTCCACACCTCGCGCATGTCGTTGTCCCCGGCCAGGCCCTTCATGCCCGAGCCGCGGTTGAACAGGTGGTCGATCTCGTCGATGGACATGCCGGCCACGCGTGCCAGGTGGAAGACGGCGGCCGGGTCGATGTCGCCGGTGCGCCCGCCCATGACCAGGCCCTCCAGCGGGGTCAGGCCCATGGAGGTGTCCACGGCGTGCCCGGCCACGACCGCCGAGGCCGAGGCCCCGTTGCCCAGGTGCAGGACGACCTGCTTGAGGTCGTCGCGCCCCAGGAGCTCGGAGACCGCCCCGGAGACGAACTGGTGGCTGGTGCCGTGAGCCCCGTAGCGGCGGATGGAGTAGGTGTCGGCGACCTCGCGGTCCAGGGCGTAGCGGGCGGCCTCCTCGGGCAGGTCCTGGAAGAAGGCGGTGTCGAAGACGGCCACGTGCGGCACGTCGGACAGGAGGCGGCGCCCCACCTCGATGCCCTTGAGGTGGGCGGGGTTGTGCAGTGGGCCCAGTGGCACGAGCTGCTCGATGCGGGCCACGACGTCGTCGTCGATGAGGGCCGGGCCGGAGAAGTAGCGCCCGCCCTGGACGACCCGGTGGCCCACGGCCACGATGTGGGCGTCGGCCAGCGAGGGGCCCTGCTCCTCGAACAGGCGCAGCACCTCGGACAGGCCGTAGCCGTGGTCGGGGACCGGCTCGGTGATCTCGGTGCGCTCCTCGCCGTGCTTGTGGGTGATGGCGCCGGTCTCCTCGCCGATGCGCTCCACCAGGCCCGAGGCGAGCGAGGCGCCCGAGTCGGGGTCGACCAGCTGGTACTTGATGGAGGAGGAGCCGGAGTTGATAACGAGGACGGTGCGCTGAGTCACGGGGTGCCTTTCAAGAACGGTCGGGGATGAACGCGGGGATGACTGGATGACTGATGCGGGTCCCGGGTGGGCCTCAGCGGCGTGGGGCCGGGACCCGGCCCCACGCCGCATGGAGGTCTCAGCCCTGGGCCTGGACGGCGGTGATGGCGACGGTGTTGATGATGTCCTCCACCAGGGCGCCGCGGGAGAGGTCGTTGACCGGCTTGTTGAGGCCCTGGAGGACCGGGCCGATGGCGATGGCGCCCGAGGAGCGCTGGACCGCCTTGTAGCCGATGTTGCCGCTGGACAGGTCCGGGAAGATGAAGACGTTGGCCCGCCCGGCCACGAGCGAGTCCGGGGCCTTCTTGGCGGCCACGGTCGGGTCGATGGCGGCGTCGTACTGGATGGGGCCCTCGACGGCGAGGTCGGGCTCCTTGGCCCGCACCAGCTCGGTGGCCTCACGGACCTTGTCCACGTCCGCGCCCTTGCCGGAGGTCCCGGTGGAGAAGGACAGCATCGCCACGCGCGGCTCGACGCCGAACTGGCGGGCCGTGGCGGCCGAGGAGATGGCGATGTCGGCCAGCTCGGCGGCGTTGGGCTCGGGGTTGACGGCGCAGTCGCCGTAGACGAGCACCCGGTCCTGCAGGAGCATGAGGAAGACCGAGGAGACGATGGAGGTCCCCGGCTTGGTCTTGATGATCTGGAAGGAGGGGACGATCGTGTGGGCGGTGGTGTGGGCGGCGCCCGAGACCATGCCGTCGGCGTCTCCCATGTGGACCATCATCGTGCCGAAGTAGGACACGTCCTGGACCTTCTCGCGGGCCTGCTCGAGGGTGACGCCCTTCTTGGCGCGCAGGCGGGCGAACTCCTCGGCGTACTTCTCCAGGAGCTCGGGGTCGTTGGTGGCGACGACTCGGGCGGCGGCGATGTCCAGGCCCAGCTCGGTGGCGCGGGCCCGCACCGTGGTCTCGTCACCCAGCAGCACCAGGTCGGCGATGCCGCGGCGCAGGATGGCGTCGGCGGCGCGCAGGACCCGGTCGTCGTCGGGCTCGGGCAGGACGATGGTCTTGCGGTTGGTGCGCGAGCGCTCCACCAGCTCGGCCTGGAACATGATGGGGGTGACGACCTCGGAGGGCTCGACCTCCAGGGCCGACAGGAGGGCCTCGACGTCGGCCTCCTGCTCGAAGGTGGTCACGGCGACGTCGATCTTGCGCTCGGAGCCGTGGGCGAGCAGGCCCTGCAGGGAGCCGGCCGCGGAGGCGGCGGCGAAGGTGTCCAGCGGGGAGGTGATGACCGGGATGTTGACGTCAAGCCCCTCCAGGAGGCGCAGCGCGTGGGGTGCGACCTCGAAGCCGCCGTTGAGGATGAGACCCGACAGGATCGGGAAGCTCGAGGAGGCCTGGGCCGCCATGAGGGAGATGAGCATGGCGGAGCGGTCGGCCGGGACGATGGCGAGCTGTCCCGCGGTCAGGCGCTCCAGGACGTGGGAGACGTCCATGGCGCACACGAGGACGGACTCGGCCTCGCGGTCGAGGAGTGTCTCGTCACCGGCGATGAGGGTGCCCTCGACGGCGTCGAGCACCTCGCGCACCACCGGGGCCGCCAGCAGTGGCACCTCGGGCAGCGTGGTGGAGGTGATGCCCTCGATGGGGGTCAGTGCCTCGCCGACGGCCTGGCGGGTCTCGGGCAGGCACTTGTTGGCCACGACCGCGACGGTGCGGGCGTGGTTGTCGGCGATCTCGGCCATGGAGACCTCCACGGAGGCGACGACGTCCTCCACGTCACTCTGCCCGGAGACCACCAGCAGCACCGGGACGCCGATGTTGGCGGCCACCCGGGCGTTGAGGGCCAGCTCGGGGTTGCCGGCGACGTCGGTGAAGTCCGAGCCGTCGATGATGACGACGTCGTGCTCGCGCGCCATGGCCCGGTAGGCGTCGACGATGCGTGCCAGGGCCTCCTCGGGGTCGGCGTGGAACTCGTCCCAGGTCGCGCCGACGCACTGCTCGGGGGGCGTGGTGGAGCCGGCACGGTTCAGCAGGAGGCTGAGGAAGGCATCGCCCTCACGGCTCTCCACGAAGGGGCGGAAGACGCCGACCTTGGCGACCACCTTGGTCAGACAGGAGACCAGCCCGAGGGCCACCGTTGACTTCCCGGTTCCGGCGTTGGGTGAGGCGATGTAGATACTGCGCGCCACGTTAGGTCCTTCTCGCGTTGTCTTGGAGTCAGGGGCGCCGGCTCATTCCGGTGCCGTACGGGTCCGATTGTGCCCCCACCTGCGGGTCGTCTGCGACCAAAGGCCCGATCTCCGCCCGTCTTGTGATGTGGGAACGGGCACATACTCAGGTGTCGGCATAGGTGTCATAGGTGCTAGTCCGCCCAAGTGGTCGGCCGGTGGCCGGGTGTGGAGGGGATCGCAGTTCGCCCGGTCCCGGGGTCGACGTTCACTGCGATGCTCACCGCGACGTCGTCGGGGGACTGCCCCGGGGCGAGTCCTTCTCCGTGAGCGACCCAGACCGTGTACGTCGACGACGGGTCGCTCGGTTGAGGCAGGAACAGGGCGACCGCCTGTCCGCCGCCGGCCTCCTGCGCGGCGGCGACGGCGCGATGAGGCCCGATGTCCTGGGCCTGGCCCGTGCTGGTTGATCCCGCCGGGGACTGGTGAGCGGTCATGGAGGCCGGTGCGGCCGGTTGGGTGGGGCGGATGCTGAACGCGCTGGCGTAGTAGCCCCACAGGAACAGCAGGGGGAGGAGGACCAGTCCGGCCGCCTTGAGCAGGTCGGTGTCCCGGGAGAGGCTCTGGGTGCGCCGGCGGGCGGACAGGGCAGTGCGTCGATGGCGCTGCAGCGGCCACCACGTGCGCAGCCCACTGACGGTCAGGACCGCGAGGACCACTCCCAGGGTGGCGACGACCAGCCCCCCGACGGTCAGGCCCCGGTGACCGTCACGCCAACCGGTGTGGGGGATCTCCTGGGACATCCAGCTCACGTGGCCGGGCCCCCGGCAGGACAGCAGGCAACGGTGCAGGTTGTCCAGGACGGAGACCCAGGCCGGGTTCGCCGTGGCGTTGCTGGTCTCGTGCCCGGTGGCGGGGTTGACCGTGTAGGTGGCCTGCTCGGTCCGCACCTCGACGACGTCGGTGTCCCACCTTGCCGACAGGACGGGCTCGTCGGGATGGGCGTTCTTGATCGTCTCGACCGCCTGAGGCAAGGAGTCCTGACCAGAGCCGGCGTCGTGGGTGGAGACGGTCGGGTTCAATGCGCGCAGGATCTCCCCCTGGTGGGGCAGGAGCATGCCGCTGAGAGTGATGATGAGCATCCCGAGGGCCGCCGCCGCCGACAGCCAGCGGCGCACGAGCGCCAACGCCCGGCGGGTGCGGGAGGGTGGGGAGGGGAGGGGAGCGACCGAGGGATCCATGACAGTCTTCACCGGGGAGGGCTAGGACCCGGTGGGGGCCAGCAGGGCGGCCACGGCGCACAGGCAGGTCAGGGCCGCAATGAGGGCGTAGACGCAGTAGCCGTGCTCGCGCCGCCGCCACAGGGAACAGGCGCCACTGACGCTGATTGCGGTGCCGGCGACCTGGATGACCAGGGCGGCACCGACGGCCAGGGGGCCCGCGGCGCCGATGACGGGAGCCAGGGCGTAGACGATGACGCACCTGAGGCCCGAGGCCCACAGTCCCAGCATGACGGCATGGATATCGGCGCTGACCAGGAAGGGGGCTGCCGCCTCGTCCTGCGTGATGGGGGAGGTGGTCGGGGATGCGACAGCGTCGACGTCGTCGCCGGCCACCTCGCCGGGCGAAACGTCAACATAATCAATACTGGCCGTACTCTTCATACTGATGAATACGGTAACGGTCAGGATAAATCGCGTCAACGCTCCGCCATGAGCTGGCGATGTGATGTCAGACAGGCGTGTTTGAGGGAAATAACCGCTGGTGGGGGCCTGTTTTGTGGGCCGGAGAAATAGGGGCTGCTCGGCTGCGTGCTGGACGCGGCTCGGAGCCGGACCGTGCTAGCGCAGCAGGGGCAGTGCGGAGATGACGGTCAGGGCGACGATGATCGGCTCGAAGACCCGCTGATCCATGTGCTCGGCGAGGCGTCGTCCGGCCAGGGCCGAGGCGATGACGACCGGTGCGGCGATCGCCGCCAGTGACAGGGTCGTGGGGTTGACCAGGCCGGCTGAGACGGAGAAGGGCAGCTTGACCAGGTTGACCAGGAAGAAGAACCAGGCCGTCGTCCCCAGGAAGGCCTTGACCGGATAGCGGCAGGCCAGGAAGTACATGGAGGTCGCCGGTCCGCCGGCGTTGGCGACCATCGTGGTGAAGCCGGCCAGGCTGCCGTAGACCAGTCGGGCCAGGCGGCTGCCGGCCGGGGTTGGGGGGACGGCCTCAGGTGCGTCGTTGGGCCTGTTCCTGGTGGCCGAGCGGCGCTGGTACAGCGTGATGGCGACCAGGATCAGCAGGATGGCGCCGATGAGGCGGCGAGTGGAGTCGTTGGAGGCCAGGTGCAGGAACAGGGCGCCGGCGCCGACGCCGGCCAGGACCGCCGGGACGAGCCTGCGCAGCATGCGGAAGTCCGCGTCGCCGCGATAGCTCCATACTGCCAGCAGGTCGCCGGTCATGAGCATGAGCAGGATGGCGCCGGTGGACTCCTTGGCCGGCAGTGCCGCGGTGCACAGGGCCACGGCGATGGTGGCCGCCCCGGGCAGGGCGGTCTTGGCGATGCCGCACAGGGCCGCCACGACCGCGAGCAGGATCCAGGCGGTGGTGGTCAAGGTGGGGAGCACGGGACCTCTCAGCGGTGAGAAGAGTCGGAGTCTGGTCTGAACTTTGTCCGGACTAATCATAGCCATCGACGGCGAGGGCCGTTGGGGTCCTCGCCGTCGACGGTGGCCTGCGTGAGTGCTGCCTGGGGCTGCGTCAACGGGGCGTTGCAGCGGTGCGCAGCAGCGTGGCGATCCCGGAGACACCCAGGAAGATGAGTGCCGTTGCCGGCAGGGTTGCACTGAGCAAGTGGCCCCAAAGAGCAGTGCGCTGGGTCGTCAGTTCGATCCCATGAAGCAGGCCGAGAGCGGCTGCTCCTGCGCCGATCGAGAGGATCGAGACCGTGGCCCGCAGCGCCCGTCTGGCAGGCGGCCAGGGGGTGATGAGCTGCAGCGGGGGCAGGGCCGCCCAGGCCGTGATCCCGGTGATGCCGCAGACAAGTGCGCTCGAGGCGGGTGAGGAGTCATGGAGGAGGTGGTCAATCATCCCCTGGACCGCGACGAACCAGAAAAGGGCGCAGTAGGCGACCAGCAGGCCGTCGCTCCAGGTGAGGCGGTGATCCGTGCGCTCCCAGCGGCGGACATCGGAGAAGAACCCACTCACTGTGCCTGAAACCTGCATCGAGGACATGTCCCTTCCTCCTGTGCGTCATCACGGTCAAGAGTGCCCTTTCCAGAATAAACCCGCCGGTGCGCTTGAGCGAAGGGTGATGGTCGTCGGGCCCCAGCGGGGCGGGCAGCTCGCCCCGGCGTGCTCCTCAACGGCCCGGGAACGACGACGCTCCCGACCATCACTGGTCGGGAGCGTCGAGGTGAGGCGTCAGCCGGTGGGGTCCGCACGGAGGGGGAGTCCGCACGAACCTCGCGACGTCTCAGGCCTTGAAGAGGGTTCCCTCAAGGTAGGCGCGTGCCTTGCGGGCGTACTCCAGGGGGTTGGCGATGGCCGGGTCCTGCTCGGCCTCCACCAGGATCCACTCGGAGTAGCCGTGGTCCACGAGGAACTTGTAGGGGACGGTGAAGTCGATCGTGCCGTCACCGGGGACGGTGAACATGCCGGCCAGGAAGGAGTCGAGGAAGGAGCGCTCGGCAGCCTTGGACTCCTCCATCTTCTCGGGACGCACGTCCTTGAAGTGGACGTGCTTGACGCGGTCGATGGTGGCCTCCAGCAGGCCCATGACGTCGCCGTCGCCCACATAGGCGTGGCCGGTGTCGAACAGGAGGGAGACCTTGGTCGGGTCGGTCAGCTCCATGAGGCGGATGGTCTCCTCCTTGGTCTGGATGACCGTGCCCAGGTGGTGGTGGTAGACGAGCTCCAGGCCGTGGGCGTGGGCGACGTCGCCCAGCCGGTTGAGGCCCTCGGCCAGCACCGGCCACTGCTCCTCGGTGAGCACTGGCTTGTTGGTGAAGATGCAGACATCGCGGATGCCCTGGACCGAGCCGGTCTGCTCGGAGACGACGACGCGAGTGGCGCCCAGGTACTCCAGGTAGGCGCAGGTGGCCTCGAAGTCGGGGATGACGGCCTCGACGCCGTCGCGCAGGATGAAGGAGGAGAACCACTGGGCGACGATCTTGATGCCTCGGGCATCGGCGGCGGCCTTGACCTCCTCCTTGGGCGGGAAGAAGCCGGCGCACTCGGTGCCCGCGTAGCCGGTGTCGGCCAGGTCCAGGAGCATGTCCTCCAGGGTGTTGAAGGCGCCGACCTCGGGGATGTCGTCGTTGCGCCAGGTGATCGGGTGCATGCCCCAGGAGATGCCGTGGGGGTCGGAGATGGCGGTTGCAGGGTCGAGGGTGAAGGACATCGTTGCTCCGTGTTCTCGCTCGGGTGGTGATGTGCGGTGGTGAGTGGGGTGGGTGGTGATGAGGTGACGGTGAGGCGCGGGCGGCTGCTGCGCCGTCGGCTCGGGGCCGCCAGTGGTGCGCTCCCGGGAGGAGGATGCCGGCGTCGGTGCCGGGCGGTGGGCCCGTGCCTCGAACCTAGCAACAGGACGTTGTCCTGACAATCCCTTTTCGGGTCCTCCCGGGAGCGCGTGTGCTGGGGGTGGGTCAGGAGTAGAGCTTCTCCATCTCGACCTCGATCTCCTCCAGGGACTTGTCCTTGGTCTCCGGCATGATCTTGAACAGGACGACGGCGACGACCAGGTTGAGCACGCCGTAGATGGTGTAGGTGATGCCGCCGCCCAGGGTCTCCATCATGGGCGGGAAGGTCCAGGTGATGATGGCGTTGGCGGTCCACATGCAGAAGATCGCCGTGCCGTTCATGATGCCGCGGACGTTGGCCGGGAAGATCTCACCCATCATCGTCCACACGATCGTGCCGTTGGAGGACTGCACGATGAGCATGAAGACCGACATGAGCCCCAGGATGAGGTAGGCGGCCCAGGTGGGCGGAGTGGTGTGGTTGGCCATGTGCGGGGCGATGAAGAACTGGAAGGTCGCCGCGATGCCCAGCAGGGTGATGCCCACGCCGATGACGTCGCCGATGAGGACCTGGCGGCGCCGGAACTTCAGGATGAGCCAGATGCCGATGGCGGAGCCGATGACCGACATGACGCCGTTGGCCACCTGCGCGGTGATGGAGGCCGAGGTGGACATGCCGGCGTACTCCAGCACCTTGGGGGCGTAGTACATGACGGTGTTGACGCCGGTGGTCTGGTTGACCACGGCCAGGAAGATGCCGACCAGCAGCAGCTTGCGCAGCCAGGGCGTGGCCATGACGTGGCTGAAGCCCTTGCGCTGGGTCTCCTCGTCCTTCTCGTGCTGGCGGGCCTCGACCATCTCCATGATCTCGTCCTCGATGGAGCCGTCCTTCTCCGGGACGCGCACGCGCTTGAGGGCGCCGATGGCGTCGTAGAGGCGCTCCTTGGCCAGGTACCAGCGCGAGGACTCGGGCATGAGGCGGATGCCGATCCACAGGGCCACGGCCGGGATGGAGCACAGGACCAGCATGTAGCGCCAGGCCTCGCCGTTACCGGCGCTGATGCTGAGCTGGTCGAGGAAGGCGTGGTACTGCTCGGCGCTCATCGGGCCGCCCTTGGAGGACTGGAGCTTGGCGATCTCGTCGAAGACGTACTGGCCCGGGGCGAAGTGCCCGCTGGGGTCCTCGGCGATGGTGATCCTCGGGCCGCCCTGGAGGGAGTTGATGATGGCGTTCATCGAGAAGGCGAGCAGCTGGCCGGTGACGATCATGAGCTGGTCGATGGCCACGATGGAGCCGCGGATGCGTTTGGGTGCCGTCTCCGCCAGGTAGACGGGGACTGTCGCGGAGGCGGCGCCGACGGCGAAGCCCAGGACGACGCGGAAGGGGTACATGACCCAGACGTTGGGGGCGATGGTGGTGCCGATCGCGCCGGCGAAGAACAGGAAGGCCAGGAAGGTGATGTTGTGGCGCCGGCCCCAGCGGTCCGACATGAGGCCGCCCAGCAGGGCGCCCAGCGCCGCGCCGACCAGCAGGGTGCCGCCGATGGCGCCCTCCTCGAAGGAGGTGAGCTGGAGTCCCTTGGCGTCGAAGGGCATGTACATGTACGGCAGGGCGCCGGAGATGACGCCGGTGTCGTAGCCGAAGAGCAGTGAGCCGAGCGTGGCCACGGCGGCGATGGCGATGACGCCGCGGTGCTTGCCCGAAGGCGGCGTCTCGGCCACCGCCTTGTTGAGCTCTTCCCTGGTGAGTCCACGCAGGGACGTCGTGACTCCCTGAGACATAGGGGGTCTCCTCTCAGTCCTGCGGCGACGATGCCGCAGGGGTTGTTGTGATGGGTGGGTGGGTGGTGGAGTGAAGAGATAGGTGCGGTGTGGGGCGGCTCAGGCGTCGAAGGTGGTGCGTCCCTCGACGCGGGGGACCTCGTGCCACTGGCCGTCGGCTGCTGAGGCGACGACGGCCTCGTCGACCTCCGCGGCGCACCAGGCGTCGGCGGCCGAGGGGGCCACCTGCTTGCCGGTGAGGATGGACTCGATGAATTGCGCGGCCTCGATGGCCTTCATGTCGTCGAAGCCCATGGAGGTGCCGATGGCGGGCTGGAAGCGCTGCCACTGGCCCCACTGGGGGCCGGCCATGGCGCGGGTGTAGCCGTGGGAGGCCCCGCCGTCGAGCACGGGGCAGATCTCCAGCTCGTTGAGGCGCTCGAAGTTCCAGCGGGCCGAGCCCTTCGTGCCGTAGACCTCGACGACGTACTCGGCTCGCGGTCCCACGCTGACGCGGGAGGACTCCATGGTGCCCACGGTGCCGTTCTCGAAGCGCACGAGCATGGAGACGTAGTCCTCGTTCTCCACCGGGCCCACCTCGTCGCCGATCTCGAAGCCCGAGTGGCCGATGCCCATCTTGGTGGGGATGGGGCGCTCGGTGATGAAGGTGTCGGTGACCGCGGTGACTGAGGCGATGCGACCCACGATGTACTGGGCCAGGTCCGCCCCGTGGCTCATGAGGTCGGGCACGACGCCGGCCCCGGCCTTCTCCTTCGAGGCCCGCCAGGTCAGGGGCCCCATGGGGGAGGAGTTGTAGTCGGCGATGAACCACACGCGCACATTCGTGATCCGGCCCAGCTCGCCGCCGCGCACCAGGGAGCGCAGGTACTCGATGGCCGGGGTGTGGCGGTAGTTGAAGCCGACGGCGGTCATCAGCCCCGCCTTCTCTGCGGCCTGGGCGATCTGCCGGGACTGCTCGGCACTGACCCCCATGGGCTTCTCGATCCAGAAGGGCTTGCCGGCCTCGACGGCGGCCAGGGCCATCTCGTGGTGGAGGAAGTTGGGAGCGCAGATGGAGACGGCCTCCACCTCAGGATCTGCCAGCAGATCGCGGTAGTCGGCGTAGGCGCGCTCGAAGCCCAGGTTGTCCACCGCCTCCTGGCGCACCTCGTCCACCGGGTCCGCGGCGGCGACCAGCCGTGGGGTCACCCCCAGCTCGGGGAAGCGCTCGGCGATGGCGCGGTAGCTGCGGGAGTGAAGCCGTCCCATCCAGCCCAGGGAGATGACTCCGATGCCCAGTATTGACTTATTGGCCATAACGGTCCTTCCCGACAACATTGTCGGCTGCTGCGTGTGTGGAGGTGTCTCCGGAAGCCCCAGGAGACACCTGTCGTTAATGACGTCACAGGAAGATATCAGAGCAACTTTGTCCTGACAAGAGGAAAGTATGAGGTCTGATGACCTGCTCTGAGCAGGACTTACGTGCTCACCGGTGTTGCGGATAGGATGGGCTCGACCGGTGTTCAAGGATGGCCCGGTTCCCGCGGATCGTGCCGGTCCGTGAGGCACAACGGCGTGGAAGGGGAGACGTCTGCCGTGGAAGGACCTCGAGGACGAGGTGGGCGGGTCACGATCAGGACCGTCGCCGAGCGCGCCGGCCGTTCCATCTCCACCGTCTCGGCGGCTCTCAACGGCTCCGACGGCGTCGCCGAGAAGACCCGTGGCGAGATCCTGAGCATCGCCGCCGAGCTCGGCTACCAGGCGGACCCGCGCGCCCAGTTCCTGCGCCGCAGCCACACCGGGCTCATCGGCGCCAGCTTCGCCATCGGGCAGGCCTACCAGGGGCTCATCGTGGACGGGCTCTTCCAGGCGGCCTCCGCCCTGGAGCACGCGCTGGTGCTGGCCACCTCCACCCCGCACCGTGATGTGGCCGACGGGCTGCGCTCACTGCTGCTCCAGCGCTGCGAGGGCCTCATCCTGGTCGACCCCGACCTCTCCGTGGACGCCCTGGCCAGCATCGGGGACCGTCCGCCGGCGGTCCTCATCGGGACCAGTGTCGAGATGGAGGACGTCGATGAGGTCCACTCACGTGACGACGTCGGCATCCAGATGCTCGTCGATCACCTGGTCGACACCGGGAGGCGCCGCATCACCCACGTGGACGGCGGGGAGGAGACCGCCGCGGGGCGACGCATCCAGAGGTTCGGCCAGGCCATGGAGAGCCGGGGGCTGGGGCGAGGCGCGCGGGTGGTGCCCGGGGGAGGTGATGAGGACAGCGGCGCCAGGGCGGTCCGCCACCTCATCGAGGCCGGTGAGCTGCCCGAGGCGCTCCTGTGCTTCAACGACCACTGCGCCGTCGGTGCTCTCATGGAGCTGCGCCGTCAAGGGGTGAGGGTGCCGCAGGACCTGGCCGTCACCGGCTACGACGGCATCCCGGTCACAGCGGCCTCGGCCTTCTCTCTGACCACGGTGCGCCAGGACGCCCGCCTCATCGCCGAGGTGGCGGTCCGGGCGCTGCTGGCCCGGATGCACCCGGGTCAGGATGGCAAGATTCCGGCGGAGGTGGCCGGTGAGGACCGGCCTCTGGGGGGCCGCCTCTACCGGGTGGTCCCCGAGCTCGTTGTCCGCGACACGACGGCCCCGCCGCGCGAGCGTCGGGCTGAGGCCTGTGCCTGATGCGGCACGCGGCTACGGTAAACCTCACCGAGGAAGCCACAACCGAGGGGCGCACGCCCCGCACACTGGGACAGGAACCATGATTAACGGAGAACTCATCGACCTGGTCGCCGGCGACTACGAGGCGCGTATCGCCTCATCGGGTGCCATGCTCGTCCACCTGCGCCGCCAGGGGCGCGACCTCATCATGCCCTTCGACGCCGAGGCCACGCTGCCCGCCGGCTGGCAGGGCAAGACCCTGTTGCCGTGGGCCAACCGCATCGCCGGGTCCCGCTACGACTACGCGGGCACCGAGTTCCTCGTGGGCTGCAACGAGCCGGCCAGTGGCTCGGCCCTCCACGGCCTGGCCGGCTGGATGGACTGGCAGGTCGCCGACGACGACCCCTCCGGCCCCGACGACGGTGCCCCCCGCAGCCGCGTCGTCCTGGAGCTGAGCCTGCTGGCCTCCTACGGCTACCCCTGGAGCCTGGAGGCCAGCGCCTGCTTCGAGCTCGACGCCGAGCGCGGACTGAGCGTGACCGTGACCGCCACCAACGTCGGTGCGGCCCGCCCCGCCCCGCCGGTCCCCGGCGCGCCGGAGGTCAAGGGTGAGCCCGCCCCCGCTCCCTTCGGCGTGTCCTGCCACCCCTACCTGACGCGCTCGGTACCCCTGGACGACTGCGTCCTGACGATCCCGGCGGCCGAGGTCCTCGACGTCGATGAGCACATGGCGCCCACGAGCCTGCGCAGCGTGGAGGGCACCGACTGGGACTGGCGGGGCGGCCGGCTCGTCGGGGCCACCCAGACGGACAACGCCTACACCGCCCTGCCCGAGGGCACCTGGGAGGTGAGCCTGCGTGGCGGGCAGGGGGACCGCGCCGTCGTCATGAGCTCAGACGTCCCCTGGGTGCAGGCCTACACCGCCGACGAGCTCTCCCGGCCCGGCGTGGCCATCGAGCCCATGACCTGCCCGCCCAACGCCTTCAACAGCGGGGAGGACCTCATCGCTCTCAAGGTGGGGCAGTCCCACTCCTTCACCTACCGTCTCCACGAGGAGGACTGAGCGCGCACGCGGCCTGTACCGAGTGTCTTGTCGCCTCACTTCTGAGGTGCGGCGGGTTGCTTGCCCTGGAACTGACGGCGGCGGGGTCGAAGGGAAGGGGGCTGGTGGGGCGTCAGTGTCCATGGTGCTGACATCAACCCCGCTCTGGCGCTGCACGCCGGAGAGAAACCGCAGTATTCCAACGATTTCTATGGGGTGCTTCGACGTCGGCCCCGTTAATGTCAGCGCTGTGGACACTGGGCTGCCTGAGGGACCGACTCCGCGGGGACACGGTGGCGGGGCTGGGCTCCCTTATCCAGGGGCCTGCCTCACTTTTCCCGTTCTGGTCCTGGCTCCTGCTCAGGTGCCCGAAGGTCGTGGTTCAGCGTCGGCTCCGGCCCGAGTCTTGCCCTGAGGCTGTCTAGTCCACGAGGGTCGGGATCCACTGGTCGGGGGTTGTGCGTACTGCACGAAGGCCCCACCTACCTGGAGTGCACCCGACCCTCCTCCAGTGGTCCCCGCCCCTCGTGCAGTACAGGTCAGGCGCCACCCGAGCGGCTGAGATCAGCGGAGCCAGCCCCGGCCAGCCTCGGCCCCAGCACAGCGGAGTGGCTCGGCTGAGCCCGCGACGAGGCGTTGAGAACGCGGGTGGGCGTCGTCGAGACGGAATGCTCGACGACGCCCACCAGCGCGTCAGAGGGGTGGTGCTCAGCTCAGACGCACCGGCTGCCCGGAGTGGGCCGACTCCGTGGCGGCCTCGGCCAGGCGCAGGGCGGCGATGGCGTCCTCGATGCCGGTGGGAGGCGTGGTGCCGGCCTCGACGGCCTCGATGAAGGCGCTCAGCTCGATGCGGTAGGCGTCGGCGTAGCGCTCCAGGAAGAAGTCGAGGTAGGGCTCCTGGGCGTCGGTGACCTCGCCGTTGGACAGGCGCACCGTGGTGGCGCGGATGTTCTCGGCGAACAGGGCGCCCTCGCGGCCCGAGGCCTCGAGTCGCTGGTCGTAGCCGGAGGAGCAGTGGCGGTTGTTGATGATCGTGGCCACGGCGCCCGAAGCTGCCTTGAGGGTGACGACGGCGGCGTCGAAGTCGCCGGTGTCCTTCAGGGCCGGGTCGAGGTTCTGTCCGGCGGCGTAGACCTCCTCGATCTCACCCAGGAAGAAGCGGGCGGTGTCGAAGTCGTGGATGGTCATGTCGCGGAAGATGCCGCCGGAGACCTTGATGTACTCCGCCGGCGGGGCGGCCGGGTCGCGGCTGATGATGGTCAGCTGCTCGATATCGCCGATCTTGCCGGCCTCGACCGCGGCGCGGGCGGCGGCGAAGCTGGGATCGAAGCGGCGGTTGAAGCCGAACATGACGGGGACCGTGACGGCATCGAGCTCGGCCTGGGCGGCCTCGACGTCCTTCATGTCCAGAGCGATCGGCTTCTCGCACAGCACCGCCTTGCCCGCCTTGGCGGCGGCCAGCAGGTGGGGGATGTGCAGTGGCGTGGGGGAGCCGACGATGACGGCGTCGATCTCGGGGTCGGCGAAGACCTCCTCGGCGTCCTTGCAGGACCGGGCCCCGTAGGTGGCGGCGAGCTTCTCGGCCGCGTCCTCGAAGGGGTCGCAGACCAGGGCGAGCTCGGCCTGGGGGTGGGCGGCGATGGTCTTGGCGTGGACGTGGCCGATGCGGCCGGCACCGATGACGGCGATGGAGAGCATCCTTGCTCCTTCTGCGTGTGAGTGGGTGTGTGGGTTGGTGTCTGAACTGTGGAAAGTGGTGGGGTGGGCGGTTCGAGGGCGCGGAACGTGTGGACATGACCGAACACGCCGTGGACCCGCCCGGTGCGGCGGGTGCCGCTGCGGTCGTCCGGGCCCCCACCGGGACCCGGACGATCCCGACTGGAGTCGATCAGGGCTGGGGCATGATGACGTCGCGCACCAGGGCGTCCAGGTCGGCGTCGGCCTGGAGGAAGCCGCGCAGGGTGCGGCGGGTCGCGCCGAAGGTGTCGAACTCCTCGGGCGTCATGCCGTCGGGCTCGTAGGCGCGCACGAACTCGGGGATCGACAGGAGCGTCTCCATGATCTCGGGGGCCACGGGCTCGTTGATGCGCTCGACGACCTTGTAGCCGGAGTCGTTGATGAGCTTCTGCCAGGCGAAGGGCGGGGAGACGACCAGGTCGCCGCCGACCAGCTCGGACCACTGCAGCACGTTGCGGAAGGCGGCCGACAGCACGCGGGCGCGCAGGCCCCGGGCCTGGAACTCCTGGTAGGCGCGCTTGAGGGCGGCCACGCCGCCCCACTCCAGGTGACCGGGGTCGATGAAGAGCTTGTCCCGCTTGGCCACGATCTTGAGCCAGTCGTCCAGGCGACCGCCCATGAGGGTGACGACCGGACCCATGGTGGAGACGTCCTTGCCCTCGGCCTCGCGGCGCTTGAGGCCGCGCTCGATGGCCTCACCGGTGGCCACGGCCTGGGGCACGGAGAAGGAGACGGTGACGTTGACCGACACACCCCGGTAGGTGGCGTCCTCGATGGCCTTGACGCCCACGGAGGTGGCGGGGATCTTGACAATGATGTTCTTGGCCAGGTTGGAGAACTCCTCGGCCTGGTCGGCCAGGGCCTTGGCGCTGCGGGCCAGGCGCGGGTCGGTCTGCATCGACAGGCGACCGTTGCGGCCCTTGTGCTCCTCGAAGATGGGCTCGAGCAGCTTGGCGGCCTCGATGCTCATCTCGCGCACGACCTGCCAGCCGATCTCGGACTCGGTGGCCTCGGGCATCTCCTCGGCCAGCTCGGCGATGCGGGGGAGCCACACGTCCTTGCGCTGGTTGATGCAGGTGTAGGCGATGGTGGGGTTGCAGGTGGCGCCGACGCCGCCGAAGGAGATGGACTGGCGCAGCTCGTCGGGGTCGGCTGAGTCGTTCCACAGGGCGGTGGGCGTGTTGCGGGCGGCGTCGAGAAGGGGTCCGGGGGTGTAGTCGATGCTCATCGGTTCTGTGCTCTCTTTCGGGTTCATCCGCGCAGGCGTCCTTGCAGCCGCGGTCCGGTAGCCCCTATTGAAGTGTGCTCGACGGCATCTGTCAATAAAATGTCAGGACAAAGATTCCTGGGAGTGTGGGTGACTCCTGTGTTGGGGTGAGAGCTAGCTGGAGAACAGCGAGGTCTCGAAGGTGTAGCGCGAGGCCCGATAGATGTGCTGCCCGTACTCGATGACGCGGCCCGACTGGTCGTAGGTGATGCGGGTGGCGGTCATGAGGGCGGCGCGGCGCCGCTCGTGGAGGAGGTCGGCCTCGCGGGCGGTGGCATTGCGGGCCCCGATGATCTGCTTGGCCGTGGTGGGGATGACGTCCTGGGCGCGCAGCAGGTCGTAGAGGCCTCCGGCCTCCAGCTCCTCACGGGTGGGGGCGATGGCTGCCGGCATGAGGTTGGACAGCACTGCGATCGGCTCGCCGTCGGCGCAGCGGATGCGGGTGCAGGTCACGACGGCGGTGCCCTCCTCGACCTCGAGGTGCTCGGCGGCCTCGGCGTCGGCCTCGTGCTCGACGTAGTCCAGCACGCTCGTGGAGGTCGTGTGGCCGGCCGCGGACAGGTCTGACAGCAGGCTCGTCAGCTGCATGGGGCGGTGGACGTGCATGGGGGAGACGATCGTGCCCACGCCCCGACGGCGCTTGACCAGGCCGCGGTCCACCAGGTGCTGAAGGGCCTGGCGCGCCGTGGGGCGGGAGACCTTCAGTCGCTTGGCCATCGAGAGCTCGTCCTCCAGGCGGCTACCGGCGGGCAGTGTGCCGTCAAGGATGAGTGTGGCCAGCGGCTCGGAAATTTGTGTGTGCAGCGGCGTCTTGGACTCGCGGTCGATCGTGATGTCGAGGGCGAAAGGGGATGTTGAATCGGGCATGAGGTGAGCCTGTGTCAGACGTGATAATGCCTCGAGCATACGGATGCTGTGTGCTGATGTCACGCACTGTCGCCATCCTGTGGCTGCTGTGCGGGAAGGCGGGCCCTAAATGTTCTGACAAATGCTTGACCTGGAGCGGTCCTGTGGGGCAGGCTTCGCAGTGACGCCCGACGCAGACCTCCATCCCGCAGGTCTGCAGGCCCCAAGGATGTGGAGACGCGATCACCGTGACGACAGCAACGACGGCAACGACCCGGCTGACCGAGGCGGTCGCGCCCGAGAGCTCGCCCGCAGCCGCCGGAGACGCCGACCGGCTCGACGTGCTCACCATCGGGCGCTGCGGCATCGACATCTACCCCCTTCAGGTCGGCGTCGGGCTGGAGGACGTGGAGAGCTTCGGCAAGTTCCTGGGCGGGAGCCCCACCAACGTGGCGGTGGCCGCCGCCCGCTACGGGCACCGCTCCGCCGTTGTCACTGGCGTGGGAAACGACCCCTTCGGGCGCTTCGTGCGCACCGAGATGCGCCGCCTGGGGGTCGACGACCGCCACGTCGTCACCAAGGCCGCCTACAACACCCCGGTCACCTTCTGCGAGATCTTCCCGCCGGATGACTTCCCCCTCTACTTCTACCGTGAGCCCTCGGCCCCCGACCTGGAGCTGACCTGGGAGGACCTGCCGCTGGAGGCCATTCGCGACGCCTCGATCTTCTGGATCTCGGTGACCGGGCTGAGCAAGGAGCCCTCGCGCTCGGCCCACCACGCGGCCCTGGGCACCCGCGACCGGCGGCGCTTCACGATCGCCGACCTCGACTACCGCCCCATGTTCTGGAAGGACAAGGAGACGGCCCACCGGGAGGTCTCCAGGATCCTTCCCAAGGTCACCGTCGCCATCGGCAACCGGGAGGAGTGCGAGGTCGCCGTCGGCGAGCGCGACCCCGAGCGGGCGGCCGACGCCCTCCTGGAGGCCGGCGTCGAGCTGGCCATCGTCAAGCAGGGCCTGGAGGGGACGTTGGCCAAGACCCGCACCGAGCGGGTGGAGATGCCCGTGACCTCGGTGGAGACGAAGAACGGTCTGGGAGCCGGGGACGCCTTCGGTGGGGCCATCTGCCACGGCCTGCTGTCGGGCTGGTCGCTGGAGAAGACCATCTTCGCCGCCTCCACCGCAGGGGCGATCGTCTCCTCGCGACTGGAGTGCTCCACCGCCATGCCCACCGAGCCCGAGCTGCTCGAGCTCATGCGTGCCCGCCGCGACGAGGTCGCCCCGGGGCTGACGGACCTGTGAGGAGCCCCCGATGAACGCATCATCCACCCCTGCCGCCTCCGCCTCGGGGTCGCGGCCGCTGACCGACGCCGTCACCGAGATTCGGGCCACCGACCCCGGCCGCATCGGCCGGGCCCTGGCCCAGCGTCCCCGTGCCGACCTGGCCGGGGCCGGGCGCCTCATGGTCATCGCCTGCGACCACCCGGCCCGCGGGGCCCTGGGGGCCGGCGAGAGACCCCTGGCGATGGCCGACCGCGAGGATCTCCTGCGGCGCTGCATGACGGCCCTGTCCCGCCCCGGCGTCAACGGGTTCCTGGGAACGGCCGAGATCATCGAGGACCTGACCCTCCTGGGCGCCCTGGACGGCAAGCTCGTGTGGGGCTCGATGAACCGGATCGGCCTCCAGGGGGCCTCCTTCGAGATCGACGACCGCTTCGGCGCCTACGACGCTGACGGCATCGAGGCCTCCCACCTCGACGGCGGCAAGATGCTCACCCGCATCAACTACGCCGACCCCGCCAGCGCCGCCACCCTCGAGGCCAGCGCCAAGGCCATCGACTCCCTGTCCGAGCGCGGCCTGAATGCCATGATCGAGCCCTTCATCTCGCGGTGGGAGGGCGGCCGGATCGTCAACGACCTCAGCGAGGAGGCCGTCATCCGCTCGATCTGTATCGCCCAGGCGCTGGGGCGCAGCTCGGCGCACACCTGGCTCAAGCTGCCCTGCGTCAGCGATCCCGTCTCGATGCGGCGCGTCATGGCCTCCACCTCCCTGCCCAGCCTCATCCTGGGCGGCGAGGTCTCCACCGACCCCGAGGCCACCCGCGCCTCCTGGGCGGCGGCCCTGGAGCTTCCCAATGTCAGGGGACTGGTCGTGGGCCGCTCCCTGCTCTACCCGGGCAATGACGACGTCGAGGCCGCCGTCGACGCCGCCGTCGCCCTGCTGTGAGGACCTGACACGTCCCGCCACCGGATCCACCGCCCCGGCACGTACGTACCGGAACCGCCGCAACCCCCGTCAATCGGCCCCGGCCGGGCCACCCCATACGAGACAATCCCCACGAGTACCCCCAGGAGCTGAAGGAGCACCACCATGGGCCACACCGACCGCACCGCTCAGTCCGAGACCTCGGACCAGTCCCACTACGTCATCCGCGCCGGAGAGCTCGCCCACGACAGCTACGAGCTGGACCTCACCCCGGAGCGGGCCGGCTGGGAGTGGTCCTCCCTGCGCGTGGTGGCGCTCGCTCCTGGGAAGCCCCTGACCGTGCCCGCCGGTGAGCACGAGTACCTCGTCCTGCCCCTGTCGGGAGGCTGCACCGTCCAGGCCGGCAGCGAGCGCCTCGAGGTGGCCGGGCGCGAGTCGGTCTTCACCGACATCACCGACTACGTCTACGTCCCCCGCCACACCGAGGTGACCCTCACCAGCGCTGACGGCGCCCGCATCGCCCTTCCCGGCTCCAAGGCCACCACCGACAAGCCGCTGCGCTACTGCCCGCGCTCCGAGGTCGGCACCGGCCTGCGCGGGGCCGGCCCCTCCTCGCGCCAGGTCAACAACTACGCCCTGGGCAACGACGTCGAGACCTCCCACCTGCTGGCCTGCGAGGTCCTGACCCCCGGAGGCAACTGGTCCTCCTACCCGCCCCACAAGCACGACGAGCACACCGAGGTCGAGCGGGTCCTGGAGGAGATCTACTACTACCAGGTCCGCGCCGGCGAGGGCGACGCCGAGGGCTTCGCGCTCCAGCGCATCTACCCCTCGCCCGGCCACGACATCGACGTGTGCACCGAGGTGCGCGGCGGCGACGTCGTCGTCATGCCCTACGGCTACCACGGTCCCTCCGTGGCCGCCCCCGGCTACGACCTTTACTACCTCAACGTCATGGCCGGCCCCGCCGAGGACTCCGTGTGGCTCATGACCGACGACCCCCACCACACCTGGGTGCGCCAGACCTGGGAGGGCCAGGAGGTCGACCCGCGCCTGCCCATGACCCCCATGAACGACTAGCCGATCCGCCTTTCGACCGCCCCACCACCTGAGAAGAGCAGAGAAGAACCACGATGAGCAACGAAGCCTACGCCGGCACGATCCGCCTGACGGTCGCCCAGGCCACCATCCGTTTCCTGTCCAACCAGTACTCCGAGCGCGACGGCGTCGAGCAGCGCCTCATCGCCGGGGCGTTTGGCATCTTCGGCCACGGCAACGTGGCCGGCATCGGCCAGGCCCTCCTGCAGAACGAGATCGCCCGCGCCGACGGCGAGCAGGAGATGCCCTACATCATGCCCCGCAACGAGCAGGGGCAGGTGCACGCGGCCGCCGCCTTCGCCAAGACCACCAACCGCCTCCAGACCTACATGTGCACGGCCTCCATCGGCCCGGGCTCCCTCAACATGGTCACCGGGGCCGCCCTGGCCACCACCAACCGCCTGCCGGTGCTGCTCTTCCCCTCCGACCAGTTCGCCACCCGCGTCCCCGACCCCGTGCTCCAGCAGCTGGAGGACCCCACCAGCCTGGACGTCAGCGTCAATGATGCCTTCCGCCCCGTCTCGCGCTTCTTCGACCGCATCAACCGGCCCGAGCAGCTCATCCCCTCACTGCTCAACGCCATGCGCGTGCTCACCGACCCCGCCGAGACCGGCGCGGTCACCATCGCCATGCCCCAGGACGTCCAGGCCGAGGTCTTCGACTGGCCCGTGGAGCTGTTCCGCAAGCGCGTGTGGCACGTGCGCCGCCCGGTGCCCGAGCCCGCCGCCCTGGAGCGCGCCGTCGCCCTCATCAAGGCCGCCAAGCGTCCCCTCATCATCGCCGGCGGCGGCACCATCTACGCCGGAGCCAGCGAGGAGCTGCGCGCCCTGGCCACCGCCACGGGCATCCCGGTGGGCGACACCCAGGCCGGCAAGGGCGCCATCAACTTCGACCACCCCAGCGCCGTGGGCGGCGTGGGCTCCACCGGCTGCGACTCCGGCAACCACATCGCCGACAAGGCCGACCTCATCATCGGCGTGGGCACTCGCTACTCCGACTTCACCACGGCCTCCAAGACCCAGTTCAAGAACCCCGACGTGAAGTTCGTGAACATCAACGTCACCCCCTTCGACGCCGCCAAGGAGAGCGCCGAGATGGTGGTGGCCGACGCCCGCGAGGCCCTGGCGGCCCTGACAGAGGCGCTCGCGGACTACCGTGTCGAGGCGGCCTACTCCGAGGAGATCGCCGCGGAGAAGGAGGCCTGGCTCAAGGCCACCGAGCGCTGCTACCACCTGGACCACGGGCCCCTGCCCGCCCAGACCGAGGTCTTCGGCGCCCTCAACGAGCTCATGGGGGAGGAGGACGTGGTCATCAATGCCGCCGGCTCCATGCCCGGCGACCTCCAGGCCCTGTGGCAGGCCCGCAGCCCGCTGCAGTACCACGTGGAGTACGCCTTCTCCTGCATGGGCTACGAGGTGCCCGCCGCCATGGGCGTCAAGCTCGCCCGCCCCGAGGCCGAGGTGGTCTCCATCGTGGGCGACGGCACCTACCAGATGCTCCCCATGGAGCTGGCCACCGTGGTCCAGGAGAACATCAAGGTCATCTACGTCCTGCTGCAGAACTACGGCTTCTGCTCCATCGGTGCCCTCTCGGAGTCCCGCGGCTCCCAGCGCTTCGGCACCAAGTACCGCCGGCGCGGCGAGGGCAGCCACCTGGCCGACGAGCAGGTCATCGACGGCGTCGACATCGCCGCCAACGCCCGCTCCTGGGGCCTGGACGTCCTCGAGGTCCACACCATCGCGGAGTTCAAGGAGGCCTACCGCAAGGCAGAGGCCTCCGACCGTCCCACGATGATCCACATCGAGACCGACCTCTACGGCCCCAACCCGCCCGGCTCGAGCTGGTGGGACGTCCCGGTCTCGGGGGTCTCCGAGCTGGAGTCCACGCAGCGCGCCTATGAGGAGTACCTGCGTGACCGCAAGCCTCAGCGCCACTACCTGTAAGGCCTCTACCTGAAGGGATCGCAGGTAGGACGCGGATGACGGCGAGCTCCTGCGCCGGCCGCGACGGCGGGGGTCCACGGCCGATGGTGCCGTGGACCCCCGCCGTGCGCGTGCTCCCGTCCGGGGAGGGTGTCGCCGGTCGCTGCGCCTGCGGCGCTGCGGAGGGGATGCCAAGATCACGATGTGGTCAACGCCCCGATTATGTTCTGACAAAACGGCGCCATTCGCCGTCTGGGACGTTAGGCTGGGGGCACATGCAAGGCGCTGGGCGCCCGGCCGGTCCGCCACTGAGACCTTGGTCTGAGTCCGGCCCTACCCACCCCATAGGCGGGGCGGGTCCGCGAAACCGACAATCAGGAGTCGATAACGATGAGAACCATTGCGCACTGGGTTGACGGAAAGTACTACGAGGGAAACCCGATCGGGCGCTTCGCCGTCGAGAACCCGGGGACCGGTGAGGTCGAGGCCGAGCTGCTCCAGGCCTCCGACGCCGACCTCGACCACGCCGTCGAGGTGGCCCGCCGTGCCCAGAAGGAGTGGGCGAAGGTCTCGCTGGCCAAGCGCACCGCCATCATGTTCCGCATGCGCCAGCTGGTCCTGGACCACCAGGACGAGATGGCCAAGATGATCGTGGCCGAGCACGGCAAGAACTACTCCGACGCCATCGGCGAGATCCAGCGCGGGCGCGAGACCCTCGACTTCGCCACCGCCATCAACCTGGCCCTCAAGGGCGAGCACTCCTTCGACATCTCCACCGGCGTGGACATCCACACCCTGCGCCAGCCGGTCGGCGTCGTCGCCGGCATCTGCCCCTTCAACTTCCCGGCCATGGTGCCCATGTGGATGCACCCCATCGCCATCGCCACCGGTAACGCCTTCGTCCTCAAGCCGGCCTCGGCCACGCCGTCTGCGGCCCTGCTGACGGCCGAGCTCTACAAGGAGGCCGGCCTGCCCGACGGCGTCTTCAACGTCGTCTCCGGCAACCGCACCATGGTCTCCAAGGTCCTCGAGCACCCCGGCATCGACGCGATCTCCTTCGTGGGCTCCACCCCGGTGGCCCACATCGTCCAGAACACCGGCGTCACCCACGGCAAGCGCGTCCAGGCCCTGGGCGGGGCGAACAACCACGCCATCGTCATGCCCGACTCCGACCTGGACTTCGCCGCCCAGCACATCTCCGCTGCCGCCTTCGGCGCCGCCGGCGAGCGCTGCATGGCCCTGCCCGTCGTCGTGGCCGTGGGCGGCTGCGGCCCGGATCTGGCCCGCCGCGTCAAGGCCCACGCCGAGAAGATCAAGGTCGGCTACGGCATGGACGAGGGCGTCGAGATGGGGCCGGTCATCGACGCCAAGTCCAAGGAGTTCATCACCGGACTCATCGACGACGCCGAGGACAAGGGAGCCGAGGTCGTCCTCGACGGCCGTCCGCTGGTCATCCCCGGACACGAGAAGGGCCACTTCCTCGGCCCGACCATCGTGGACAACGTCTCCCTGGAGTCCTCGCTCTACACCGAGGAGGTCTTCGGGCCGGTGCTCGCCATCGTCCACGCCGACACCTACGAGGAGGCCATCAAGCAGGTCAACTCCTCGCCCTTCGGCAACGGCGCGGCCATCTTCACCAACGACGGCGGCGTGGCCCGTCGCTTCGAGCTCGACGTCGAGGCCGGCATGGTGGGCATCAACGTGCCGATCCCGACGCCGGTGGCCTACTACTCCTTCGGCGGCTGGAAGGAGTCGCTCCTGGGCGACACCCACATCCACGGCCCCGAGGGCGTGCGGTTCTACACCCGCGCCAAGGCGGTGACCACCCGCTGGCCCTCGGAGAAGACCTACGCCGCGACCATGTCCTTCCAGCGCGAGGAGTGAGCCCGGCTGCTCCGCCACCCATCAGCGCGGACGCACCATAGAACTCAAGGACGGATCCTGCAGGATGAGTCCGCGGGCCCTATGGTGCGTCCGTGCCTTGATGGGGTAAGGAGCGCCCTACTTCCAGAGCCCTGTCACCGGGTGCCGGCGGAGCGTGGACGCCTGCCGGGGGCCTTGAGGCTGCTGCGTGCTCGCAGGCGTTCAGGTGGTGTCATCGGGAGAGTGGTGACTGAAGTCGCCCGCCATATTCGTCCTGGTGGGCCTGCGCCTCATCTCCGCGGATGATGACTTTTCGGTGGCAGAACAGCATATTCCCGGGGTGTCGTCCAAGGGTCTGAAAATGCCTGACGTCACCACTTCCCCAGAGGCTATTGTCATGACATTATGTGTATGTCGACGTGGATGTCGGTGCCGCCCCTGCGCTGCGGGGCGGTGACCGGCGGACCGGGCCATCCGGTCCACTCAGCAGCGCTCTCTTTCGCCTCCGCCAACGATGGCGGACGACCCAAGGAGTTCTTTCATGTCCACAACACCAAGTTCTGCGGTGCACTACACGCCGGAGAAGATCCGGGAGCTGGTCGACCAGACCCCCGTCTCAGGGCCGAAGCGCTCGCTCGGACTCATCGCCCTGGTCGCCACCCTCGGCTCGCTGCTCTTCGGATACGACACCGGTGTCATCTCCGGTGCCCTGCCCTACATGTACCTGCCGCACGGCGCCGACGGCCTGCAGATCACCTCCTGGGAGGAGGGCTGGATCGGCGGCCTGCTGTGCATCGGCGCCGCGCTTGGAGCCTCGGTGGGTGGCAAGCTCTCCGACAAGTACGGGCGCCGGCACAACATCATGCTCCTGGCCATCGTCTTCTTCATTGGGGCGCTGGGCTGCACGATCTCGCCCAACATTTGGGTCCTCTACTTCTTCCGGGTCGTGCTGGGCTTCGCCGTCGGTGGTGCCTCGGCGATCGTTCCCGTCTTCCTTGGTGAGACGGCCCCCAAGCGCATTCGCGGCACCCTGGTGGCCGTGGACCAGATGATGATCGTCTTCGGCCAGTTCCTCGCCTTCTCCATGAACGCCGTCCTGGCTCGCATGCACGGCGGCCCGGAGGTCACCGTGGCCAACGACGTCGTCAATAAGTCCGGTGAGGTCGTCGCCAAGGCCGGCGACAAGGTTGCCTGGGAGAGCGTGCAGCACTTCAGCAACGTCGTGGTCGAGTCCGGCAACGGCATGACCTGGCGCTACATGCTCGTCCTGGCCACCCTGCCCGCCGTGGCCCTGTGGTTCGGCATCCGCCTCATGCCGGAGTCCTCGCGCTGGTACGTCGCCAACCTGCGCATCGCCGAGGCCATCGGCTCCCTCAAGCGGGTGCGCGACGAGTCCAAGGACGGCTCCATCGCCGAAGAGGTCGACGAGATGCTGGAGATCCAGCGCAAGGAGGCCAACCAGGAGAAGTGGGGCCTGGCGCAGATCATGGGCGTCAAATGGACCCGCCACCTGCTCTTCATCGGCATCATCCTGGGCCTGGCCGACCAGGTCACCGGCATCAACACAGCCATGTACTACACGCCCAAGGTGCTCTCCGCGGCCGGCCTGCCCATGAGTGATGCGATCTCCCTCAACGTCGTCTCCGGATTCGTCTCCTTCGTGGGCTCCGCCATCGGCCTGTGGCTGGTCACCAAGTTCGCCCGCCGCCACGTCGGCATCTACCAGGAGGCCAGCATCGTGGTCTCCCTCGGACTCCTGGCAGCGGTCTTCTACTTCCTCATCCAGCCATACCAGGACGCCGACGGCAACATCACGGGAGCCCCCGCCTTCGCCCCCTACCTGGTGCTGCTCATCGTCTCGCTGTTCGTGTTCGCCAAGCAGTCCGGGACAGTCACCTGGGTCCTCATCGCTGAGATCTACCCCGCCAAGGTGCGCGGCACGGCCATGGGGCTGGCCGTGGGCACTCTGTGGATCGGCAACGCGATCGTCGCCGCGGTCTTCCCCGTCATGATGGAGAAGCTCGGAGGGGCGGGGACCTACCTCATCTTCTGCCTGTTGAACGTCCTGTCACTCATCTTCTACATGAAGTTCGTGCCTGAGACGAAGTACCACTCCTTGGAGGAGCTCGAGGTGCGTTTTGAAAAGGAGTACAGCTGAGGCCAAGTGAGGGACTGCGGCAGTGGCCAGTGAAGTTGAGCCGAGACGGTCGGATTGAAGCAACCGTCAGGCTCTGAGAAACTGCCGCAGTTCCCCTCCCGGCCTCTCCTTGTTCAGACAGCACTCCTCCCAACTGAGCTCATCACATATCTGCCGCCTATGACGTACACGGTGACTGGTCCATGAACCCGCATCCGCCGCGCAGCGCGCCACCCGCTCCGCTCCGCCTCCGCCTGTACGCATGGGCGGCAGGCCTGTTCCTCGGCGCCCTGGAAGGGGCGCTGGCTATCGAGGTCGCCGGCGCGCGCGGCGCCGCTCTGCCCCTGCTCGGTGCCGTCGCTGTGGCGATGGTGCTGGGAACCGTCACCGGCCGCCCCCTCGTCCGGTATCTGGGGCGACGGAGAATGGGCCTGCTCATGGGGGCTCTGGCAGTGCTGGGTGCCGGGGTCGCAGCCGGGCTCGGTGGTGTCGTCGGCCTGATCGGGGCGGGCCTGGTGGGCCTTGCCGTGGGTGGGGTGCTCGTTGTGGCGCCATTGGTGTGCCACGAGCTCTCTCTGCGCGGCCACAAACGGCTCATGCCGCAGGCCATGGCTCTTGGTCCGGCGGCGGCCGGTGTTGTGGTCCTGGCGGCCTGGTGGAGTCCCCCGCGGCTCCTCATCGCCTGGGCGATGGTCGCCCTCGCTGCGCTGGCGTACCTGGCCTGCGCCCTGCTCCTGCCCGAGAGCCCGGTCTGGCTGGTGCGGCAGGGGCGCGACGTCGAGGCCTTCGAGGCGCTGCGCCGCCTGCACGGGACCCTGGAGGCCTCCGTGGCCATCGACTGGACCCGGCTGGACGCGGAGATGATGGCCGAGCAGCAAGCCATGTCTCCCGCTGAGCTGCGAGTGCCCGAGGTGCGTGCCGCCGTGCTCACCGGCGCCGTCCTCATCATCGCCCAGGAGGCGCCCCTGGGGGCGGCGGCCCTGGTCCTGGCTCCGCTGATCGCCACCGAGCTCGGCCTCGCATCCGCCGCGATCGCCGTGAGCGCCGCGACCTGGATGGGGTTGACGCTCCTGGCCCTGGCGCTGGTGACCCGGGTCGAGCAGCTGCGCTTCCTGCGGGTGGTGCTGGGAACGGTCGTCGCCGTCCTGGGGGCCACCTTCCTGGTGACCGGCATGACCCTGGGGGGCGTGGGTGGCGCCTGGACGATCATCATCTCCCTGACGATCCTGGTCGCCAGCCAGTCCGTCCTGGTCCTGCCCGCCTGCCAGGGGGCGATCGACCCGCGGATCCCGCCCTGGCTGGTTGAGGCGCAGCGGCGCGCCTCGGCGACCGGGGGAGTCCTGGCGCGTGCCGGAGTCCTCCTGGCCTCACTGCTCATCGTGAGCTACCTCGGAACCCACGCCCTGTTCTGGGCGGCCTTCACGCTGTCGGTACTCAGTGTCGCCGTCGTGCTCCTGCGCCTGCCGCGCGAGCTCAAGGTCTAGGGGTCTGGCGCGCAGGACGTCTCTGAGGACCGCGCCCTGAGCATCCGACTTCGGACCTATGATTTGTCAGGACAAATGTCGTATGGTGGAGGTGTGGCCGCAAGGAGCCACTCGGCGGCCCGACGTCGTCGACACCTGACAGAGAGGCACCTGAGCATGACGAGCAACGAGGCAGTCCAGGCCTCACAGACAACCGTGTCCATTCCCGAGGCCATTCCTGAAACCATGAAGGCCGCGGTCCTGCGGGACCACGAGGTTGGCCTGCAGATCGAGACCCTGCGCACGCCCCGGCCCAAGGCCGGCGAGGTCCTCATTAAGGTGGCCGCCTGCGGATTGTGCCACTCCGACCTCCACGTCATCGGCGGCGCCATCGCCTTCCCGCTGCCGGCGGTGCTCGGCCACGAGGTCTCCGGCACCATCGTGGAGCTCGGCCCCGGCAACGAGCACACCGGCCTGACGGTCGGGCAGAAGGTGGCCGGCGGCTTCCTCATGCCCTGCGGCCAGTGCGACGCCTGCGCCTCGGGGCGCGACGAGCTGTGCGGCCCCTTCTTCGACCTCAACCGCCTCAAGGGCGTCCTCTACGACGGCACCACCCGCCTGGCGACCCCCGACGGCGAGCCGGTGGCCATGTACTCCATGGGCGGCTTGGCCGAGTACGCGGTGGTTCCCTCCACCGCGGTGGCCCCCGTGCCGGACACCATCGACATGGTGCCGGCGGCCATCCTGGGCTGCGCGGCCATGACCGGCTACGGGGCCGTGCGCCGCGGCGCCGACCTGCGCTACGGGGAGACCGTCGCCGTGGTCGCCACCGGCGGTGTGGGCACCAACATCGTCCAGATCGCCCGGGCCTTCGGCGCCAGCCAGGTCATCGCCATCGACGTTGATGACGAGAAGCTGGCCCCCATGCTCGACTACGGGGCCACGGCCGTGGTCAACTCCGTCACCCAGGACGCCCGTGAGGAGGTCTTCCGGCTTACCGGCGGCAAGGGTGTTGACGTCTCCTTCGAGGCCTTGGGCATCCCCGCCACCTGGACCACCGCTCTGGATGTCCTGTCCGATGGTGGCCGCATGGTGCCGATCGGCCTGGGGGCCGGCGTGCAGACCGCCGGGGTTGAGATCAACCGCACCGTGCGCCGCTCGCAGTCGATTCTCGGCTCCTACGGGGCGCGCACCCGCCAGGACCTGCCGGCTGTCGTCGACCTGGCCGACAAGGGCGTCATCAACTACCGCGATGTCGTCTCGCGCCGCCTCCCGCTGGAGGAGGCCGGTGCCGGCTACACCGCGCTGCGCAACCGCGAGATCCAGGGGCGCGCCGTCGTCGACATGTCGCTGTGATCCCATGCGGTCAGCCCCGGTTGTCGGGGCTGACCGCGCTCTCTCATCCTCGCGCCTCCTGCTCGGGCCCTGCCGCTCTGAGTGGGAGGCGCGATGCGTGATCCGAGACCGAGGTGGCGGGCGCTCGGTGTCCAAATCGGAGACAAAGGAGTCTGCGGCTCGAACAGGCCGCTGATGGAACTGCGGAATCATGCGGTTTCTTATCCGTGATGTGGGCCCGGATTCCGCCTTTGTGTCCGTTTTGGACATCGGGCCGCTCCTGCGTCGCTCGGGGAGGGTGGTGTCTGCCTTGTGGGGAGGGGTGCACTAGTGGTGAGCGGAGTCGGTGCGAGACCTGGTTCCGTTTGCGTTGCGGGGAGGGGGATATGAGAAGAGGGGCGCCGCGTGTGCGGTGCCCCTCGGGTTGCCATGGCTGCGCGGGCTTCCTTGGCCGCGCAGCCTCGTTATTCAGTGCCCTTGTCAGGCTGGGTCCGGGTCCTGCGTTGCTTGTGGTGCGTGGTCCGGATCCGATGGAGCTTCAGAGAGCTCGTTGGAGTCGTCTACGCTCAGCGGGCCTCGAGGAGGTTGATGCCGGTGTAGATGCCCACGCCCATGGTGATCGCGGCCAGGACGGAGGAGGCGAACATGAGGGTCGGGATGCCGGTGACGGCGCCGACAACGGCCATGACCATGACGGCGAACATGACGGCGATCATGGCGACGGCGAAGGTGAGGCGGTTGGCGTCGGTCTGCGTGCCGGTGGTCGCCTGGGTGGCGGTGGCGGCAGCGGTGGTCTCGACGGTCTGGGTGGGGCGCTCGGTGATGGTGGCGGTCATGTGAGTGTTCCTCTCGGTGTGTGTCGAGCAGGTCCGCCTGACCATGAGTCGTGCGTCCCTGCACGACTGTGTGCAGCCCGTGGGCCGGACGGAGGTTTCTCCGTCACGTAGAACTCTAGGAACGCTCCATCCGATTGTCTAGACAAAGGACCGTGACGTGCGTTGCGTCGGTGGTTCGTCGATCACAGGGGTCGCAGGGAGATGGGGTGGCTCACCCTCGGAGGTGCGTGCTCGATCGTGGCGTCATTGAGGGGAATCCTGGTCTCAGAGGAACATTGAGGGGACCGGCGTCTCGGTGGTTTTGATACGGAGACGTGACCTGTGTGGCAGGAGTACGACGTCAACCACTGGTCTAGTCATTCTGTGATGGCGGGCAACGCTGAGAGATGGCGTCGTCGCCGGCCGGCAGGGCAGAAGGCAGCCGGTTGCCGCCCCGGCTATTCTGTTCCGGTGACGACCAGCCAGACTTCTTCCAGCGCCGTCGGCCCCGTCCTCGTGGTGGACTTCGGCGCCCAGTACGCCCAGCTCATCGCCCGCCGCGTGCGCGAGGCCGGTGTCTACTCCGAGATCGTGCCCCACTCCATGGATGCCGCCGCCATCCTGGACAAGCAGCCGTCGGCCATCATCCTCTCCGGCGGCCCCTCCTCGGTCTACGCCGACGGCGCCCCCTCCGTTGATCCGGCCATCTTCGACGCCGGAGTGCCGGTCCTGGGCATCTGCTACGGATTCCAGGCCATGGCCCAGGCCTTAGGCGGAACGGTCGGGCGCACCGGCACCCGCGAGTACGGGCACACCCCCGCCCGCGTGGCTGAGGGCTCCTGCCTGTTCGACGGCACCCCGGACGACCAGGTGGTGTGGATGAGTCACGGTGACGCGGTCCAAGCCGCCCCTGAGGGCTTCACGGTCACCGCCTCCACCTCCCAGACCCCGGTGGCCGCCTTCGAGAACCCGGGCCGCCGCCTCTACGGGCTGCAGTGGCACCCCGAGGTCCTCCACTCCGAGCACGGGCAGGCCGCCCTGGTCAACTTCCTGCACAAGGAGGCGGGGCTACCGGCCACCTGGACGCCGGACAACATCATTGACGAGCAGGTGGCCCGCATCCGCGAGCAGGTGGGCGACGCCCACGTCATCTGCGGCCTGAGCGGGGGAGTGGACTCCTCCGTGGCCGCCGCCCTCGTCCACCGCGCCATCGGCGACCAACTCACCTGCATCTTCGTCGACCACGGCCTGCTGCGCGCCGGCGAGCGCGAGCAGGTCGAGCACGACTACGCCGAAGGTATGGGCATCCGCGTCATCACGGTTGACGAGACCGAGCGCTTCCTGAGCGCCCTGGCCGGCGTCACCGAGCCGGAGGCCAAGCGCAAGATCATCGGCCGGGAGTTCATCCGCTCCTTCGAGGCCGCCCAGCGCCGGATCATCGAGGCCGTCGGTGCTGAGGGCGGCGAGATCCGCTTCCTGGTCCAGGGGACTCTCTATCCCGACGTCGTCGAGTCCGGCGGGGGAGAGGGCGCCGCCAACATCAAGAGCCACCACAACGTGGGCGGCCTGCCCGAGGACCTCGACTTCGAGCTCATCGAGCCGCTGCGCGAGCTGTTCAAGGACGAGGTGCGCGCCATCGGCCGCGAGCTGGGCGTGCCGGAGAAGATCGTCGCCCGCCAGCCCTTCCCCGGGCCAGGGCTCGGCATCCGCGTCATCGGCGAGGTGACAGCCGAGAACCTGCGTGTGCTGCGGGCCGCCGACGCCATCGCCCGCGAAGAGCTCACCGCCGCCGGGCTCGACGACGAGATCTGGCAGTGCCCGGTGGTGCTGCTGGCCGACGTGCGCTCCGTGGGCGTCCAGGGCGACGGACGCACCTACGGCCACCCCATTGTTCTGCGACCGGTCAGCAGCGAGGATGCCATGACCGCGGACTGGACCCGCCTGCCCTACGACGTCCTGGCACGCATCTCCAACCGGATCACCAACTCCGTACCGGAGGTCAACCGAGTGGTGCTCGACTGCACCAGCAAGCCCCCGGGCACCATCGAGTGGGAGTGACGGGCGAGTCGGAACGATAGCCCGCCGCCTGCTGGGCCCCGCCGGTGCAATGCACCGGCGGGGCCTAACTGTGCCCGTGGGTGAGTGCGATCCGGCGTGCTTCCCGGCCCTGGTCGGGCGGGGCCGGCTGTCGGGTGGGGCAGTGGGTCGGAGCTGCGGATTGAGGACTGCGATTCTCGCCGAGGACGTACGTGTCCTCCAGATCACTGGGGTTCCCCTGCAGTGATCTGGAGGAAAAGTCAGTCCTCGTACAGGAAGGACGTTCCCGATCCGGGAAGGCTTGGATTTGGGGTGGCGATTGCGTGAGCTACGGGAATGTTGGGCGCTTTTCTGAGTGTCAGCTGGAGTCTTGAAAAATCGCCGGCAGATCGATAGTGGTTCTCGAGTCCTGAGTTTCAATGGAGTTTGACTCCGGGAGTGAATTATTGTTGACGGCTACTCAATTTTAGGGGTCGCTATATTCCTTTGGCTGGATGTATTAATTTGCAGTGGTCGATGTGCGCAAATGCATGTCCTGGCGAGTAGTGGTCATGTCACTCGTAGTTGCGATGACATTAAGTTTCATTCGGAAGGTTAGTGCTCATTTTGGAATGTAATAGTTCTGAATACTTCGCTTCTGGGTGTGCTGTCCGGGTGATGTGCTGGCTACGATGAGCGGTGCAGCGGATGTCGCTGCATTCGTTTGTCCCGTTTCGGCCTATCGCCGAATATCAGGAGCCACAATGTCGTACCCTCCTCAGTCCGTCCCTCCCCAGCAGTACCCGCCTCAAGATCAGGTTCCTGTGCCCATTCAGCAAGCGCCTGCGCCAGTAAAGAAGGGGCGCAACACCGTGGGCATCGTTGCTCTGGTGATGGCGATCATCGGGTTCATCTTCGCCTGCGTCCCTGGCGCGCTCATCGTCGGCTGGATTCTGCTGCCAATCTCCTTCATCGTCGGTTTGGTGGGTCTCTTCCGGAAGGGGGAGGTGATCTGGCCTGCAATCACCGCGGTGATCGTCTCGGTTGTCGGAACTGTCGTCGGTGTCTTCGTCTTCCTTGTGGTTGTGAGCAACGCTGTCGATGAGGCGATGTCCTCCACGAGTGCCGTCTCTGCGGCACCGGCTCCCGATGGGGCGTCGTCGAACTCAGGAGGATCGAGTGCTGCGGACTCCGCGCAGGGAAAGACTCGGGAGAACCCCTATCCGCTCCATACCGAGATCTCCAGCAAGGAATGGAAAGTGGTCATCAACTCGGTCACTTTCAAGGCTGACGATCAGGTCGCCGCGGCCAACCAGTTCAACGACCCTCCCGCTGAAGGGAAGGAATACGTTCTCATCAACTACACCGCCACCTACATCGGCAACGACCCAAGCGGAGACACACCTGCTTTTGTGCTGGTCGACTTCGTGACGGCGGATGGTGTCACCGTCGATGGGGCCGACTCCCTCGCCGTCGCCCCGGATGCCATCGATACTCTGACCACGCTGTACAACGGGGCCAGCGTCTCAGGCAACGTTGTGCGCGCGGTGCCGTCGGCCAACGCCCAGGACGGGGTTCTTGCGGTGACCCCCGGTCTTCTCGCCGACAAGGTCTTCGTCGCGGTGAAGTGACGACCGCGGCGTCGACCGTAGGGCCAGACTTTTGGGGCCGGTCACCAGGTGGTGACCGGCCCCAATGACGTGCTGCCTGGTGCTCCGCGCCCCTGCGTCCTACAGGGCCGACCGGGCCCGGGCGCGCCCCACGGCCACGGCGACGGAGAAGACCGCGACGGCGAACAGGGCGCAGATGCCGCAGTCCACCAGCAGGGGGCCAATGACGGCGGCGGACATGGAGGTCGCCTCGTACGCCCCGGAGATCGCTCGGTCCGCCCAGTAGCCGGGCGTGAGCCTCGCCGCCCGGGCGAGCGAGTCGGGCAACCACTCGATGGGCACCCACGCCCCACCCAGGAAGGACAGGGCCATGCCGCCGATGTTGGCGACCGCGTTGGCCGCGTGCTGTCCCAGACCGATCTGCCCCATGAGGAATCCGATCGAGACCGCCACGAGCGTGTAGCTGCCCACAGCCGCAGCGACCACCCCCAGCAACGGAGCTGACGTCGCCACGCTGCCCAGGCCGAAGACCGCCACTCCCAGCCCGAAGACCCACAGCCACCCGGCGAGCCCCACCACGAGGCATGCGCCCAGCAGCCCAAGGCTGCGGGAAGTGCCGCTGACCGGGGTGGCCTCGAGGCGTGCGCGCACCGCCCGGCGCCCCAGCGCCGCCATCAGCGTGGAGATCGTGACGACCGCGAAGGCCATGAGCGGGTAGAAGGAGAACCTGGCGTAGGTGACGAAGCTGTGGGACAGAGGCGTGGCGTCCGGGGTGATCCGTTTCGCGGGGGCGGAGTGGTTCATCGTCTCCTTGGCAAGTGCCACGGCCCGGGCCGGGTCGTCCGTGGTGGTCGTCAGGTAGTCGCTGACCTGCCCCACGTAGGAGTCGGTGCGCACATTCATAAGCGCGCCGGACGCCGACTCGTACCCGATGATCGTGTCCATGTGGGGCGGTTCGGTGCCCTCGCGAGCCGCCTGCTGCAGTCTCTGCCCGTAGCCGGCAGGAATGATGAGGATGTAGCTGATGCGGTTCTGCGCGGTGGCGTCCTGGAGGGCCTGCCTGGAGTCCTCAAGCGGCTGAGCCTCGCCGACGGACTCGACGTAGCCCTTGACCCCGCGGGAGATCGTGGAGCCGTCGCGGTCGATGACGGCCACACTCGCCGTGGCGGCCGTGACCTCATCAGAGCTGTCCTCGGACTTGGCCATCCCGGTGAACAGGCCGAACAGGCTCAGCACCACCAGGTAGATGAGGATGTACAGCCGGTGAGCGGCCACAACTCTCACACATGTCTTAAAGGTGCTCATGGGTCATCCTCCTGGCGCGGATCAGGGCGATAGTCAGGAACAGGCACGTCATGCCCAGCAGGACTGCGCAGCTGCGGGCGAAGGGTGCCAGGGAGTCGTAGTACAGGAGCCCGTAGAAGCAGCGGGCCGTCTGCCACAGGGGATTGGCCTGCGCCAGCAGCGGTGCATGCTGCTCGATGGAGCTGGCCAGGGACTGGGATGCGGGCCCGTACAGGCCGGTGAACAAGGACAGCAGGGACGTGAAGCCCGAGATCATCCCGATCTCCAGGCGCGCCAGCGTCCCCAGGGCGGCGCCCACCGCGCTTGCCATGAGGCTGCAGACCCCGATCGCCACGAGGCACAGGAGCATGTGGGGCCCGAAGTCCACGCCCACGACCGAGGCCATGAAGGCGAAGGCGACGAGCAGACAGGCCAGCACGCACACCCAGGAGGCCGCGAGCGTGGCCGTGAGGACCTTCCAGCGGGGCAGACCCGCCAGGGTCTGCCGGGCGCCCACCGGCGAGACAGCCATAGTCCCCTTCACAGCCACCATGGCCACGGTCGTTCCCATGCCGCAGGCGAAGGCCAGCAGCGCGAAGTAGTAGTGGGTCTCCGGCTTGACGGGGGAGGGCGTCACCGAGATCGAGTGGGTGAAGGACTGGTCGGTCTCCAGCGCGGCCAGCTTCTCGGGAGCCGCCCCCGCCTTGGCCAGGGCCGCGTACTCGGCCTGCCTCTGGGTGTAGGAGTCCATGACCACTCGCAGCACCCGAGTCGTCTCGGCCTCGTTGCCCTGCTGAGTCACGTGCAGCACGGGCTGGTCGCCCTCGACGGCGAGGTACCCGTTGGTCTCTCCCCGCTTCGCGGCGGTCTCGGCCTGCGCGACCGTGGAGTGGGTGACCTTCGTGAGGAGGCGAGGATCGGCATCGTCGGAGGAGATGCGCTCCACGACGGCGTCCAGCCCTGGAGCGGCCCGATAGGCCTCGTCCTGGACGACGCCGAAGCTCATGGGGGTGGCCTCGAAGGCTTTCTCCAAGTTGGAGAACATCGCCATGAAGATGAGGGACAGGACGATGGGGAAGCCGAGTGTCCATACGAGTAGGACCCGGTCTCGCAAGAGCCTGAGTACTTGATACAGGAAGACGGTCAACATCTCAGGCCGCCTCGTCTCGCAGGGCCCGCCCGGTGATCTCCAGGAAGACGTCGTTGAGGGTCGGGGGCTCGGAGGTCACCCGGCCGCAGGTCGCCCCCGCGGCATCCAGCGCCCTCATGACATCGGTGAGGTTGTGAGCCCCGGGGGAGCACTCGATGAGCACCTCACCGTCCTGGTAGGCGGCCGTGCGCACATGCTCCAGGCGGCGCAGGCCCTCCAGGGCCTCCTCGCCCAGCGGGGCGGGGTCGACGACCTCCACCCGGATGCGCTCACCGGTGCCGATCATGGCCTTGAGCTCGTCGGAGGTACCGGAGGCCACCTGACGGCCGCGGTCCATAATGACGATCCGGTCGCACAGCTGCTCCACCTCCTCCATGTAGTGGCTCGTGTAGATGACGGTGGCACCACGCTCGTTGAGACGCTTGATGCCCTCGAGGATGGCGCCCCGGCTCTGCGGGTCGACGGCGACCGTGGGCTCATCGAGGAAGATGAGGTCGGGGCCGTGGGCGATGCCGCAGGCGATGTTGAGGCGTCGCAGCAGGCCGCCGGAGAGCTTCTTGGGCTTGAACCTCACGAACTTCTCCAGGCCGACGAAGGCGATCGCCTCGGCCACCAGGCGGCGCCTCTCGGCGCGGTCGCGCACGTAGAGGGCGCAGAAGGCGTTGACGTTCTCCGCCACCGTGAGCTCATCGAAGACGGCGACATCCTGAGGCACCACGCCGATGCGACGCTTGAGACCGTAGGAGGTGGGCGTCATCGGCTCACCGAAGACGCGGATCGAGCCCTTGTCGTAGGTGAGCAGCTGCAGGATGCAGCTGATCGTCGTCGTCTTGCCCGAGCCGTTGGGGCCGAGCAGACCCAGCACCTGACCGCGCGGGATCGTCAGAGACAGTCCGTCCACCGCGACCAGCTCCCCATAGCGCTTGACCAGGGAGTCGACCTCCACCGCCAGGCCCGCCTCGTGGTTCTCATCCTCGCCGTCCATCTCGGCTCCTTCCTTTGTTCCGCCGGTGGTCCCCGGCTCATGGCATCCATGGTCGCGGGGCGCGGTGGCGCTCAGAAGTGCCTGTTGTCATGACTGCGGCCGGCCCCCATGACTTCTGTCATGAGATGCCGGAACGAGTTCCCTAACGGCATGCCGGGCCCATGAGCGCCGGCCACCGACCGATAATCGAGGGGTGAAGGTTCTGGCCGACAAAGGCGTGCTGCTGTGCGGTTGCCTCCTGCTGGTCCTGCTCGTGGGGCAGGCGGGGACGGCCGCCGTGATCTGGCTGATCGCGGCCGTGACCATCGCCGGCCTGAGCATGAGCACCGACCAGCGACAGTGGGGGATCGCCGCGCCGGCCGCCTACCTCCTGGTGGGAGCCCTCTCAACGGACTCCGTGACCGGGGCGCCGCTGGTCGTCTACGTCCTGGCCCGTCTCGGTGCGCTCACGACCCGGCGTGCGCGAATGACGGCGGTAGCCGCCTGCATTCCCTTCGTGGCCGCCCTTGCCGCCCGGGTTCGGGACACTCCCGTGCTGGCCCTGGCCCTGGTGTTCTGTGCGCTCGCGGCCCTCCTGGCGCTGCGCACCGTCCAGGAGGAGGCGGCGCGAAGGAGCCTGCACGTGGTGCGCGACGACCTGCGTGAGAAGGTCCTCACCCTGCAGGACACGAACGCCCAACTGCTCCAGGCCCAGGACTACGAGCTGCGCGCCGCCGCCCTGGCCGAGCGCACCCGCATCGCCCGCGAGATCCACGACGGCGTCGGCCACCTCCTCACCCGCCTCCTGCTGCAGGTCAAGGCCCTCCAGGTCGTCCACCGCGAGGAGCCCGGCGTCGTCGCCGACCTCACCACCCTGGACAGCGGCCTCGACGAGGCCCTGGACTCCATGCGCCGCTCCGTCCACGCCCTGTCCGACGACGGCGAGGAGCTGGCCACCTCCCTCAACATGCTGGGCTCGCGCTGCGGCATCGAGTCGGTACGTGTGGACTGCTCCACCGAGGCCGAGCCGCCGGCAGTGGTGGCGCGCTGCGTCGTCGCCGTGGTGCGCGAGGCCCTGACCAACGCCGCCCGCCACGGTGGGGCCCGCTCGGCCCGCGTGGCCGTCACCGACTACCCTGCGTTCTGGCAGGTGACCGTTGACAATGACGGCATCGTTCCCGCCGAGGGTGAGCCGGCCGCCGCTGGCCGCGGCGGCTCGGGCCTGGGCCTGCGCTCCATGACGGAGCGGGTCGAGGCCCTGGGCGGACGGGTGCGCATCACCCCGCGACCACGGTTCACGGTCTTCGCCACGATCCCCAAGGACGGACAAGGGAAAGAAGGAACATCATGAGGGTCCTCATCGTTGACGACGACGCGCTCGTCGCCCAGTCCCTGTCCACGATTCTGTCGGTTGAGGATGACGTCGAGGTCGTCGGCTTGGGCTGCTCGGGACCCGAGGCTACTGAGCGCTACCGGGAGCTGACCCCGGACATCCTCCTCATGGATATCCAGATGCCCGGCGGGGACGGGCTCAGTGCGGCCGAACAGATTCTGGCCGAGGACGCCGGGGCGCGCATCGTCTTCCTGACCACCTTCTCCGACGACGAGTACATCGTGCGGGCCCTCAAGATGGGGGCGCGCGGCTACCTCATCAAGCAGGACGTCGCCCAGGTCGCCCCGGCGCTGCGCTCCGTCATGGCCGGGGTCTGCGTCCTGGAGGGGGAGGTGCTCGAGCGCAGCACCACCATGGGGCTTAGCGGAGGCACCGCAGGGCGGGAGCAGTCCGAGGGAAGCCGGGGGCCGTCCGCCAAGGACCTGCGGAGCACCGCCTTCGCGGCCCTGACCGACCGCGAGTACGAGGTCGTCGAGGCCGTGGCCGAGGGCCTGGACAATGCCGAGGCCGCGGCGCGGCTGTTCATGAGTGAGGGCACGGTGCGCAACCACATCAGCGCGATCCTGGCCAAGCTCGGCCTGCGCAACCGCACCCAGGTCGCGGTCATGTACTACCGCTCCGCACAGGCCGGGTGAGCCGGGCCAAGACGCGAGGTCTTGACCTGGATGAGTTCTTCGCCGTCGATGACGTGTCTCCGGTGAGCGAGCCAGTTCGTGTTCACCTGGTCAGTAAACGCCACATGCCAGATCGAAACGACGCCATATGCCGGACTGGATGGGCGCCACATGGGGGATTAGAATGGCGCCAACATCCGGATCGAGGCCGGATCCTGCAAGAGAGGCTGAAGAACTGGTGGGTCAGAACGGCTATCTGCCGCGGGTTGTCGACCACGTCGTCCAGGACTCGCTCGGCTACTCGGGAGGCGTCCTCCTCGAGGGAGTGCGGGCCTGTGGCAAGACCATGACCGGCCGCCGGCACGCCTCCTCCGAGGTGGCCCTCGACTCAGGGCTGCCGCAGCTGCGCGCGGCCCTGGAGGTCGACCCGTCCCTGATTCTGGCCGGGAAGGCCCCGCGTCTTATTGACGAGTGGCAGATCGAGCCCTCCCTGTGGAATCTGGTGCGTCGAGAGATCGACTCACGTCAGCGTCCGGGTCAGTTCCTCCTGACCGGATCCTCCGTCCCGGTTGAGGATGCTGCCCGCCACTCAGGCGCACATCGGGTATCGCGAATCCGTATGCGTCCGATGACTCTGTTCGAGCGTGGTCTCGGCGATGGAAGCGTCTCACTTGCGGGACTGTTCGATGGTCAGGCTCCCGAACCTGTGCTGGTCTCGGGAACGAGCGTGGCCGAGGTCCTTGACGAGCTGGTCCACGGAGGGTGGCCCGGGAATCGTGATCTGACGACTTCTCAGGCACAACGTCATCTGCGGGACTATATCGATGACATCATCAGTATCGACATCGGCCGTCTCGATGGTGAGCCGCGCCGGGACCCCTTGAGGATGCGTGCCCTCATACGGTCTCTCGCCCGGCATATTTCGACGGAAGCCTCTTTCGCCACCATCGCGAAGGATGTCTCCGGACAATCGTTGTCCGCAGAGACGGCGATCGCTTACGTGAACGCCCTCAAGCGCCTGTTCGTCGTCGAGGAGCAGCCGGCCTGGGCTCCTCATTTGAGGTCTCGCTATGCGGTGCGGACGTCGTCGAAACTGCACTTCGTTGATCCCGCGCTGGCTGCGGCAGTGACCGCGACCTCGCCGGGGCGTTTGATGCAGGACCTGGAGACTGCCGGGCTCTGGTTCGAGTCGCTGGTCGTGCAGCACCTGAGGGTCTTCGCTGAGGTACTGGGCGGTCACATCTATCATTTCCGGGACAAGTCGGGCAGAGAAGCGGACGTTATTGTCGAGCTCGATGACGGGCGGTGGGCCGCCTTCGAGGTCAAGCTGGGACAGAGGCAGATTCCTGCGGCTCAGTCCTCGCTGGCGGCGTTCGTGGGAGATATCGACACGACGCGGACACCTCTCCCACAGTTCAGGGCTGTTGTTACTGCGGACGGTCCCACGATGATGCTTCCCGATGGCGCTGTGACGTTCCCCCTGAAGGCTTTGAGTCCCTGATCCTCGCACTGTCATGTGACGACGATTGCCGCCACACTTGACGGTCAGTGGCGATCATCGAACGTGGTTAGGCGAGCTCACCGGTGACGAGGCGGACGAGGTCTCGGCGCGCCCGGCGTCCCTCCGGGGTGGGGAACATCGGGTAGACGTGGTTGAGGTTCTCGCCGACGTGCAGCGTCGAGTCCACCCCGGCCTCCAGGAGCTTGGCGTGGAAGAGCGCATTGTCCGGAAGGAAGATCTCCCGGGTCCCCACGAAGGTCGTCACCTTCTTCAGGCCCGACAGGTCGCCGTAGATGGGGGAGAGGTGCCAGTCGGTCGGCGGGGTGCTGCCCGCCCAGGAACGGCCGATCTCGGCGAGAGGCTCGGGAGCCATGAGCGGGTCGGCGTCTACGTAGTCGGCGATATCCGGGTTGGTGTTGGTGATGTCGACCCACGGCGAGATGAGAACGAGCTCGTCGGGCTGGGTATCGCCGGCCTCGGCCAGGGACAGGGAGATGACCGCCGCCAGGCCCCCGCCCGCGCTGTCCCCCATGAGGATGATCCGCTTACCCGGGTTCTCCGCGACCGTGCGCCGATAGAGGTCCAGCACCAGCCGGTGCGCCTCCTGCCAGGTGTGATGGGGCGCCAGCGGGTAGAGTGGCATGACGACGTCGGCCCCCGTCCTACGGGCCAGATGATCGACCAGCCAGGCGTGCGCCGAGACCGCCGTCGCGATATAGCCGCCGCCGTGAAGATGGACGATGACGGTATTCGACGGCGTCCGCTGGCGGAGGTAGTAGACGGGCATGCCGGAGTCCTCGCGCCGCTCCAGGTCGTAGAAGAAGCGCCCCCAGGCCGGGAAGGTGACGGTGCGGGCAGGCTCGGGGCGGTCGGCCAGACGCGCGATCCGCTCGGTCATCGGAATGCGGGCCGCCAGTGTCTTGACCGGCCGGACGCCGTACTCCGCCAGGCTCGCCGCGGCCGAGCGGCCATATCGCTTGCGGGAGTAAAGGCTGAAGGCCCCCACCGTCAGGCCCACACTGGCCACGCCGACGGCGATCCTGCTCCCGCTGAGTCTCCTGGGTGCCTTCATGATTTCCCCGCTCCACAGAGCCCCGAGTGCTCTCCGGCAACATCTCCGGATCCGGTGTCTGCTCCGTTATCGTAGGCATCAGAATGCCGCGATGATGGGGTGAATCCAGCTCGTTCACTCAGTGCGGAGGCCGGCACGTGGTTGAGCCGTCGGCATGACAACAGGAGACTGCGATATGGAAACCTACGAGATCGACCACCTCGCCGCCGTCCGCGCTCTCGCCCCCGAGTGCATGGTGCTGCTGCGCTCCAACGGCGCCTTCCCCCTGACTGAGCCGGGCGAGATCGCCCTGTTCGGCTCCGGTGCGCGGCACACCATCAAGGGCGGAACCGGCAGCGGAGACGTCAACTCCCGCCACGTCACCACCATCGAGGAGGGCCTGGAGACGGCCGGCTTCACCATCGTCACCCGGCCCTGGCTGGAGGCCTACGACCGTATCCGTCTCCAGGCCCACCAGGACTTCATCGCCGGTATCAGGGCCGAGGCCGCCAAGCGCGGCGTCCCCGCCATCATGGTCGGCATGGGCTCGGTCATGCCCGAGCCGGAGTACACCATCCCCCTCGATATCCAGGCCGGCACCGACCCGCACGCAGCCGTCTACATCCTGTCCCGAACCTCCGGGGAAGGCAGCGACCGCACCCCCGAGGCCGGAGACCTCAGACTCACCGACACCGAGATCCGCGACATTCTCGACCTCAACGGGCGCTTCGAGCGGTTCCTCCTCGTGCTCAACGTGGGCGGCGTCGTCGACCTCAGCCCGCTCGATGACGTCGCCAACATCCTCCTGCTCTCCCAGCTCGGCGCGACCGTCGGCGACGCCTTCGCCGACGTCCTCCTGGGAAGGGCCTACCCCTCCGGAAAACTCGCCACCACCTGGGCCGCCTGGGACGAGGGCGACCAGATCGGCGACTTCGGCGACCCGGACGACACTCACTACCGCGAGGGCGTCTACGTCGGCTACCGCTTCTACGACTCGGTCGGCAAGGAGCCGCTCTTCCCCTTCGGATTCGGCCTGGGCTACACGACCTTCGACGTCCAGATCCGCCAGGTGAGCCTCGACGGCGCCCGCGTGAGCATCGACGTTGACGTCACCAACACCGGCGGCTACCCGGGCAAGGAGACCATCCAGGTCTACGCCAGCGTGCCGGCCGGACGCCTCGACCAGCCCCTCCAGGCGCTGGCCGGCTTCACGAAGACCGACGAGATCACCCCCGGCGCCACGGCACGGATCACCGTCGACGTCGATCTGACCGACCTGGCCTCCTACGACGAGGCCGCCCGTGCCACGGTCCTGGAGGCCGGGCGCTACCTGCTGCGGGCGGGAACCTCCAGCCGGCAGCTGAGTCCCGTCGCCATCGTCGAGCTCGCCCAGGACGCAACCGTGCGACACCTGACCGGCGACCTGGGGGAGCCCGGCTTCACCGACTGGAAGCCCGAGGCGCCGGCGGTCCTCGACATCCCGGCCGGCCTGCCGGTGCTCACCGTCGACCCGGCCGACCTGCGCCTGCCGGACCACGCCGAGCCCGACGAGCAGTCCGCGCTGGAGGGCTTCAGCGAGGCCCACACCCTGGCCCGGGGGCTCTCCGACAACGAGCTCATGTATACCGTCCTGGGGGACTACCGCCGCGGCGAGGAGTCCGGCTCCATCGTCGGGGCCGCCTCCACCACCGTCATCGGCGCGGCGGGCCAGACCACCACCCGGATCCCCGGCCTGCCCAGCATCATCATGGCCGACGGGCCCGCCGGCCTGCGCCTGGCTCCCACCTACGGTGTCGACGCCGAGGGCCCCTTCTCACTGGGCGACTCCAGCCTGCCCGCCACCTTCCTCGAGCTCATGGACGACGCCGGACGTGAGGCCCTCGGCATCGCCGACGAGCCAGAACCCCGCGAACCCGCCGAGATCCGTGAGCAGTACGCCACCGCCATCCCCATCGGCACCGCGCTCGCCCAGTCCTGGAACCCTGCGCTGGCCGAGCAACTCGGCGACGTCGTCGGGGCCGAGATGGAGCGCTTCGGCATTCACCTCTGGCTCGCCCCCGCCTTCAACCTGCACCGCAGCGTCCTGTGCGGACGCAACTTCGAGTACCTCTCCGAGGACCCGCTGCTGGCCGGACGCATCGCCGCCGCCATCACCCACGGGGTCCAGTCCCACCCGGGGCGGGGCGTGACCATCAAACATCTGGCCTGCAACAACCAGGAGACCAATCGCCTCAACTCCAACAGTCGGGTCAGCCCCCGAGCCCTGCGCGACCTCTACCTGCGCGCCTTCGAGATTTGCGTGCGCCAGGCCCGCCCCGCCGCCGTCATGACTTCCTACAACCTCATCAACGGCGTCCACACCTCCGAGTCGGCCCAGCTGCTCGAGGTGATCCTGCGCCGGGAGTGGGGCTTCGACGGACTGGTCATGACCGACTGGGTCGTCGACGGCATGACCCGCAGCGACATGAAGCACCCGCGTGCCACCGCGGCCGCCACCATCAAGGCCGGCAACGAGCTCTTCATGCCCGGAGGCGAGACGGACCGGGAGGACCTCCTGGCGGCCCTGGAACGGGGGAGCGCAGGGCGTGGCACGGGAGACCGGAGCGCGGCGGAAGACGGAGGTGCGGCCCTGACGCGCGACGAGCTCGAGAAGCAGGCTGCCCGGGTCATCCGCGCGGCCTGGAGGATAGCCACGATCTCGACATCCTGATGCTCGTGCTGTAGAATTAATCGAAGGATTCAGCAGCGGGGGGTGTGATGCCGACGATCAAGCCAGTATCAGATCTGAGGAGCTACACCGACGTTCTCAAGGATGTTGCGGAGGGCTCGCCTGTTTTCCTCACCAAGAATGGTCATGGGAGGTACGTCCTTCTCGATATGAAGGACTATGACCGCATTAAGGCGGGTCGTCGTCTCCTCCGAGAGGTCGAGGCGGGTCGGATTTCTGGTGAGGAGCAAGGGTGGGTTAGTGCTGCAGACGTGCGTGCGCACTTCGTCGCACGGCGGGATTCCGCCCATGAGTGCTGAGATCGTCTACTCCACTGATGCTCTCATTGATCTTGATGAGGCCTGGGATTTCACGATTGAGACCTCAGGCGACCCGGACTTAGCGTTTCAGCAGGTGGATGCCCTGCTTGAGGCGGTCGAAGGGGCTCGTAGCTTCCCGTTGGCCGGGAGTAGGTTGGATGTTGTTGTTGGCACGCCAACTGACAGTCGCTATGTTGTGGCTGGTCGTCTGCTGGCTGTTTACAGCATTGAAGAGCACTTCATTCGGGTGGATCGGATCTTCGATACTCGGCAGGACTGGGTCTCTGTGCTCGTCCGGCGTGGCTGAGATCCCGTGTTTTGGGAGGACTGCTGGGGCCTGTCGCTGGGGCATTGAACGTGACATGCTCAGCAGGAGCCACCCATACATCATAAGGAGCCCCTCCATGGCGCTGACACCTCAAGCACGTGAGACCTTCACCAGGCTGTTCGGGGTGGAGCCCCAGCCCCACCCCACGGACCCCGAGCTGTTCGACATCCTCCAGAACGGGATCTTCGACGAGGCCTTCTCCACGGGCGTCCTCACCGACGTCGAGCGCGAGCTGCTCACCATCACCGCCCTGACCGCCATGCAGACCCTCCCGCAGCTGCAGGCCCACGTGGGGGCCGCCCTCAACATCGGAGCCAGCCCGCTCCAGCTGCGCGAGACCATCTACCAGTGCGCCCCCTACATCGGTTTCCCCAAGACCCTCAACGCGATCGACATCGCCAACGGGGTCTTCGAGGCCAACGGCATCTCCCTGCCCCTGGAGAACGCCGGCACCGTGGATGCCACCGACCCCAGTGCCCGCGAGCAGGCCGGCGCCGCCATCCAGGCCCCGCTGTACGGCAACGAGGTCAAGGAGGTCTTCTCCGCCCTGCCTAAGCCCTTCGACGAGTTCGTGCCCCACCTGCTGACCTCCTCCGCCTTCGGTGACTTCGCCACCCGCGGCGGCCTCGACGTCGCCCAGCGCGAGCTCATCAGCCTGGTGGCCATCGCCGCCATCGGCGCCACCACCCAGTTGCGCCCGCACGTTGCCGGGGCGATCCGGGCCGGTTCCTCCCGCCAGAAGGTGGCCGCCGCCCTGGTCCACGTCATGCCCTACATCGGAGGCCCCTACGCCCTGTCCGGCCTGGTCCTCGTGGCCCGCTACGACGAGAGCGCCTCCGCAGAGGTCTACCGCTGAGAAGAAGGTCCGCGCCCGGCCCGGCGGTCCGTCTACGATGGCCGCCGGGCCGGTTCTCGTTGCCGGCCCCGCACAGCAAGGAGAACACGTGACGACGACGCAGCCCTACCTCTCACGGCAGGTCACCCTCACCGTCCAGGGGCAGAGGCTCGGGGGACTGGCCTACGTCCCGCGCACGGCGTCGTCGGCCCCCGCACCCCTGGTCATCTGCTGCCACGGCATGGAGGGCTCCCACACCCGCGTCGCCCCCATGGCCCGGCGCTTCGCCGGGGCCGGGGCCGTGGCCATCTGCTTCGACTTCCGCGGGGGCGGCGGCAGCGCCAGCCAGGGCGAGACCACCGCGATGTCGGCCCTGACCGAGCTGGCCGACCTCGAAGCCGTCCTCACTGCCGCCTGCGCCTGGCCGGAGGTCGACGCCTCCCGGGTCGCCCTGTTCGGGCTGAGCCTGGGCGGAGCGGTCGCAGCGCTCGCGGCCGCCCGCCACCCGCAGCGGATCACTGCCCTGGCCCTGTGGTACCCGGCCCTGCGGCTGGGGGAGAACCTGCGCGCCGCCTTCCACACTCCGGCGGCCGTTCCCGAGGAGTTCGACTGGGCGGGCACCCGCCTGGGGCGCGCCTACGCCGTCGACGGCTGGAACCTGGAGGTCGGGGCCGAACTGGCCACCTACCGCCGCCCCGTCCTCATCGTCCACGGGGACCAGGACCGCGCCGTGCCCATCGAGGTCTCCCGGGCCGCCGTGAGCGACACCCCCGACGCAGAACTCGTCACCATCCCCGGCGCCGCCCACGGCTTCGGCGACGCCAACTGGGAGGAGGCCATGTGCCGCACCATCGGCTTCCTGGCCTGGAACGGGGTCCTCGAGGAGGACTGAGAGGACTGATCCGCGCGGCGAACAGCGGGAACGGGCGGCGCGGTCAGTTTTTCTGACAGCGGTGGTTCCCGAGCCGCAGGCGTCGCAGAATTGACCGCATGAGCGCACACGGGACTGCGGACCTGACCAGTGTCAGCAAGACGATGCTGCTGACCCTCCACGCCAGGGCGGAGCACACGCTCTCCGAACGGCCGCGCTTCACAGACCCTGCCGCCGTTGAGCTCGTCTCCCGGCTCGACTACGACTTCACCATGGCCAGACAGGACCGGCTCATGGCCGACGGCGTCGTGCTGCGCACCCTCACGCTCGACCCGCTCGTGGCCGGGTACCTGGACACCCACCCCGGCTGCACGGTGGTCAACATCGCCTGCGGGCTCGACACCCGTTTCCAGCGCCTCGACGACGGGCGCGTCACCTGGTACGACCTCGACCTGCCCGACGTCATCGCGCTGCGACGTCGGCTGCTCGAGGACGGCGAGCGTCACCGCACCATTGCCGCCTCCGCCCTCGACCCCGACTGGCCCGACCAGCTGGAGGACATGAGCCGCGACGTGCTCGTCATCATCGAAGGACTGAGCATGTACCTCGAGCAGGAGGAGGTGCGCATGCTCCTGGACATCATCGCTGCGCGCCTGCCCGGTGCGACCGTCCTCATCGAGGTCATGCCCCGCCTGTTCCAGAAGTACGGCCGGGAGCGCTCAGTGGAGGACGCGGGTGCGCGCTACACCTACGGCTGCTCCAGCGCCTCCGAGTTTCGCCGCACGGTGGCCCCCGGCTACACGCTGCTCCACGACGTCCCCTTCACCCGCACCATCGCGCGCTACCACCCCCTGCTCGCGCCCCTGACGCGGCTGCCGCTGGTGGGCAGACTCTCCGAGCGCATCGTGGTGCTGCGGGCATCGGCCTGAGCGCTGGATGGACGCTGGGCCGGTGCTGGGTAGCGGCCTGGGGAAGGACCCGGCCTGGTGCCGGTCTGGCACTGCTCGGCACTGGCCTGGCACTGATCGGCACTGGACCGACACGAGGCCTGGGCGGCCGATCTCGACGGGGACATCCTGCGCGTGGGGGTGCATTCCCTCCCGGTCGGGGACAGCCTGCGCGTTGGGGGACAGGAATCCGGTCCCCGACGGCGTCGAACGCCCCCGGCCGGACGGAAATGTCCCCGGCCGCGTGGAATGTCCCCGATGGCGCCGGACGCCCGGGCCTGGAGGCGTGCGGCTCCAGGCCGAGAGGCCGACGCCGTGTCCCGCCGTGCTGCTCTATTCTGAGTCGCGGCCGTGCCATTGAGACAGGGCCGCAGTGATCTCCTTGAGTGAGAGCTTCCCAGCGGCGACGTCCATCACCAGCCGGTAGGCGTCGTCGTCGGGGGCCTCGACCCAGTGGCCGTTGATGTCCAGGAAGACCAGCGTGGCCAACCACCCCAGGCGCTTGTTGCCATCCACCAGTGGATGATTGCGGACCAGGGAATCGAGCAGCGCCGCCGCCTTCTCATCGATCGTGGCGTAAGCGTCGTGTCCCCAGAGCATGGTCGCAGGTCGGTGCAGCGCCGAGTCGAGCAGGCCGAGATCCCGGACCGGTCCCACAGCGAGGTCCTCAATGAGTGATAGTGCGTCCTCGAGCGTCAGGTACTCGACCATCTCTGCCCGATCAGCGGCCGAGGCGTTCCAGGACTTCGGCGTATCGGTTGCGGATGCGGGCGGAGGCGTCCGCGACTCGCTGCTCATGTCCGCGGCGCGCGGCGGCCTCGTGGATCGCCCGGATCGTCGCCTCCTGGCGGCTGACTCCGTCCTCCTCCGCAAGGAGCGCGAGCAGCCGCTCATCCTCTTTGCTCAAGCGCAATGTCATCGCCATGCCTCCACAGTAGCAGGTGGTACCAGACTGGTATCAGATAGGGCGTTGGGTAAGGGCCTGGCTGGTGCTGGCTTGGCACTGGCCCGGCACGGGTCGGCACTGGACCGACACGAGGCCTGGGCGGCCGATCTCGACGGGGACATCCTGCGCGTGGGGGTGCATTCCCTCCCGGTCGGGGACAGCCTGCGCGTTGGGGGACAGGAATCCGGTCCCCGACGGCGTCGAATGCCCCCGGCCGCACGGAAACGTCCCCGGCCGGAAGGACACGCACCCGGCCGTGCGGAATGTCCCCGACGGCATCGGATGTCCAGACCCGGAGGTGCGCGTACCCGGCTGGTACCGATGGGGTGAGCCGGCACTACTATTCCCCCTGGACGTGCCCGCAGCGCTGCGGGCACGGGCGACGAGGAGGAATCATGAGTGAGCCGATGACGGCGTCGGATAAGGATGCTCAGACGGCGGAGGAGCAGGAGCGCGGCTACTGGCTCTACGTCCCGGGCGAGGGCGCCGGGAAGTGGGAGGAGTTTCGAACGGCCGGGATCATGGCGCTCAACTGGGACCGGATCGGCGACCCCACCAGCTACCCGAATGAGGAAGCCGTCATCGAGGCGCTGGAGGCCGGCTACGGGGACTGGGGAGGCAGACCGACAGGCGCGGCGGGAATGATCCGGGACTTCACCCGCACGATGCGTCCCGGCGACGTCGTTTACGCCCGGCGCGGTCCGACCGAGATCATCGGGCGCGGCGTCGTCCGCTCGGAGTTCCGTTACGACGACGCCCGGCCCGCCTACCGCTGCGTGCGCGACATCGAGTGGACGCATGTCGGTTCCTGGCCGCTGCAACGAGGGGTTCGCCGAGTGACACTGCAGCGTCTTACACAGGAGACCAGTTACAACCCAGCCCAGCTCGAGTCGCTGTTCCGGGACCGGAACCACCCTGACTCGTCCTCGACCCCCGACCCTGCCGCGAGCCCCCAGGACGCTGATGAGCCCGACGTCGCCGACATCTACACGCGGGAGAGCTTCCTGGCCGAGGTGTTCGTCGGCCCCGAGGACCTGGAGCAGATGCTCGGGCTGCTGCGACGCAAGAAGAACCTCATCCTCCAGGGTGCCCCGGGCACGGGGAAGACCTTCGCGGCCAAGCGCCTGGCTTACGCCCTCATGGGCCAGACGGATGACTCGCGGGTGGAGGTGGTGCAGTTCCACCAGTCGACCGCCTATGAGGACGTCGTCGTCGGGCTGCGCCCCACGGCCGAGGGCGGGTTCGCGGCCGCCGAGGGCGTCTTCGCCAGGTTCTGTCGGCGTGCCGCCGCCGACCCGGGACGGGACTACGTGTTCATCATCGACGAGATCAACCGGGCCAACATCTCCAAGGCCTTTGGTGAGCTGCTCATGCTTATCGAGGCCGAGCACCGTGGGGAGGCACTGCGCCTGCCCGTGTCCGGGGAGCTGCTGTCCGTCCCGAAGCGGCTCCGCATCATCGGCATGATGAACACCGCCGACCGGGGCCTAGCCCTCATCGACTACGCGCTACGGCGCCGCTTCGCCTTCTTCGAGATGAGGCCGGCCCTCGACCACCCCGGGTTCCTCAGGCACGTCGAGGCCGTGGGCAGCGCGAGGCTGGAGGCGCTGGTCGACGTCGTACGCCGCCTCAACCAGCGGATCGCCGAGGACGAGGCCCTCGGCCCCGGGTTCCAGATCGGCCACTCCTACCTGTGCCTGCCTGCGGCCGGCCCCGAGAACCCTGCGGGCACGGATGCGGACGTGACCTCGGTGGTGCGCTACGAGCTGGAGCCGCTGGTGCGCGAGTACTGGTTCGACAATCCCGCAGCGATGGACGAGAGCATTCACGAGCTGGAGAGCGTCCTGGTATGACGGCCGCCCTGCCCGGCCGGGCGCGGGACGGGGCTCCCGGCCGACCGTACCAGCGTGGTCCGAGCACCGTCCTGCTCAAGAACGTCTACTACATGCTCGCCTACGCCTTCAAGGCCCTGGAGACCGGCGAGCACCGGCGCCTGGCGGCCGAGGACTTCGAGCATGTCCACGACATGCTCGCCGCGATCCTGGCCGGTGGGCTGGACAACCAGCGCCGACGCGGTTTCGAGCGGGACTATCAGCCCTTCAGCGAGGACCTGACGGTGGTGCGGGGACGCATCGACCCGGCCGCCACGATGCGTCTGAGGGCGCGCCGCAGGAGCCTGGTGCGCTGCGGATACGACGAGCGCACCGAGAACACCCTCATGAACCGGCTCCTCAAGACCGCCGCCCTGCGCCTGATCCTGCACGGCGACGTCGCCTCGGCCCGCCGGAAGCGTCTGAAGTCCACACTGCTCGTCATGGGCGACGTCGAGGTGATGAGCGTCGGGGACCTGCGCCAGCTGCACTGGGACAGCCTGCGCTTCCACCGCGGTAACCGCTCCTACCGGCTGCTCATGGGCGTGTGCCGACTCGTCCTGGACGAGCGGCTGCTCAGCGGCGCCGACGGCGCAGTCAGCCTCGCCGACTTCCTCGACCCCCAGGAGCTGAGCGCCCTGTACGAGCGCTTCGTCCTGGCCTACTTCCGCCGCCACCACCCCCACCTGCGCGCCGGTGCTCCCTGGGTGAGCGGCGGCATCGAGGACGCCCCGGTCTTCCTCCCGGGACTGCACACCGACATCGTCCTGACCGGGCCGGAGCGGACCCTCATCATCGACACCAAGTGCTACGGGCGCATCCTCGGCTCCCGCTACGACAAGTCGATCCTGTCCCCGGCCAACCGCAACCAGATCTACAGCTACGTCATGCATGAGGCCAGCGACCCCCGGCAGGTCGGGCGCGAGGTCGCCGGCATGCTGCTCTACGCCCAGACCGCCGTCGACCCGCCGATCCGCGAGACCTGGACCGAGACCGGGCACCGCTTCCACGTGCGCACCCTCGACCTGGACCGGGACTTCACCGAGATCGCCGTACAGCTCGACGATGTCGCTGCCCTGCTCGCGTCAATCTGACCACTCGCGAGTCGCGAGCGCGCCGTTCCGCACCGTCCACATCGCATCCTTCCCTCGATCAGGGGCATTCCCCTCCGGCGGGGGACATCCTGCGTGCGGGGGTGCACTTTCTCCCGGCCGGGGACATGCTGCGCGTTGGGGGACAGGAATCCGGTCCCCGACGGCGTCGAACGCCCCCGGACGGAATGACACGCACCCGGTCGCGTGGAATGTCCCCGGCCGAGGGAGAGGACTGGCAGCATCGGAGCCGTGACCGAGAACCACGCCCAGCCCAGCCCCGCCAACCCGGACGACGTCGTCAACCCCCTCCTGCTCCAGGCCTTCGCCTGGGACCTGCCCGCCGACTCCACCCACTGGCGCCTCCTGGCGGACAACGCCGCCCTCCTGGCCGACTGCGGGGTGAGCTCGGTGTGGCTGCCGCCCGCCTACAAGGGCCAGGCTGGCGTGGAGGACGTCGGCTACGGCGTCTACGACACCTACGACCTGGGCGAGTTCGACCAGAAGGGCACCGTCCCCACCAAGTACGGCACCAAGGAGGACTACCTCGCCGCCATCGAGGCCCTGCACGCGGCCGGCATCAGCGTCGTGGCGGACATCGTCCTCAACCACCGCATGGGCGGGGACGCCACCGAGGTCGTGCGCGCCACGCCCGTCGACCCCCACGACCGCACGCGCCCCATCGGTGAGACCGAGGAGATCACCGCGTGGACCCGCTACACCTTCCCGGGGCGCGCCGGCGCCTACTCGGACTTCACCTGGGACTGGACCTGCTTCCACGGCACCGACTGGGACGAGGCCCGCCACCAGCAGGGCGTCTGGCTCTTCGAGGGAAAGCAGTGGAACGAGAACGTCAACGACGAGCTCGGCAACTACGACTACCTCATGGGTTCCGATGTGCACGTCATCGACCCCGCCGTCAGCGCCGAGATGGACCGCTGGGGGCGCTGGTACGTGGAGACCACCGGCGTCGACGGCCTGCGCCTGGACGCCCTCAAGCACGTCGGCGCCGACTTCTTCGCCCGCTGGCTGCCCGAGCTGCGCCGGGCCACCGGCCGTGCCCTGCCGGCCGTGGGTGAGTACTGGTCCCGCGACGTCGCCGAGCTGGAGGGCTACCTGGAGGCCGTGCCCTTCATGAGCCTGTTCGACGTCCCCCTCCACTTCCACCTGCACGCCGCCTCCAGCTCCAATGGCGACGTCGACCTGACCCGGCTCTTTGAGGGCACCCTCGTGGCCGCCGACCCCGCGCGCGCCGTCACCTTCGTGGAGAACCACGACACCCAGCCGGGCCAGTCCCTGGCCTCCACCATCGAGTCCTGGTTCAAGCCCTCGGCCTACGCCCTCATCCTGCTGCGCGAGGCCGGAACCCCCTGCGTCTTCTGGGGCGACCTGTTCGGCACCCCCGAGACCAGTGACCTTCCGGCCGTCACCGAGCTGCCGCTGCTCATGACCATGCGACGCGCCCTGGCCCACGGCCCCCAGCACGACGCCTTCGACGACCCCGACGTCGTCGGCTTCGCGCGCGAGGGCGACGAGGCCCACCCCGGCTCCGGGCTCGCCGTTGTTCTGTCCGACCGCAGGGCCGCCACTAAGCGTCTCCACGTCGGGGCGCGGCACGCCGGCGAGCAGTGGATCTGTGTCCTGGGCGGGCACGAGCCGGTCACCATCGGTGACGACGGCAACGTCGAGCTGCCCGTGTCCGACGGCGGCCTGAGCGTCTACGCGCCGGAGGCCGCCCGGCCGATCCTGGACAGTGCCGAGCAGCACCTCCTGCGCCAGCGCTGAGCCCGGACAACCTCTCGCGAGGCTCAGCGCCGGCGACACTGAGGAACGAGCCAAGACGCGTCTACTCCGCAGGGAGCAGCCATGCCTTGTGGGACTCGATGGAGACGCGTACGGCCTGCCCCTCCTGGAACAGCTCATCCTGACGGGGATCGGAGACGACGCAGATAATGGAACCGTACTCGGTCTCGACCTCGTACTCGACGGTCTCCCCGTAGAAGACGCGGGTGATGATCTGTCCCAGCGAGCCCGAGATTCTCTGGGTAGGTTCCTGGACCGCGGCCAGTCTCACCGACTCGGGGCGCACCATGAGCACAACCTCCTGATTGCCGTCCACTGCGCTGGGATGACTGGGAACGGTCGCTTCAGAACCGAGTACCTCAATCTTCGCTCGCCTCTGTGTCTGGGTGGGCGCATCGAGCGCCTCGATGACCATGGCCTTGAGGAAGTTGGCGCGTCCCACGAAGTCGGCCACGAACACTGATGCGGGATGCAGGTAGATCTCCTCAGGAGTATCAACTTGTTCGATGCGGCCTGCATTCATGACGACAATGCGGTCGGACATGGCCATGGCCTCAGACTGGTCATGCGTGACGTAGACCGACGTGATCCCCAGCCGTTTCTGCATGTGGCGGATCTCCAGGCGCATTTTGATGCGCAACTTGGCATCGAGGTTGGAGAGGGGCTCGTCGAAGAGCAGCACCTTGGGGCGCACAACCATGGCACGGGCGAGCGCGACACGCTGCTGCTGGCCACCGGAGAGCTGAGATGGGGCGCGTTTGGCCATGGCTGTCAGGTTCATCGCAGTCAAAGCCACTTCGATGGCCTCATCCATCTGTGCCGGCGGCATCTTCTGCAGCTTGAGGCCGTAGGCGACGTTGTCTCGCACTGACAAATGGGGGAAGAGGGCATAGGACTGGAAGACCATCGACATCGGGCGGCGGTTAGGTGGAATGACTGCCATGTTGTCGCCGTCGAGCATGACCTTTCCAGATGATGCATCTTCGAAGCCTGCGATCATTCGTAACGTAGTGGTTTTTCCGCAACCTGAGGGGCCGAGGAGCGTGATGAACTCCCCTGGATCGATGTCGAGGTTGATGTGGTCAACGGCAGTCACCTCGCCGCCCCCGTCACCAAACGTCTTGGTGAGTTCGACGAGGGAGAGGCGGCCGCTCTTGGTGTCGGAAGCATCCTGGTCCGAGCTGGAGGGCGCCTTCTTCATGGCGGTGGTGTTCATTGTGAAAGTCCTTTCTGAATGGGGTTACAGGCTCGTACGGGCTGACGATGCCACTGAGGTGTCGCGTACCAAGAGGTTGGTCGCGCCGATGACGAGCATGACGATGACGATGAGGATGGTGCAGAATGCGAAGGCGTTCCCGAATCTCCCTGCGTCAACCTCGGAAAGGATCTGTGAGGTCATAATCTTGGTTTTCGGGGTAGTGATGAATACGATTGGGGACAGGGTTGTCATAGAGCGAGCAAATGCGTACGTGAGGCCGGCGATGAAGGCTGGTCTAATGAGAGGCATCGTCACCTTGGTGAAGGTCTGAAGGCCTGAGGCGCCCAGGGATGTTGATGCCTCGTCGATGGACTTGTCCACCTGTTGAAGGCTTGCGATACCTGATCGCTGACCTGACGGCATGGAGCGTGCGATGTACACCATGATGATGGCAATGGCTCCGCCGAAGACCGCGCCTCCTCCAGCGAGGGCCGGCATGAACATGAGGTGACCGAAGATGACCGGCTTATTGAAGGTGATGAGGTAGCCAATGCCCAGGACTGTTCCAGGAACCGATAGTCCCAGCATTCCCAGGAAGTCCATGAGGCCGGCGCTGGCCTTGAGGCGCACGACGACGAGCCAGGCTACAAGCATTCCCAGAACTCCAGCGATCGGAGTAGCGATAAGCGCCAGGATCGTCGTGTCAATCATGGCGTCGTTGCCGATTCCGGACAGCACGTACTGGAAGTTCTTGAGTGTGAACGTGTTGTCTACTCCTAGGATCTTGACGAAGGCTCCCAGGATGACAGTCGCATAGATCGACACCACGAACAGCGCCAGGGCCGCCGCCGTCACGGACAGGGCGATACGGGGAAATGGAGCGCGAACCAGCCGGACTCGGCCGGTGGGCTTCCCGGTGACGGTCACAGCGGAGCTGCGTGAGGCCCAGTACCTCTGAAGGACGAACACCAGCAGGGCCGGCACCAGAAGCACCAGCGAGTAGGCGCTCCCAGCGGCGGTGTTGTACTCACCGTTGACCGCGATGTAGGCACGAGATGCCAGCACGGTGAAGTCTCCTCCGATGACCAGCGGGTTCGCCAGGTCGGCAATCGCTTCGACGAAGAGCAGGAGGAAGGAGGAGGCGAAGCCCGGGATGAGCATGGGGAGGGTGACTGTGCGGAACACCGTCCAAGGTGAGGCGCCCAGTGATGCCGCGGCTTCCTCCATGGCAGGATCCAGGTTTCGCAGCATGCCGAGCATGTTCATGTAGGCGACGGGGAAGAAGGACAGGGAGAGCACCAGGGTCAGGCCGGGGAGTCCGTAAATGTTCCACTGCTGGCCCAGCAGCTGAGTGGAGACGATCCCATTGCGGCCGAAGAGCGTGATGGAGGCCGTGGCGACGGCAAAGGGTGGAGAGACGATGGGGATAAGGCAGATGAGATGAAGAAGGCGCTTACCGGGTATGTCCACACGAGCCTGCACGTAGGCGAAGAAGAAGCCGATGAGTGTTCCGACGGTTCCGACGACGAGGCCTAGAACGACAGTGTTGATAACTGTGGTTCGGTTCGTTGTGGAGCGCAGCAGGCTGGTGAGGACTTCTGAGCCGTTGGCGGAGAAGGCCTGAGAGAGGATCGTCACCAGAGGAAGGACGATGAGGACGACGAGGACAAGGGTGATAGCAGTGACGATGCCGATGGTCACCGGGTCTCGTCGGACCTTGGTGGAGCGTCGTGTCGTAGCTGCGGAGGGTGCAGGGGCTTGGGAACTGGGCAGTGTTGAGGCCGCGGAAGACATGGAGGACTCCGATCGAGGGGGCCGCTCGACTGGTGGCGGCCATGGGAAGGGTGGAGAAGGTGTTCCGGGACCGCCTGGTCCCGGAACACGGATAGAGGGGCCTTCGTCACTCCTTCGGCTGAGCGGCGATCTCCTCGTCGAAGCGCTTGGTCAGCGCGGGCTTGGCCTCTGCCGCGGCCTTGAAGTTGTAGTCCACCAAGGTGACGTCATCGAGCTTGACCATCTTGTCGCTGATCTTGGCGTCGGGGTTGGTGGGAATCTGGTAGGACCCCACGGTCTGTCCGATGTTCTGGGCGTCGGCCGAGATCGCCCAGTCGATGTACTTCTTGGCCGCCTCGGAGTGCTTGGACTTGGCCACCAGGGCCACCCCGCCGACTTCGTAGCCGGTTCCCTCCTTGGGGAAGGACACCTGGAGGTCGGACATGCCCTCTTCCTGGTACTTCACGCAGTCGTGGGAGAAGACCAGGCCCACCGCCACTTCACCGCGGCCCGCGATCTGTCCGGGCGCAGTGCCGGACTTGGTGTACTGCAGAACATTGCTGTGCAGTTTCTTCATGTAGTCCAGGGCTTGGTCCTGTCCGCCCAGGCGGACATTCTGCGTCCACAGGGTGGTGAAAGCCGTTCCGGAGGTTGACGGGTGAGCGGTAGAGACCTGCCCCTTGAATGCAGGGTTGAGTAGATCGTCCCAGGATTTTGGTGCCTCCGCGCCCAGCTTCTTCAGGACCGTCTTGTTGGAGCAGAACCCCAGAACTCCCACGTAGACTCCAGTCCACTTGTGGTCGGCGTCCTTGTACTTGTCAGGGATCTTGGCTGCGCTGGGGGATTCGTAGGCCTCGATGAGCCCCTTGGTCGCTGCGGTTCCGTAGCCATCCACTGGGCCTCCGTGCCAGACGTCGAACTCGGGGCTGTTCTTCGCCGAGTCGAGGCGGGCGACGGTCTCACCGGAGGAGAGTCTCACGTAGGTAGCTTGGATCCCGGTCTGCTCGGTGAAGGTCTGAGTCCACTTCTGGCACAGATCCTCCATGGCTCCGCAGGCGACGGTGATCGAATCGCTCTTCGACTCGTCAACCGCGCAGCCGGTCAGGGCCAGGGCACTCGCAGTGGTGGCAGCAAGCAAGGCAGAGAACAGCCGCTTCCTCATGGGATTCTCCTTTGAATCAAGTGGGATCGGGTGGCGGGAGGCCTTTGATGCATGACATCCCACCAGGTGCCTCCCATCATCCCTGGTGTCGGAGACCGGAGAGGTATCGGGAAGTAACGGTTGGTAACACCGCCGTCACCATCGTGGTGCGGTGCGTGTAACGGCCGCAGGCTGCGGTCCTGCTGCGTCGCCAGATGTACTCTCCGCCAAGTGTGGCATGGTGTAGCCCTCTCCCCGCACCGAGTGGATGTATCTTCTGCCGGCCTCACCCAGAGAACGCCGTACCCTGTAGGCGGTGGTCTTGATCATGTCCTTGCCGCCACTGTGGTCCTCTGTGCCCCAAACCTGGCTGAGTAGATCCGCGTATGTCACGACGTGCCCGATGTTGCGGGCGAGGACCTCCAAGAACCTCACCTCCGTATCGGACATGTCCAGCACCGAACCATGTAGGTAGACCCGGTGCGAGGCGGTATCGATCACCAGGTCTCCATTGGAAAGCGCAGGGGAGTGGCGTCCGTGCCATCTGCGTACGAGTGCCTGGGCTCGCAACGTGAGCTCACGAGGGCTGAAGGGCTTGGTGACGTAATCGTCGGCTCCGGCTTCCAACCCACGGATCCGGTCCGGCTCGTCAGACAGTGCGGTAATCATCATGATGGGTACATCCGAGATGCCTCGGATGCGTTCAGCCACGGCGACCCCGGACACCACCGGAATCATGAGGTCAAGAACCACGAGATCGAAGCGACGCTGTTTGAAGGTGGACCAGGCCTGTGCTCCATCGGTCGCGGTGACAACAGTGAAACCCGCTGTTTCGAGGGCGAAGCGCATAATCATCAGGATCTGTGGTTCGTCGTCGACGACGAGAACCTGGGGAGCGCCTGGTGACCGGATCGTGTCATTCACTGGCCGTCGCCTCCTTGTGGTCGGGTTCCCGCCACGTGCGTGGAAGGGTGAGAAACACTGTTGTTCCTTTTCGGGAGATGGTGTCGACGAGCACTTTTCCGCCATGGAGCTCGACGATGCGTTGGGTAATCATCATTCCCAATCCGGTTCCTGGTCGTCGGGAACCCCCAGTCGCGAAGGGGGTGAATAGCAGATTCCGGTCCTCCGGGGTCATACCTGTGCCGTTGTCAGAAACGGATATGGTGATGGTTTCTTCGGACTCAGTGATGCGCACCAGGATGGAGACGCCTTCGCCTGCGTGCCGGGCGGCGTTGTTGACAACGTTCGTGACGGCCTGCCCCATCAGGCGGGGATCCACTTGGAGGCGCAGCGGCGCCCCGTGGTTGTCCAAGCGGATGGACGCGTTGTGTACCCGGCGCAACTGAGCGACACACTCGCGAACCAGCTGGCGCATCTCAGTCCACTCCAGGCGCAGATTGAACAGATCGGACTCCAGGCTGGCTTCGGCCAGGAGGTCGGAGGCCATATCGATCACCTGGTTGGAGTTCTCTGCGATGGTCTGAATGAAGCGTTTCTGGTCGGGGTTGAGTGGGCCGGCGCTCTCATCGAGGAGCAGCTCGGCAGCGCCGCGCACGACGGTCAGGGGCGTACGTAACTCATGAGACAGCACGTTGGGGCGCCGCATCCTTTCCTCATGGAAGGTACGAAGGCGGGCGAGCTCTCCCCGGGTGCGTTGCAGGGAGCGTCGGTAGTGGAGCAGGAGCGCACTGCAGACGATCACAGCGAGAACGGCCGCGCACAGGGCTGCCGTGCACCACGCCATCGTTCGCCTCCCGATGCTGCTTGAACTGTCGGAGCGAGCCGCAGCCGACAATGATCGACTTAGACTACTCCCGGCGTCGAGTTGCCGATCAGTGCGGATGCGCCCATGCGGTTCCTGCTGCCGGTGGCCGGCGCGTAGGGTGATGGCGGCAGCCGCACTGACCTGAGCCGACCTTCCTGGAGGAGACATGCCCGCTTTCCACGCGCCCACCGATCAGAGGACCGACAAGGCCGTCGCCGTCTTCATCGCCCCCGGGCTGGAGGAGGTCGAGGCGCTGGCGACCGTGGACATCCTCTTCCGCGCCGGTATCCCCACGACGATGATCTCCGTGACCCCCGAGCGGGCCGTCGTCTCCTCCCACAACATCGTCGTCACCTGTGACCTCGCCCTGGCCGAGGCGAACCTGGACGACTACGACATGCTCGTCCTGCCCGGCGGCATCCCCGGCACCCCCAACCTCAAGGCCGTCGAGCCTCTCATGGCCGCGGTCACCGAGCGGGTGCGCACCGGCCGGCCCGTGGCCGCGATCTGCGCCGCCCCCTCGATCCTGGCCGAGCTGGGCCTGCTCGAGGGCCGCCAGGCGACGTCGAACCCCGGCTTCGTGGGCGTGCTCGCCGAGCACGGCGCGCAGGTCAGCCAGGCCGCCGTCGTGACCGACGGCCCCGTCATCACCTCCCGCGGCATGGGCACCGCCATCGACTTCGGCCTGGAGATCGTGCGCCACTACCTGGGCGAGGAGGCCGTCGACGACGTCAAGGCCAAGATCGTCTACCAGGGCTGAGCACTCGCCCCGGCCTCCGACTGGCTCCGACCACCCCCGACCGGCTCCCTCACCAAAGTCGCTGAGTGGGGGAGCCGACCTATGCGCTCTGTGTCAGTTCCGCGGCGCACCTGCGGGCCTGAACGTGAACGAATGCGAAACCGGCAACCGTCTGAATCAGCATGATGGCCATGGGGATCAGGATCGAGATCGTCTCATGCAGGGCCGCCTGAACGGCGAAGAGGACAGCTGAGTCGAGGAGGACCACACCCACTCCGATGGTGGCCGTCGCGCACCGGGCCTGCATCGTGTACCAGTTCTCCTCCGAGCGCAGCGCGATCTCGTAACGCACTCCTGCCCACGAGTTCGGCGGGAGCCTGCGCTGCGCCATCCGGCGTCCCAGCACCACGAGGAGGATGCCGGTCACGCTCAGGATCAGGCTCATGAGTACGGAGCATGCTGTCTCAACCATCGATGTCCCTCGTTATCCGTCGCAGTGGTGGAGGTTCTCGGTTCCGGTGAGTTCTCTTTGAATAGTACGCCGCGAGGACGCACGGTGGGGTTCGCGGACTCACCGTGGAGGTGCAGTCGGCGGGCCCTGAGGTGCGTCCTCGCGGCTCCATGGGGCGAATACGTGGTGAATGCGGATCAGGACTTCTTGGCGCTGCGACGCCCCTTGGGGATGAGGGCGGCGACCACGAGCAGGGCCCCCAGACCCGCCAGACAGGCGATGGCCGTCGTCGTGAAGTCGAAGCGCAGCCCCAGGCCCGCCGCGATGAGCAGCCCACCCACCAGGAGCAGGAAGGCCCCCCACAGGAGAGTGGAGCCCTTGATGTCCTGGGGCGCCTGCGGGCGGTCCTGCTCAGTGACCGTCCCGGCGCTCCACACCGGACCCGACGACGACGTGGGTGGCGAGCCCGCGGAGGCCGTCTCCGCGCCGGCGTCCTGAGAGGCGGGCAGTGGCATGGTGACCGGCTGAGTCTCCGGCTCAGCCGCGGGCTGAGTCACCGGTGAGGTCAGGGGCTGGGTGTCTCCGGCGGCCGGGAAGGGCCTAGTGGCGTCCTCGCCGGTCGCCTCGGTGCTGGTGCTGCCGACGTCGTCGGGCGACGTTGTGGAAGAGGTGCTGCTCATGAGGGTCTCCTTGGGTGGGCCCGGGACGTGCCCGGGGAAGAGTTCTGGTGTGTGAGGCCGGCTCGCGGGCGCGATCAGCCGGCTGTCGGGCTGGCCGTGGCGGACTGCTTGGTGGGAGCCGGGGACGGTGTCGGGGTTGCCGATCCGGAGGGGCTCGGGCTCGCACTGGGCTGCCCGGCGCCCTGCCCGGACAGGGTCCTTTGCACGCAGGAGTCGTAGGAGGCGCGCTCCTTGGAGGTCAGGTCGGACAGGTTGCTCCACCCGACGTCCTCGCTGCGGTCGTCCTCGTCCACGCTCTCGTGGGCCGTGCGGATGCAGGTCTCAGCGTCCTTGGCTGTGATGGCCTGGTGGTTCATGCCCGGAACCGGCAGGTCGTCGCCGTGGGCATCGCCTTTCTCGTCGAACCAGGTGCTGACGATCCACACGGGTTCCTCAGCGTTGCCGTACCAGGAGACGGTGTTGCTACGCTCCTCGATGTTGATCGTCCCGGTGTCCACTGAGGCGTTGATGGTGATCTGCGGCCGCCCGTCATCGCTGCTGGGGGAGGTCAGGGTGCGCTTGGCGTTCAGCCCGCCGCTGGAGCTGGCGTAGGTGGTGATGCTCTTGCCGGTCACGTCGTGGCGGTGCGGGCCCTGGTCATTCTGATCCATCTGGCGGCCGTTGACGGTCCAGGCCCGGGCGACCTGTGAGTCGATCGCTCCCATGTCGACGTCGGCCCTGACCTCCACCCGCTGGTCGGTGTCGGTCTTGATGCGCAGGGTGCCGACGTCGAGGTGGGTGGTGATCGTGGAGAGCTTGCTGGCCTCCGTGGCGGGCATGCCGCGCAGATCCAGGGTGAGGTCACCAATGTCCTTGTTGCGGGTGACGCTGCCACCGCTGGCCGACGCCGTCAGCTCCTGCCAGGTCACCGTGCTTGAGGAGGCGGTGGTCGCGTTCCTGAGGCTCTCGAAGGGCATGCGGGCCAGGCTCGTGGGGACGATCGAGGCGGTGGCCAGCGCGGGGATCGCAACGACGAACAGGACCGGCCAGCCCAGCACCGTCATCCAGCCTCCGTGCCGACGACGCAGGCCACTGACGACGATGCCCGCTCCCAGGAGGGCGACCAGGGTGCCGATGAGGATGAACTGACCCTGGAGCAGACCCAGGTGGTGGGTCACCGTGGCGTACCAGACGCCCGCCGCGGTCAGGAGTCCCAGGCCCAGGACCGCCAGCGACAGCGAGGAGCCGGGGCCGGGACGGCGCGGGCGGGCCGGGCGGACCGGCACGGGTGGCTGCTGGTAGGACGGGTACTGCCGGTAGGAGCGGCTCTGCCAGCTCTGGCCGCCGGCCGGCTGGTTGAAGGCCGGGGTGCCGGAGCCGGGCGTTGAGGAGTCCCAGGCCGATGTGGAGCCCGCCGCCGGGGTGAAGCCCCCGGCCTGACCCGCCGGACCGGCAGGGCCGGCCTGGCTGCCGGGGCGGTTCCCCGGTGCCTGCGCGGCGCCGGCAGGGTAGTTCTGCCAGGGCTGGGGGCCCCGAGGGCCTCGAGCGGCCTTTCGGTTCGCGCGCCGCTCCTGGGCACTGCGGATGAGGAAGACGATGGCCAGGACGATCAGCCCCAACCAGAACAGGGGCCACAGGGCGGCGGCGATCCCCGCGGTGCCCGCCTCATGGACGTACCAGTTGGGGATGAAACCGCTACCGAATGTCGACATACCGATGATCGTCATCCCGATGGCGCCCGCTAACCCTGCGTTGAAACGGCCGGAGAGGGCCTCCTCCAGGTGGATGCGCCCATCGGACTCCTCGGGCAGGAGGGCCCAGGCCAGGCCGTAGAGGACCAGTCCGACACCGGCGAAGAGCGAGAGCACCACCCACACGCAACGCACCAGGGTGGGGTCCAGGTCGAAGCGGTGGGCCACGCCCCCGGCCACGCCCGCGATCCAGCGCTCGTTGGTGCGCATGAGGCCCGAGCCGCGCAGGGAGTCGAAGAAGCGGTGAGTCGATCCGCCCTGAGGCCCGGGCTGGGGGCCGCCGTACTGCTGGAAGGAGGGCGCGGGACCCGGCTGCGGTCCGTGCTGCGCTCCCTGCTGGGAGTCGCGCTGGGCGCCGTCGGCACCCTGTGTGTTGGAAGAGGGGAAGGATGCGGAGGAGTCAGAGGAATCGGAACCGGTGGGGGAACCACCGTCAGACGGGGAAGTGGGCTTGTCGTTCATGTCAACAATTCTTCGCGTCCGTGGCCTGCGGCACGATCAGGGGAACCCCTGAATGATCCCGGATTGTCCCCCCAATCCCCCGGGGGACCCTCGGGGCGGCGACCCTGACGTGCCACGATGGTGCCATGACGACAGCTCAGCAGCGGGGTGCGCAGCCCTCGCCGACCGCCGGCGGGCCCGCGTACTCCTGGAGCCCCCCGCGCCAGCTGCGGCGACGCCCGCCTCTACGCCGCCTGCCCCACCAGCTGGGGCCGGCGCCGGCCGACCTGTCCGTCGAGGCCGCCCGTATGCGCCGCCCCGCCCGCATCGCCGGCGTCTGTGCGGGACTGGGGCTCCACCTGGGCATCCCCGTGCGATACATCCGCGCGCTCATGGTCGTCCTCGCCCTCGGCGGCGGCGCGGGAGCCCTGCTCTACGCCCTGCTGTGGGCGACCCTCCCCGGGGAGAACGGGCCGGCAGGAGAGGTGCCCGCCTCGGTGGTCTCCCGTGCTCGCCTGGCGGCTCGCCTCAGGAGTGGGAGAGGTACCGCAGAGTCTCGGGCCGACGGCGGAGCCCCTCTGGGCCTGTCGCAGACGGTCCTCGACGGCGGCGCACTCCTCCTGGCTGCCCTGTTCCTGGCCTCCTGGCGTTTTGGGCTGTTGGACCGGATTGGTGCGGTGGGAGTCATCATCGTCGTCATCGCCGGGGCGGCCCTGGCCTGGTCGCAGATGGACAACCTGGTCGGCCCGGACCGCAACCTGAGCGCTGTCCTGCGGGTGGCGGGCGGGGTGTGCCTGGCCGTCGTCGGCATCCTGGTGTGGGTGGCCGCCGACAGCACCCCCTACAAGCTCATCTCCGGGCTCCTTACCGGAGGGGCGCTCGTGGTGGGCATCGGCGTGGTCCTGGCACCCCTGTGGCTGCGGACCAACCGGGCCCTGGCCGACACCCGTGCCGCCGAGATCCGTGAGGCCGAGCGCGCCGACATCGCCGCCCACCTGCACGACTCCGTCCTCCAGACCCTCACCCTCATCCGCAAGCGCGCCGACGAGCCCGAGACGGTGGCCCGCCTGGCCCGCTCCCAGGAGCGCGAGCTGCGCGCCTGGCTCTACACCGACCGCCCCGCACCGGGTACCTCCGTGGCCGACGCCTTCACCGACCTGGCCGGTGAGATCGAGGACCGCTACGGCGTGGCCGTCGACGCCGTGTGCGTCGGCGACCGGGCCCCCGACCGCGACACCGAGGTCATCGTCGCCGCCGCCCGCGAGGCCCTGTCCAACGCGGTGCGCCACGGCGCCCCACCGGTCTCCCTCTACGTCGAGGCCGGTGAGGAGAGCCTGGAGGTGTTCGTGCGCGACCACGGCCCCGGCTTCGACCTCGACGCCATCGCCGAGGACCGCCACGGCGTGCGCGAGTCCATCATCGCCCGCATGGAGCGCCACGGCGGCAGCGCCCGGGTGCGCCGCATGTCCACCGGCACCGAGGTGGCGCTGACTCTCCCCGTGCGCGCCCACTGAGCCGTCTATCGTTGCTTTGTCTCCTTGGGCCGCGCCCGGCCCCTCGCTCCTCGATCACCCCACGTCACCACCAGGAAGACCCCATGGCTGACACGCCCGCCGGTACCACCACAGACCACCACCAGCCCGCCGATGCGAGCGCGTCCCTGCGGGTCCTGGTCGTCGACGACCACGCCCTGGTCCGCTCCGGGGTGCGCTCCGAGCTGACCGCCCACGCTCCCGACCTGGACGTCATCGCCGAGGCCGACGACGTCGAGGGCGCCATCGCCGCCGTCCACGCCCTGCGGCCCGACGTCGTCCTGCTCGACGTCCACCTGCCCGGCGGCAACGGCGGGGGAGGGGCCGAGGTCGTCGCCTCCTGCCACGACGTCCCCGAGACGCGCTTCCTGGCCCTGAGCGTCTCGGACGCCAGCGACGACGTCGTCGGAGTCATCCGGGCCGGCGCCCGCGGCTACGTCACCAAGGCGATCTCCACCGAGGACCTGGCCCAGGCCGTGCGGCGCGTGGCCGCCGGGGACGCCGCCTTCTCCCCTCGCCTGGCCGGATTCGTCCTGGACGCCTTCGGTGCCGGGGCGGGTGAGGTGGCCGTGGCCGACACCGAGCTCGACCGCCTCTCGGCGCGTGAGCGGGAGGTCATGCGGCTCATCGCCCGCGGCTACACCTACAAGGAGTGCGCCTCCGAGCTGTTCATCTCGGTCAAGACCGTCGAGACCCACGTCTCGGCGGTCCTGCGCAAGCTCCAGCTGTCCAACCGCAACGAGCTCACCCGCTGGGCCGTGGCCCGTCGCATCGTGTAGAGGCGCGACATCGTCCTGGGCTCGTTCCGGGAACGAACCGGGGTCGTGCGGGTGAGCGGCGGCCCGGTCTGGTGACGGTCTGGCATCGCGTCCGGGCCCACACCGTCGCACTGTCCCGCCGCCGACCCGATCCGTGGCAGGATGCGGGACGTGAGCCACCCCCCGCAGCCTTCCGCGAGCACCGCTCATCCCCGCCCCGACCCTCTCCGACCTGCCTGCGAGCACCTGCGCGCAGGCGGGCTCGTCATCCTGCCCACGGACACCGTCTACGGCATCGGGTGCAACGCCGCCGACGCCGGGGCGGTCGAACGGCTGCTGGCCGCCAAGGGACGCGGACGCCAGATGCCCCCGCCGGTCCTCGTGGCCGACCCCGCCGACCTGACCGGGATCGTCGCCCAGGTGCCGGAGGCCGCCCGCGCCCTCATGGAGGCCTTCTGGCCCGGGGCGCTCACCCTCATCCTGGAGGCCGACGAGGCCCTGACCTGGGATCTTGGGGAGACCGGCGGCACCCTCGCCGTGCGCATGCCCGCCCACGAGCTCGCCCTGAACCTCCTGCGCCGCAGCGGCCCGCTGGCCGTCACCTCCGCCAACCCCACCGGCGCGCCGCCCGCCACCGATGCCGCCTCCGCCCGGGCCGCCTTCCCCGGACGGGTCCGGAGCGTCGATGAGCTCGCGCCGGATGGTGAAGCCGCCGGCGCCGACTGGCGCGAGGACATCCTGCTGCTCGACGGCGGAGCCACCCCCGGACCGGTTCCCTCCACCATCGTCACCCTCGCCGGGGCGCACGCCCGCGCCCCCCGGATCCTGCGTCAGGGGGTCCTGGCGCAGGAGGACCTGGAACGAGTGGCCGGCCTCGCCCTGTCCGAGGGGACGGCAGGCGCGGGGCGCGACAGGACGGGGGCGGGCGCGTGAAGGTCTACCTCCTGGTCATGGCCATTGCCACCGCGACCACCTACGTGGCCGTGCCGATCATCCGGCACATCGCCCTGGTGGGTAACGCGCTGACCCCCGTGCGGGCCCGTGACGTCCACTCCACGCCCATCCCGCGCCTGGGCGGCGTGGCTATGTTCTTCGGCCTGTTCTCTGCGATCTCCGTGGCCTCTACCATCCCCTACCTCTCCGACGTCATCGACTCCAGCGCCTGGGCGGTGGTCCTGGGGGCGGGACTGGTGTGCCTGCTCGGCGTCGTCGACGACCTGTGGGAGCTGGACTGGATGACTAAGCTCGCCGGCCAGATCCTGGCCGCCGGCGTCATGGCCTGGCAGGGCGTCCAGCTCCTCACCTTCCCCGTGGCCGGGCTGACGATCGGCTCCTCGCGCCTGTCCCTCATCTCCACCGTCATCGTCGTGGTGGCCGCCATCAACGCCGTCAACTTCGTCGACGGGCTCGACGGGCTCGCGGCCGGCATCATCGGGATCGGCTCGACCGCCTTCTTCCTGTACACCTACGTCCTGACCCGCGCCACGAGCCCGGGCTCCTACAGCTCCCTGGCCGCCACCATCGTGGCCGCGCTCATCGGTGTGTGCGTGGGCTTCCTGCCCCACAACTTCAACCCCGCCACCATCTTCATGGGCGACTCCGGGGCGATGCAGCTGGGACTGGTCTCGGCCGCCTCCACCATCATCGTCACCGGGCAGATCGACCCCGGCAGCTTCGACGGCTCGCGCGCCCTGCCCGCCTTCATGCCGATCCTCCTGCCATTGGCGGTCCTCCTGCTGCCACTGACCGACATGATGATGGCGATCGTGCGCCGCACCCGGAAAGGGCTGAGTCCCACCCACCCCGACCGCATGCACATGCACCACCGGCTCCTGGCGGCCGGGCACTCCCACCGCCGCGCGGTGCTGGTCATGTACCTGTGGGCGGCGGTCGCCTCCTTCCCCGTGGCCGCCATGGCCTTCTTCCCTCTGCCCTGGGTGCTGGCGGGGCTCGCCCTCGCGGTGCTGTTCGCCTTCGTCGTCACCGTCGACCTCATGCCCGGGGTGCGCCACGGCCTGCGCTCGGCGCTGCGCCGTCGCCAGGACCGCCAGGAGCAGCGGATCGTCATCTCCCGCAACGTCTCAGGAACTGGTGAAGTGACGCGCCCGGCCGAGGGGCAGGCGCCGCAAGGAGCCGTCGTGTCGGCTGCCGTGTCAACGGCTCCCGCCCACCATCCCGAGGAGACGGACGCATGAGTACAGCACACGGCTCCGGCCCGATGTCGCAGCAACCTGCCGACGAGCAGCCGGGACCGACCGGGGGGACCAGTCGCAACACCGCAGTCCTGATCGACTCTGTTGCCCGGCTGCGTCGGATCCTGACGATTGCCACCGGGGTCCTGGTGGCGCTTGAGCTCCTCTGGTGCGTAGGTGGCGGCATGACCGGAGGCGTGGCCCGCCCGACCGGGACCTTTCCGGTGGCCGCGGTGGCGACGGCGCTGCTCCTGGCCTCCACGTGGTGGGTTCTGGCCCGCATGGTGCGCTCCGGGATGGGACTCATGGCTGCCTGGATGGGCGGCGGTTACCTCGCGAGAATCTCCCTGCTGGCCCTGGTTCTCCTCGGCGGTCGGGTGATCGGGCTGGACACTCGAGTGATTGGGGTCTCACTCATCGTTGCTGTGCTGGTAAGCCTGTTCGCCGAGGTGACCGTCCTGACGCGAGCACGAATCCTTGCTGTGGAGCCGATGAAGGGAGGGTCGACGGGTCGGTCCTGACCGAGGCGTAGGTTCAACCTCGGGAGGCGGCAAGGACGATGAATCGGGATGCGCCTGCTGATTTTGCTTCGTTGAACCATTCCTAGGCGCTAGCATGGCCCGTGATTAGTAGGCCTGTGCGGACAGGCCTCGAAGCGTGAGAGACATTGGGAGGATCTCCTGTCTACCAACACCGTCACCGAGAACGGCACGGCAGCCGACGATGTCGCCGTGCCGCGGACGGCTGACGCCAAGCCGTTCGTCAAACCGCTGTGGTACTGGGTGCTCCTGATCGTCCTGGTCGCTGTCATCGCACTGACCGCGGTGCCCGCCTTCACCGTCACGGAGGGTCACGAGCTTGAGCAGCCCGGTGCCAAGGACTTCTTCCCCGGGGCGATCTTCGGTGAGGGGACTCTCCTGGAATTCAACCGGCTCACTCTCGTCCGCGTCGTCATGGGGGTCGCCTTGTGCCTGACGGTGGGGGTGGTCGCCAGCCGGATCAAGATCGTCCCCGGGCGCGGCCAGGCCCTGCTGGAGATCGTCGCCGACTTCGTGCGCAGCAATGTGGCCTTCACGCTTCTGGGCAACAAGAACGGCCGCCGTTTTGCCCCGCTGCTGGGGACCCTCTTCCTGGGCGTGCTCGCCATGAACCTCTCCGGCGTCATCCCGGGCCTCAACATCGCTGCCTCCTCGGTGGTTGCCGTGCCCATGGTGTTCGCGGCCCTGACCTACATCACCTTCATCGGGGCGGGCATCAGGGAACAGGGGGTCGGGCACTTCTTCGCCTCCCAGCTCCTGCCTCCGGGGCTGCCCAAGGTGATGTACCTGCTCATCACCCCCATCGAGTTCCTCTCGAACTTCATTGTGCGGCCGGTGACGCTCACCCTGCGTCTGCTGTGCAACATGGTCTCCGGGCACATGCTGCTCGGCATGACCTTCTTCGGCACTACCAGCCTGCTTCTTCACTTCCAGGCCTCCTCGACGCTCAGCCTCCTGACCGGCGCGTCCATGATCGTGGTGACCCTGTTCGAGGTGTTCGTGGCGGTGCTGCAGGCCTACATCTTCACCATCCTCAGTGCCGTCTACATCAAGCTCTCCATCGAGGCTCACTAGACGTCACGGTGCGTCGCCTCAAGCCTCTTTCCACCGCCCCCACCTGCGCCATCCGGCGCCAGAAAGAAGGAACCACATATGACCTCCGCTGCTCTCGCATACGTCGGCTACGGCCTGGCCACGCTCGGCCCGGGCATCGGCATCGGCATCATGGTTGGCAAGACCCAGGAGGGTACGGCCCGTCAGCCCGAGGTGGCCGGGCGCCTGTTCACCAACATGATCATCGGTGCGGGCATGGTCGAGGCCCTGGCCCTCATCGGCTTCGTTATCCCGTTCGTTGTCAAGTGATGCTTCCCCTGGCTGCCGAGGGCGGGCAGGGCGGAGGCACAGCCTTCATCCTGCCTCCGCTCTATGAGATCTTCTGGGCGGCGATCGTCCTCCTGCTCATCCTCCTGGTGGTGGGCCGCTACGCCCTGCCCCGGCTCTACGCCGTGCTGGACGAACGCGCCCAGCGCATCCAGGAGGGCCTCGACCTGGCCGACAAGGCCAAGCAGGACCAGGCCGACGCCGAGAAGCGCGCCACCCGGCTCGTGGACGAGGCCCGTCGCGAGGCCGCCCGCATCCGCGACAACGCCCAGGGCGAGGCCAAAGAGATCGTCGCCAAGGCCCGCACCGACGCCCAGGCGGAGGCCGCCGGCATCATCGAGGGCGCCCAGCGTCAGATCCTGGCCGAGAAGCAGGCCGCGCAGATCTCGCTGCGCACCGACGTCGGCATGCTCGCCTCCACCCTGGCCGAGCGCATCGTCGGTGAGCACCTGAGCGACACGGCCCTGTCCGAGCGGGTCATCGACCGCTTCCTCGACGAGCTCGAGACCATGGAGCCGGTTGAGGGACTCGACACCGGCGCCGCCTCCTCTGCGGAGGCGACACGGTGAGAACAGGAACTGCCGCCACCCGTGAGACCGTGAGCCAGGCCTGGAGCCCGGTGCTCACGGCCGCGGGCGTCGAGGGCCAGGAGCTGGGTCGCCAGATCCTCGCCCTGGCTCACCAGGTCGCCGTCCACTCGCTGCCCGCTCCGCTGACCGACCCGGGCCGCGAGCCCGAGGACAAGGTGGCCCTGGCCCGCCGGCTCTTCACCGGCACCGTGGACGAGCGCGTCGTCGACCTGCTCAGCGCCATGGTCCGCGGTCGCTGGTCCAAGGCCGTCGACCTGGTCTCCGCCCTCCACGACCTGGGCATCGAGGCGATCCTCGCCGGCGCCCACGCGGACGGCTCGGTGGGGCAGATCGAGCAGCAGCTCTTCGAGGTCCACGAGCAGATCGCCGACAACCGCGAGCTGCGCGAGGCCCTGACCCCCTCGCGCCGTACCAGCACCGAGGCCCGGGTCCGCCTGGCCGAGGCCGTCTTCGCCCCCCACATCAGCGCCCCCGCCATGAGCCTGGTGGACTGGTGCATGCGCCACCACGCCGAGGGCGGTCCGCTGCGCAACCTGCGCCGCGTCGTCGAGCTGGCCGCCGAGATGCGCCAGCGCACCATCGTCGACGTCGTCACCGCCATCCCCATGACCTCGGCTCAGGAAGAGCGCCTGCGCACCATCCTGGAGCGCCGCCTAGGCACCAAGGTCGACCTCAACTGCGAGGTTGACTCCGCGGTCATCGGCGGAGTCCGCATCTCGACGAGGAACTACGTCATGGACCGCACCGTGAGCAGCGCCGTCGCCGAGCTGCGCACTCGCCTGGCGGGCTAGCCCGCTGATCGCACGCCGACCCACAACTTCACCACCCCACCCCGCGCCGTCGTCGCTCACGCCCAGCGCCGCCGGCCCCCAGAACGCAACCAGCAAGGAGACGAGATGGCAGAGCTGACCATCAGGCCCGAGGAGATCCGCTCGGCCCTGAACGAGTTCGCCGAGTCCTACAAGCCCGCCGAGGTCGCGGCCGAGGAGGTCGGGCACGTCGTCTTCGCCGCTGACGGCATCGCGCACGTCGAGGGCCTGCCCGGCGTCATGGCCAACGAGCTGCTCACTTTCGAGGACGGCACCGCCGGCCTGGCCATGAACCTCGAGGAGCGCAGCATCGGTGTCGTCGTCCTGGGCTCCTTCGACGGCATCGACGAGGGCCAGGTCGTGCGCCGCACCGGCGAGGTCCTCTCTGTGCCAGTGGGCGACGCCTACCTGGGTCGCGTCGTTGACCCGCTGGGCCGGCCCATCGACGGCCTGGGCGAGATCGAGGCCGAGGGACGCCGCGCCCTGGAGCTCCAGGCCCCCGGCGTCATGGCCCGCAAGTCCGTCCACGAGCCCCTCCAGACCGGGCTCAAGGCCATCGACTCGATGATCCCGATCGGCCGCGGTCAGCGCCAGCTCATCATTGGCGACCGCCAGACCGGAAAGACCGCCATCGCCCTGGACACGATTCTCAACCAGAAGAGCGCCTGGGAGTCCGGCGACCCGAACAAGCAGGTGCGCTGCATCTACGTGGCCACTGGCCAGAAGGGCTCCACCATCGCCGCCGTGCGCGCCACCCTGGAGGAGCGCGGCGCCCTGGAGTACACCACCATCGTGGCCTCCCCGGCCTCCGACCCGGCCGGCTTCAAGTACCTGTCGCCCTACACGGGCTCGGCCATCGGCCAGCACTGGATGTACCAGGGCAAGCACGTCCTCATCGTCTTCGACGACCTGTCCAAGCAGGCCGAGGCCTACCGCGCCGTCTCCCTGCTGCTGCGCCGTCCGCCGGGCCGCGAGGCCTACCCCGGTGACGTCTTCTACCTCCACTCGCGCCTGCTGGAGCGCTGCTCCAAGCTCTCCGACGACCTGGGGGCGGGCTCCATGACCGGGCTGCCGATCATCGAGACCAAGGCCAACGACGTCTCGGCCTACATCCCCACCAACGTCATCTCCATCACCGACGGGCAGATCTTCCTCCAGTCCGACCTGTTCAACGCCGACCAGCGCCCCGCCGTCGACGTCGGCATCTCCGTGTCCCGCGTGGGCGGCGCCGCCCAGGTCAAGGCCATGAAGAAGGTCGCCGGAACCCTCAAGATCACCCTGGCGCAGTACCGCTCCATGCAGGCCTTCGCCATGTTCGCCTCCGACCTGGACGCCGCCACCCGCGCCCAGCTCACCCGCGGCGAGCGCCTCATGGAGCTGCTCAAGCAGCCCCAGTACACGCCCTACCCGGTGGCCGAGCAGGTCGCCAGCGTCTGGGCCGGAACCAAGGGCTACCTCGACGACATCGACGTCTCCGACGTCCTGCCCTTCGAGGCCGCCTTCCTGGACCACCTGCGGCGCAACACCGACATCCTCGACACCATCGAGTCCACCGGCCAGCTCACCGACGAGACCGAGGAGGCCCTGGTCAAGGCCGTCGAGGCCTTCCGACGCACCTTCGCCTCCGGTGAGCAGATGCTGGGCGCCCAGGTCGCCGAGCCCGAGGAGGAGCCCACCGCCGAGAGGACCACCGAGCAGCTCGTGGTCAAGAGGGGCTGACGTGGCAGGAAACCAGCGCGTCTACAAGCAGCGCATTCGATCGACCCAGACCCTCCAGAAGGTGTTCCGGGCGATGGAGCTCATCGCCTCGTCCCGGATCGGGCAGGCGCGCCGCAACGCGCAGGAGGCCTCGCCCTACGATCACGCCCTGAGCCAGGCGGTGGCCGCGCTGGGAACCTACTCCCGCTTCGAGCACCCCATCACCCAGAAGCGCACCGACACCAAGCGCGTGGCGATCCTCGTGGTCACCTCCGACCGCGGCATGGCCGGCGCCTACTCGGCCACCATCCTGCGCGAGACCGGCCGCCTCATCGAGGAGCTGGTCAAGGACGGCAAGGAGCCGGTGATCTTCACCTTCGGCCGACGCGCCCATAACTACTTCAGCTTCCGGGGCACGCCGATCGAGTTCTCCTGGACCGGACAGTCGGACCGCCCCAGCGACGAGTCCATCGAGGAGGTCGCCACCGTCCTCCTGGACTACTTCCTCCAGCCGCCCGAGGCCGGCGGCGTCGCCGAGGTCCACATCGTCTTCACCCGCTACGTCTCGATGATCTCCCAGGTCCCCGAGGTACGTCGCATGCTGCCGCTCAAGGTGGTCGACGTCGAAGGCGCCGGTGAGCTCGACGAAGCCGGCAACGAGGCCCTGGAGAAGGAGCTGGCGGCCAAGCACGGCAGCTCCATGCCGCTCTACGAGTTCGAGCCCGGGCCCTCCGAGGTGCTTGACGCCCTCCTGACCCGCTACATGGGCTCGCGCATCCGCAACGCCCTGCTGCAGTCGGCCGCCTCCGAGCTGGCCAGCCGCCAGCAGGCCATGCACACGGCCACGGACAACGCCGAGGACCTCATCACCACCTACACCCGCCTGGCCAACGCGGCCCGCCAGGGCGACATCACCCAGGAGATCACTGAGATCGTCTCGGGTGCCGACGCCCTGGGGGCCGAATAGACCGGGCAGCCCCGACGTCGTCGAGAACCCCACACAGACTCACCTCACCGAGCAGGACCCCTCTCAGCTCTGGAAGATACGGAAGAACGCACATGGCTGACACCACCACCCCCGGGACGGGACGCATCACCCGCATCATCGGCGCCGTCGTCGACGTCGAGTTCCCGCCTGATGCGATCCCGGCGATGTACAACGCCCTCAAGGTGACCGTTCAGGCCACCAGCGCCGGCGAGGAGCCCCACGAGATCACCCTGGAGGTCGCCCAGCACCTGGGTGACAACATCGTGCGCACGATCTCCCTCAAGCCCACCGACGGCCTCGTGCGCGGCACGCAGGTGCGCGACACCGGCGCGCCGATCTCCGTGCCCGTGGGCGACGTGACCAAGGGCCACGTCTTCAACGTCACCGGCGACGTCCTCAACCTCGGCCCCGGCGAGCAGCTGGAGATCACCGAGCGCTGGCCCATCCACCGCCAGCCCCCGGCCTTCGACCAGCTCGAGTCCAAGGAGCAGATGTTCGAGACCGGCATCAAGGTCATCGACCTGCTCACCCCCTACGTCCAGGGCGGCAAGATCGGCCTGTTCGGCGGCGCCGGCGTGGGCAAGACCGTCCTCATCCAGGAGATGATCCAGCGCGTGGCCCAGAACCACGGCGGTGTCTCCGTGTTCGCCGGCGTGGGAGAGCGCACCCGTGAGGGCAACGACCTCATCGTCGAGATGGACGAGGCCGGCGTGTTCGACAAGACCGCCCTGGTCTTCGGCCAGATGGACGAGCCGCCGGGCACGCGTCTGCGCGTGGCCCTGTCCGCCCTGACGATGGCCGAGTACTTCCGCGACGTCCAGCACCAGGACGTGCTGCTGTTCATCGACAACATCTTCCGCTTCACCCAGGCGGGCTCCGAGGTCTCCACGCTGCTGGGCCGCATGCCCTCGGCCGTGGGCTACCAGCCCAACCTGGCCGACGAGATGGGCCAGCTCCAGGAGCGCATCACCTCCGCCGGCGGCCACTCCATCACCTCCCTGCAGGCGATCTACGTGCCCGCCGACGACTACACCGACCCGGCGCCGGCGACGACCTTCGCCCACCTGGACGCCACCACCGAGCTCAGCCGTGAGATCGCTTCGCGAGGCATCTACCCGGCCGTGGACCCGCTGACCTCCACCTCGCGCCTGCTGGCCCCCGGCTACGTGGGCCAGGAGCACTACGACGTCGCCACCCGCGTGAAGTCCATCCTCCAGAAGAACAAGGAGCTCCAGGACATCATCGCGATCCTCGGTGTCGACGAGCTCGGCGAGGAGGACAAGGTGACGGTGGCCCGCGCCCGCCGCATCGAGCAGTTCCTGTCCCAGAACACCTACATGGCGGAGAAGTTCACCGGCGTGGCCGGCTCCACCGTGCCGCTGTCGGAGACCATCGAGGCCTTCCGCCGCATCTGCGAGGGTGACTACGACCACCTGCCGGAGCAGGCCTTCTTCAACATCGGTGGCATCGAGGACCTCGAGCGTCGCGCCGCCGAGCTCAACGCCTGAGTCGTTAGGATCCGGGTAGAACCGGGCGCAGGAAAGGAGGGGGACATGGCCTTACACGTTGAGGTGGTCTCGCCGGCGGGCGAGGCCTGGACCGGTGAGGCGACGCAGGTCTCCGTGCCCCTGATTAACGGGGAGTTGGGGATCCTGCCGGGTCGTCAGCCCCTCGTGGCGGTCCTGGGGGCCGGTCCGGTGCGGCTGAGTCCCATCGACGGCGAGATGTGCAGCATCGAGGTGTCCGGCGGCTTCTGCTCCGTGGACCACGACGTCATCACGATCGCCGCCGATCACGTGAAGCAGGGTGCGGAGGCCTGAGTCATGGGGCAGCACGTGTGGATGGTCGTGGCGATTGCCGTCACCGTCCTCGTGCTGCTGGCAGGCGGGTTCCTGCTGCGTCTGCGCTACCTGGCCGGACAGGTCGGCTCCTTCGAGTGCGCCCTGCGTCCCCGCGGGGCGCAGCGCTGGCTGAGCGGGGTGGCCTCCTTCCGGCTCGATTCCCTGGAGTGGTACCGCCTCGTGTCCTTCTCCACCAGGCCGTCGCGCTCATGGAGCCGCTTGAACCTGGAGCTCTCCGAGGCACGGCGCCGCCGGGAGCAGGGGCGCGTCGTCGAGGTGCACTGCGTGGACGCCACCCGCAGCCCCGAGGGCTTCGACCTGGCCATGATGGAGGAGTCCCACTCGGCGCTGGTCGCCTGGGTGGAGTCCGCTGCACCCGAGCAGCCCCGGCTCTTCTGAGGGCCGACGCCGGGGCTCGGCGATGCGGCTGGCTACTGAGCCTGGCGGCCGGATTCGCCGGGGCGGGGATGCAGCCTCATGGCCGGATCGGCGACGTACCTTTCGTCCGAGGACTGCGTTTTCCTCCAGACCACTGGGGTCCCTTCCCAGTCATCTGGAGGGCATCGCAGTCCTCGATCACGACGTACGTTCTCGACGCCGGGGCGGGGCGCCGCCATCGCCTGACGCTGCGTCCCGGGCCTCGGATTACGACTGAGACACGACGTCCGATCCGGTGCGGGTGCCGTGCATGGACAGTGGAGGGGAACGCCTCGGGTGACACGATGCTCAGGCCCGCCGGCCCCGGTGTCGCGCCGAGGCCGGGCCCGCCCCGCTAGGGTGGACGGGTGCGCCTCGTTATTGCCTCCTGCTCCGTCGACTACTCCGGCCGCCTGGACGCCCACCTGCCCCGGGCCACCCGCGTGCTCATGCTCAAGGCCGACGGCTCGGTCCTCATCCACTCCGACGGCGGCTCCTACAAGCCCCTGAACTGGATGAGCGCCCCGGCCCGCCTGGCCGTCACCGAGCCGGACGAGGAGGCCGCCGCCGACGGCGTGCGCGAGGTCTGGGAGGTCAGCGCCACCAAGACCGACGACCGCCTCGTCATCCGCCTCTTCGAGACCATCTCCGACGTCAGCCACGAGCTGGGCGTGGACCCCGGGCTCACCAAGGACGGCGTCGAGGCCCACCTCCAGGAGCTCCTGGCTGAGCAGATCGAGGTCCTGGGTGCCGGCTACCGCCTGGTGCGCCGCGAGTTCCCCACCGCCATCGGCCCGGTCGACATCATGGCCAAGGACGCCGAGGGCCGCTCCGTGGCCGTGGAGATCAAGCGCGTCGGTGGGATCGACGGCGTCGAGCAGCTCACCCGCTACCTCGAGCTCCTCGACCGCGACCCGCTGCTGACCCCCGTCCAGGGCGTCTTCGCCGCCCAGACCATCAAGCCCCAGGCCCGTGTCCTGGCCGAGGATCGCGGCATCCGCTGCGTGACCCTCGACTACGACGCCATGCGCGGCATGGACGACCCGAGCTCCCGTCTGTTCTGAGGAGACAGTCGTGCCCGCCGCCCGCGCCTCCTCCGTGCCGCTGCCGACCGAGGTGAGCCTGGCCCGCATCATCTCCCAGGGCCTCGTCCCGGCCACCGCCGCGCCCGATGTCGCCTCGGCAGTCAGCCGCCAGCTCGCCATCCAGGGCCAGCAGGTCTCCGCCGTCCCGCACGCCCTGCTCGTGCGTGCCCCGGCTGCCGCCCCGGCCGACGTTGAGGCTGCCTTCGCGCGAGGCGACCTGGTGCGCTCCTGGCCCATGCGCGGCACCGTCCACATCACCACCGCCGCCGACCACCACTGGCTGCGCGCCGCCCTCATGCACCGCACCGACGCCTGGGTGCGGAACAGCGAGAAGGCTTACGGCGTCGATACCGCTCTGTGCGAGCGCGCCGCCGAGGTGGCCCTGGGCCTCATTGAGGACCAGGGCCCGCTGATGCGCTCGGTGCTGCTGGCGGCCTGGCAGGAGGCCGGCCTCATGGAGGCCTTCCGCGGTGAGGACGTCTCGGCCTACCGGCGCCGCCACCTCCTGGTGCGCCTCCAGCGCGAGGGGATCCTCGTCCAGGGGCCGCGGTCCGGCAACGAGCACCTCGTCATGGACGCACGTTCCCTCCCCGACGCCGACTCCGGGCCCGCCGGAGCCGACGTCGCCCACGGCGGGACCGGCCACCGCGCCGCCTGCGCGCACATCGCCTACCGCTACGCGACCAGCCACGGCCCGGTCAGCGCCGAGGACCTGGCCCGCTGGACCACACTGCCCAAGACGCAGGCCGCCCGCGCCCTGGAGGACGCCGTCGAGCTGGGGGAGGAGCAGGCCCCAGCCGCGGTTGGTGCTGCCGGTGAGCCGGCCGGGCCGCGTGTCCCGCTCGTGCGCGCGGTCGCCGAGGGCGGGGCCCGCGGAGGCCTGCGCCCGCTCGGCCCCGGCGAGTCGGCCCCGAAGACCGGCCTGCTCTACATGCGCGCCGACCTGCCCGACCTCCTGTCCGCCCACCGCAGCGCCGCGCAGGCCACCCACTTCCTGGGCTCCTTCGACGAGCTGCACGTGGGCTACAAGGACCGCTCCTGCCTCACCGATGAGGACGGTGAGCGCCTCATCTGCCCGGCGAGCAACGGCATGTTCCGCCCGATCCTGGTGGACCGCGGCCGACTCGTCGCCGTGCGGCCGGTCGGTGAGGGCCTGCTGTGGAAGGGCGGGGCGGCGCCGTCGGCCCGCGTGGAGCGTGACGTCAAGCGGGCCGTCTCCCGCATGGAGCAGCGCCTGGCCGGGTGACCGGGGCCGAACTGGAACCTGCCTACGCAGTGTGCGGGAGGAGACGCCCCGAAGGAGGTTGTCTGATGTCTGAAGTGGTGACAGAATCCGACTCATGAGCAACGAAGCCATGCAGGTCCGCGCACTGCGGGGACGCGTCGTCACCCCCGACCACATCATTGACGACGGGGCGGTCGTCCTGTCCGGAGCCCACATCGCGTGGGTCGGGCCCGCTGACCAGGCCGCCCGGGCCGGCTTCGGGGGCGCCGTCGAACAGGCTCAGGCCGCACCGGAGGGCGGCTACCTCCTGCCGGGACTGGTGGATGTCCATTGCCATGGCGGGGGCGGTGAGTCCTTCCCCAACGCCGAAACCGCCGAGCAGGCCATGGTCTCCGTGCTCGAGCACCGCCGCTTCGGCACCACCTCACTCGTGGCCTCCTGCGTGACGGCCGCGCCGGACGTCCTGCGCGCGCGCACTCGGGTGCTGGCCGGGCTGTGCGAGGGCGGAGAGCTCGCCGGCATCCACTTCGAGGGGCCCTTCGTCTCGGTGGAGCGCTGCGGCGCCCAGGACCCCACCTACATCATCGACCCCGACGCCGCCCTGACCCGCGAGCTCATCGAGCTCGGCGGCGGGCACGTCGTCACCATGACGATCGCCCCGGAGAAGCCCGGCATCACCGGTGACGACGGCGTCAACGCGGCCCTCATCGAGGGCGGGGCGCTGCCCTCCTTCGGGCACACCGACTCCGAGGCCGCCCCCGTGCGCGCCGCCCTGGCCGACGCCGCCGCCCGCATCGCCGAGCGCCTCGAGGCCGGCAAACCGGTCCGTGCGCCGCGCTCGACCGCCACCCACCTGTTCAACGGCATGCGCCCCATGCACCACCGCACGCCCGGGCCCGTGCCCGAGTTCCTGGCGGCCGCCCAGCGCGGCGAGTGCGTCCTGGAGATGATCGGCGACGGCGTGCATCTCAGCCCCGCCATCGTCCTGGACATGTTCGAGACCCTGGGGCGCGACAACGTCGTCCTGGTCACCGACGCCATGGCGGCGGCCGGTATGGCCGACGGCGACTACGTGCTCGGCTCCCAGCCGGTCACCGTGGCCGACGGCGTCGCCCGCCTCACCGAGGGCGGCGCGATCGCCGGGGGGACCGCCCACCTCATCGACGTCGTGCGCACCACCTGGCAGGGGGGAGTCGACCTGGTCGACGCCGTCTACGCCGCCAGCGTCCAGGGCGCGCAGATCCTCGGCGACCCAACCGTGGGGGCGCTGCGGGCGGGCCTGTGGGCCGACGTCGTCGTCACCGACGCGGAGCTGCGGCCCGTCACCGTGCTGCGTCGCGGCGAGGTGGTGGAGCCCGCCGCCTGATCCTCCCGCACCACCGGCCCCCGCGGGCACCAGCAGACTCTTGTCATGTGGGAGCCGTTCGCCCCGACCTGAACCGCCAGGTCGGGGCGTGTGGGTTATCGGCGTGAACGTGGTGCTTTAGGCGGCGTGTCGTGGGGTTAGTGGGTGTGT
>ERZ772927.25-NODE-25-length-152686-cov-341.954_pt1 | contig 152686 bp, 117 predicted proteins | sample MGYA00512115_ERZ772927 | MGnify/ENA primary metagenome ERZ772927 (study PRJEB29015, sample SAMEA2737924) | human oral metagenome | biome: human oral; feature: human-associated habitat; material: dental | place: China | collected 2013 ... | reverse complement strand
CGTGCAGGTCGTTGAAGTGCTCGTCCTTGCCGCTCGTGGAGTTCCAGTACCAGCGGGCCAGCCGGAACGACTCCGACACCTGCGTCCAGCTCCGATAACGCTCCCGCAGCCCACGGTCCAGGATCGCGAGCGTGTCCCAGGTCTCCTCCTCGGTTAGCCAGCCCAACGCGAATCCGCAGCGCGTCAGCATGGCGGCACGCACCAGGTCCCAGGCGGAGAAGTCCACGTTGCGGATGTCTCGATCGTTGTCGCGCATGCGCTCAAGGCGCCACAGCGTCTCGGCAGCGTCTGAGGATGACGCGGCAGACTCTCGCAGCTCGTGGCGCTCAGCCTCCGCCAGGGAGGTGTCGACCCAGCGGGCGCGCTCTGCTTCGAAGCCGGTGCGGTGGCCGGAGGTGATGAGCCAGTGGACCCGGGAGAGGAGATCGGTGCGGGAGCACACTCCCCAGTCGAGGGAGAGCATGGTGCGCGTGCCGTCAAGATCAGAGCAGGTGAGACGGTCCCACGGGTCCCGGCGGCACAGGGAGTACGGCGCGCAGATCGCCAGGAGTCGTTCATGTGGGCCGGCGGTGAACTCATCGGGCGCGGAGACCCTGACAGGCCGATGGTGCTCAGTGAGCTCATTCCATGTGGACTCCTCACCCCGGTGTGGGGCGGAAGCTGCCTTGTCGCGGCGCAAGCGTATTTTCTGATGGATTGTTTTGGTGATCTCGATGGTGGCGATCACTCCAAAAACCGCCAGCGCGGCGGAGAGAAGCAGGGTCTGCGCGGACATGACGAGAATTGTGCAACATGTGAACAGGTGAGTGCCACATTGATGCACATGGCTCGACACTAGATTATTGAGTTGAATGCCTGTTTATTTACAGACTGTTGATGAAAGTTTCGAGGCGTTCCATTCCCTCGCGCAGCTCGTCGCGGGAGGCTGCGTAGGACAGTCGTACATGGGAGCGGGCCGTGGTCGTGGAGAAGTCCTGTCCCGGAGTGAGCGCCACGTGCGCCTCCTCCAGGGCGCGGTGACAGAAGGTCTGGGCGTCGAGCCCTGTGGAGGAGGCGTCGAAGTAGACGTAGAAGGCGCCGTCGGGCAGGACCGGGACCGGGAGGCCGATGCGTTCCAGCCCGTCGAGCACGATGCTCCTGCGGGCGAGGAGCTCTTGGCGGCGCTGCTCGCACACGGAGATGGATTCGGGGGAGAACGCCGCCAGCGCGGCCTGCTGAATAGGCGTCGAGGCGCACAGGAAGTAGTTGACCGCCAGGTTCTCGGCGGGGGCCACCAGCTCCTCGGGAAGGATCGCCCAGCCCAGTCGCCACCCCGTCATCCCGAAGTACTTGGAGAAGGAGTTGATGACGATTGCCTCGGGGTCGGTCTCCAGGACGGTTCGGGCCGGTGCGCCGTCCTCGTCTGGATCGGCCAGGCCCAGGTAGATCTCGTCGACGATCCGCCAGGCGCTGCGTTCGCGCGCCAGCTCGCAGATCGATGCCAGCTCATCGAAGGGGATGGATGTGCCTGTGGGGTTGGACGGGGTTGCCAGCATCACCGCGCTCGTCTGAGGAGTCCATGCCGCCTCGGCTGCGGCCCGGTCCATCTGGTATCGGCTGGCAGGACTGGTGGGTGCCAGAACGATCCGGCCGCCGTAGGTCTCCACCAGCTGCCGGTTGCAGGGGTAGGACGGATCAGCGATGACGACGTCGTCGCCGGCCTGCGTGGTGGCAGCGGCCACCAGCAGGAGCGCCGACGACGCACCAGTGGTGACGACGATCCGGGCGGGATCCACCTCAACGCCGTGCCTGTCCCGGTAGAAACCCGCAATGGCCTCACGCAGTGCGAGCAGACCCAGGGCGGGGGAGTAGGGCAGGGGCCGGCCGTCCATGATGCGGCACATCTCCTCGCGGACCGCGGGAGGAGCGCCGAAATCAGGCTCACCCAGGCTGAGCTTGGCGATCGAGTGACCCTCCGCCTGGAGGATTCCGGCGCGTTCGCCGATGCTCATCGCATAAAAGGGCTGAGCGGCTGTGGCCCGGGCGGCGATCTTCATGACGACTCCTTGACACGGGGGCAGAACAAGGCCAGTGTCCCCCTTCCCGTAGCGGGAGGGCAAAGGTCCCGTGAGGGAACGGCCGACGTTTCGAGAACCGGAGGTGAGGGTTTGTATAGCGATGCTGTGGTGCCTCCGGCGGGACTCGAACCCGCACGCCCGTAGGCAGCGACTTTTAAGGTCGCGGTGTCTACCGATTCCACCACGGAGGCGAGACGCGCCCCAATATATGAATAAAAGGGGCGTCAGTACCCCCACTGGGATTCGAACCCAGGACCTTGTGCTTATCAGGCACGATACGAGGTATAAGCTCGCTGCTCTAACCGCTGAGCTATGGGGGCGCGGCCACGACATCGACGGCATCGAGGAGGCCGACGCTGCCAGCACCGGAGGGGGCCGGCAGCGCGGAAGTAGGTTACCCCAGACAGCGGCCGCGTCGGTCGTTTTCCCCACTGTGTTCCGTCAGGTACGCCCGCGCGCAGGCGCCACGCTCCGTTGCCCCTGACATCTCAGGAACTGCTCGCCATGCCGCTAGCCTGGTCGCATGAGTCACACTCCTGCACCCGCATCCCCTGAGGCCGGACACGGGCCAGCACGCAGCACGTCGGAAGGCCACCTGACCGTCGGTGACGTCGTCGCCCTCGTGGAGGCCGCCGCACCTCCCGGCCTGGCCGCCTCCTGGGATTCCAACGGGCTCATCTGCGGCGACCCCGCCGAGCCGGTGCGCAGCATCCTGCTGGCCGTTGACCCGGTGACAGCCGTCGTCGACGAGGCCATTGATGCCGGAGTCGACATGGTCATCACCCACCACCCCCTCTACCTGCGCGGTACCGACCACGTCGCGGCCACCGACCCCAAGGGCCGCACCGTCCACCGCCTCATCCGCGCAGGCATCGCGCTCCTCAACGCCCACACCAGCCTCGACGCCGCCCACGGGGGAGTGGCCGACGCCCTGGCCGAGCGCGTCGGTCTCGTCTCCACCGTCCCCCTCGAGCCCGACCCCGCCTCCCCGGATCAGGGCATCGGACGGATCGGCACGCTCCCACAGCCCGTCACCCTGCGCCGGCTCGCTGAGGATGTCGCCTCAGCCCTGCCCGACTCCGCCCCCGGCCTCCTCGTGGGCGGGGACCTGGACGCCGTCGTCGAACGCATCGCCGTCTCAGGTGGAGCGGGCGACTCTCTCCTGCAACGGGCCCGGCAGGCCGGAGCCGACGTGTTCCTCACCGCCGACCTGCGCCACCACCCGGCCTCCGAGCACCTGGAGGACGGCCGCCCCTATCTCCTGTGCGGAACCCACTGGGCCACCGAGTGGGTCGGCCTGGAGCCCCTGGGCCGCAGGCTCACAGAGGACGCCCACTCCCGTGGAGCCTCCCTGGCCGTCCAGGTCTCCCGCATCGTCACGGATCCCTGGGCGCTGCGCCTGCCGACCGGAACAGACCGGGCATGAGAGGATTCGCAGCAACAACTTGTACGCACCTGAAGGAGCACACGCCGTGACCAGCGCCCCCATCGCCCAGCAGCGCCTTCTCATCGACCTCCAGGACCTCGACTCCCACCTGGCACGGCTGCGTCACGAGCGCAAGCACCTTCCGGTCCTCACCCGCATCGAGGCGGTCATCGAGCGCCTCAAAGCCAACAAGCGCGCGGCCATCCAGGCCGAGGCCGCCCTCGACGAGGCCAAGAAGCAGGCCACTCGCAGTGAGGACGAGGTCGGGCAGGTGGTGCGCCGTGCCGAGGTGCTGCGCGAGCGCCTCCACTCCGGCAGCAGTGCGGCCCGTGACCTCTCCGCCATCCAGGGGGAGATCGACCAGCTCGGCCAACGCCAGTCAGCCTTGGAGGAGGCGCAGATCGTGGCCATGGAGGCCCTCGACTCCGCCCGGCAGGAGGCGGAGCGCCTCAGCCAGGAGGAGGCCGAGATCCGTGCGGCCGGCCGGGAGCTCACCGCCAAGCGTGACGCCGAGTTCGCCCGACTCGATGAGGAGATCGAGTCCCTGGAGAACCGGCGGGCGGACTTGGCCGGAACCATCGAGGCGCCGCTCCTGGCGGACTACGAGGCCGTGCGCAGCTCCACGGGCGGGCTCGGCGCAGTGGCCCTGAGAGGACGCACCGTTGAGGGCGGCGCCGTCGAGATCAGCCCCCAGGAGCTGGCCCGCATCGTGGCCGCCCCAGCCGAGGACGTCATCCACGCCGAGGAGAACGACGTCATCGTCGTACGGATGGACATCTGACGGCGCGGCCCGCCTGAAGCCGACCGCGACCGACTTCAGCGGGTCACCAGGGTGAGAGCCCGACGCCCCTGCCGGTCCGGCTCACCGACCTCGACGTCGTCGATGCCCTCCAGATGCCCGGAGATGGTTGCAATATCGTCTACCTGGACGTGCTCAGGCACGGATCCGGTGGCGACGGCCCTCAGGAGCTCTCCGGTGAGTAGTCCGCGTGCATGCTTGGCCATGTGGGAGACCACCTTGCGCGAACCGTCGTCGGCGGTGCGCACCACGCGCACGCTGACGACCTCAATGCCGTCGCGCGCGGACGGCTTCCACGCGGCCGCATAGTCCGCCGACCGGCAGTCCACCACCAGTCCCTGTGCAGCCATCTCAGTGAGCGACGGCGCTAAGTGCTGCTTCCAGAACGCCGGCAGGCGCCCCGGTCCAGGCAGGGACGTGCCCATCGACAGGCGGTGGTCGGGCACCAGGTCAGTGGGGGACAGGATGCCCCACAGTCCCGAGACAACGACGCAGTGGCGCTCCAGAGCAGCCCGGCCGGCCGCCTCCTCGGCGATCGAGTCGAGCCGGGCGGCCTCGTACAGGACCCCGGTGAACAGCTGATGGGCGGGGACGCAGGGCGAGGTCTCCAGCGTCAGGTTCGTTGATACTTGCTCGGCGCTGCGCGGCCCCAGCCCCAGGACGGAGGCCCCCTCATCGCTCCGGCTCACCTCAGCCAGCGCGGACATCACCTCGCGGCGCGCAGCAGTGAGCCTGTCCGCGTCCAGGAGCGAGTCAAGTTCCAGCGACGGTCCACTGGTAGGAGCGGTCTTTCCCTCAGAGGGAGGCAGCAGGATCAGCACCCGCACATGATAGGCGGCTCCCAGAAGGTCAGGGGTCGACGGCGGGCGAGACTCTCCGCGCTGATTCCCCACGGCGCTACACTGACCCGTGCGGACGAGCCGACCGGGCGGCCGCGGTACCGGCCACCGCCTTCATAACGGTGGCGGGCTGAGGAACGTCCGGGCTCCACAGAGCAGGGCGGTGGCTAACGGCCACCCGGGGTGACCCGCGGGACAGTGCCACAGAGAGTAGACCGCCCATCGAATACCGGTGGGTAAGGGTGAAAGGGTGGGGTAAGAGCCCACCAGCGCGGCGGGTGACCGTCGCGGCTCGGTAAACCCCGCCCGGAGCAAGACCGCACAGCTGGCGCTTGAAGGCTGCTCGCCCAAGTCAGCGGGTAGGTCGCATGAGGCCGCTGGCAACAGCGGTCCAAGATGAATGGTCGCCACCGCCCAGGCCGGCAACGGTGGGCGGCAACAGAACCCGGCGTACAGGTCGGCTCGTCCGCCCCATAGAACCTGTTGAAACGGCTGTGGCCCGCCAGGATCATCCTGGCGGGCCACAGCCGACACGTGGTCAGAGACGAGTAGCGCGTTTACTTCGCCGCCACGTAGACCTCATTCTTGTTGTCCACCTGAGAGAAAGCGCTCACCGCGAAGGCGCCCTTCTTCTCATTGGCAGCGGACTCGTCAACGAGGAAGACGAAATCACCCTTCGCCTTACCTCCATCTCGAGGCATGCTCTGACGGATGAAGAGCGACTGCCCGCCGATAGACAGCTCAGGCTCCGAGGTGTTGCCCTCGTGGGTGAACCCCACCTGGAGCCTGAACTCCTGGAACTGTCCCTCTCCGTGGTAGGTGATCTCAACGGGGACGCGAATGTACACCTTGCCGGCAGGAGGCTCCTTGTAGCTGTACTGGCTCGTGGCGGCCTTCACCGACTCATTGGCGTTCCACTCGACATCGCCGATGGTGACGTCAACCGAGGCGTTCGGGTCGTCGTCGTACTTACCGGCATGCAGCGTGATCGGCCCGGCCTTCGGGTCGAGGGGGTTCTTCTCGCTGGAGCCTGGGTCGTTGCTGCCCGGCTTGCTGGTCTTGGTGGTCTTCTTCTGATCCGAGCTGCCAGTCTCGTCAGAGTCGCTGGCCTTCTTCTTGGAGTCAGAGTCAGAGTCAGCCTTCTTCTGGCTCTTCGGCTCCGAGGTCGACGTGCTGTCCGCCTTGTCATCCGACTCGCTGGAATCGCCCTTGAACATGAAGATGCTACCGATGACCAGGGCGACCACGACGACTGCAGCGATACCGGTCCAGAACCACCACTGCTGGGTCAGCGGCTTGGAACCGTTGCCAGGGCCGGCCGGAGCGGCGGCGTTGGGCTGCCACCCGCCAGCGGGAGGCTGCATGCCTCCGGCAGCCCCCTGGGGCTGGTAGGGCGTGGGTGACTGGGCGTAGTCCATGTTGGCCGCGTAAGGGCTGCCCCCAGCTGCGGGAGCGCCGGCGTAGTCCCCGGAGGGGGCGGAGGCCGACATGCCCGTCGGGTCGGCAACCGGCGAGGCGGTGCTCAACGACGCCGTCGGGGCGGTCGACACCGCCTGGGTCGGAGCCCACGCCGGGTCGGCCTCGGAAGCGGCGCCTGCGGCCGAAGCAGCGGAGACGGCTGAGTCGTCGACCCAGATCTGCCAGCCCTCTGGAGCCGGTCCCCAGGCCGGGTCGGGCTGCCAGCCTGCAGGCGGTTCGAAGCCCTCGGGTGGCGCGGGCCAGTTCGGCGGTGGATTGAAGCGCAAAGCCATGAGAACCTCCGGGAGGAAATAAACAGGGAGAAACCCGCATGGGTTTCCTGGGCAGAATAGAGATGTCCGCTACTCAAGGACCCTACGTCGTCACCTTATCGTGAGGCAACGTGACGGCGCTCGATCGTCCTGGATGTGGATGGGTAGCGATACCCACTGCCTCAAGGCAGGGTGAGCACCTCGGCGCCGTCCTCGGTCACCACGAGCGTGTGCTCGAACTGGGCAGTACGGGAACGGTCCTTGGTGACCACCGTCCAGCCATCGTCCCACTGCTCCCACTCGATGCCACCGAGTGTGAGCATCGGCTCGATGGTGAACACCATGCCCGTCTCGATGACGTCGTCGTGCAGAGGGGCGGCGTCGTAGTGGGGGATGATGAGACCGGAGTGGAACGCCTCGCCGACGCCGTGTCCGGTGTAGTCGCGCACCACCCCGTAGTCGAAGCGCTTGGCGTAGGCCTCGATGACGCGGCCGATGACGTTGACCTCGCGACCCGGCTTGACGGCCTTGATACCCCGCTCCATCGCGGTGCGGGTGCGTTCGATGAGCAGCTCCGTCTCGCGGTCGACCTCACCGACGGCGTAGGTGGCGTTCGTGTCGCCGTGGACCCCGCCGACGTAGGCGGTGACGTCAAGATTGATGAGGTCTCCCTCGTTCAAGCGGGTCGAGTCCGGGATGCCGTGGCAGATGACCTCATTGATCGAGGTGCAGATCGACTTGGGGAAGCCCATGTAGCCCAGGCACGAAGGGTAGGCGCCGTGGTCGCACAGGTACTCGTGGGCGATCCGGTCGAGCTCGTCGGTGCTCACCCCCGGGGCGATCGCCTTGGCGGCCTCGGCCAGGGCGCGGGCGGCCAGCCGCCCCGCGACCCTGATCCGCTCGATCGTCTCGGCGTCCTTGATCTCCGAGGCCGTGACGCGCTCGGGGCCGTCGTGGAACATGTATTCGGGGCGTGCGATGGACGCAGGCACATGACGCTCAGGACTGAGCGTCCCGGGAGTCAGCGTGCCACGCGGCGCGCGGTCGGCCAGTGAGACCGAGGACGCAGGGGAAGCCGAAGAAGTCATGGTCGTAAGCATAGAAGGAGGCATCCGGTTCGCGGGACCTTCCCTCCAGCCTGTGGTTCAGGGCCTCCACCATGACGCTGTGGGTCTTATCACTGTCAGGAGCTGAACCAGTGCTTCTCCGCGGGGAAGGACTCCTCGCGCACCGCGGCCCCGTAGTCGGCGGCCGCCTGCCGCAGGGCCTCGCCGACCTGTCCGAACTGGTGGGCGAAGCGCGGAGACCAGTCCGTCATCCCGGCCATGTCCGTCCACACCAGGACCTGCCCGTCGCAGCGCGCGCCCGCGCCGATACCGATCGTGGGGATCGTGAGCGACTCGGTCACGCGCGCGGCCAGGGGCTCGGGCACCATCTCCAGGACCAGGGCGACCGCCCCCGCCTCGGCCAGTGCCTGCGCGTCAGCCATCAGCACGTCAGCGGCCTCGCCACGGCCCTGAACCCGGAAGCCGCCGAGCATGTTGACGCTCTGCGGGGTGAACCCCAGGTGCCCCACCACCGGGATGCCGGCCTGGGCCAGTGCCCTCACGCTGGCTGCCCGGGGGGTGCCGCCCTCGAGCTTGACGGCGTTGGCCCCGGCCTTCATGAGACGCACCGCGCTGGCCAGTGCCTGCTCCGGACCGGCCTCGTACGTGCCAAAGGGAAGGTCGGCCACAACCAGGGCGCGCTTGGTCGCCCTGGCCACCGAGCGGGTGGCCACCACCATCTCGTCGAGCTCCACCGGGAGTGTGGAGTCGTGCCCCAGCATGACGTTGCCGATGGAGTCGCCCACCAGCAGCAGGTCGGTTCCCGCCGCATCCAGGATCCGGGCGGTCACGGCGTCGTAGGCGGTGAGCATGACCAGCTTGGTGCCGTCCTTCTTGGCGGATGCCAGGTGATGGACGCGCACGGGCTTGCCGCCTGCGACGATGGGGGCGGATGAAGGTCCGTAAGGGGACTCGGGTGTAGCCATGATCCGAGGCTACCGGAGGTCACCGGGCGTCCTTGACGGGCTGAGTCGCCCGCCCAGTTCGCGGCCGGCTTGTCCCACAGGCGGCGATGCACGAAACCTGCCTGACGCACCCGCGCACTAGGCTGGACCAAGCAGAACGTCTCAGGCGCAAGAACGCCGGCCACGCCGTCGGCCCGCTGCCGCACCCCACGCTGAGGAGGCACCATGGACAAGCAGCAGGAGTACGTGCTCCGAGCCATCGAGGAACGCGACATCAGCTTCATCCGCCTGTGGTTCACTGACGTCTCCGGACAGCTCAAGTCCGTGGCCATCGCCCCGGCCGAGGTCGAGAGCGCCTTCGAGGAGGGGATCGGCTTCGACGGATCGGCGATCGAGGGACTCACGCGCGTCTTCGAGTCCGACATGCTCCTGGCCCCCGACCCCTCCACGTTCCAGATGCTGCCGTGGCGGGACGGGGACAACGGCGTGGCCCGCATGTTCTGTGACGTCCTCACACCCGATGGCGAGCCCGCCCGCACCGACCCGCGCTCGGTACTCGAGCGTCAGCTCGCCCGGGTCGCCGAGGCCGGATTCACCTGCTACATCCACCCGGAGATCGAGTTCTACCTGGTCAACCGCGACGCCGACGGGCGCATCCGCCCCACTGACGACGCCGGCTACTTCGACCACGTGCCCGGGGGCACCGCCCACGACTTCCGCCGCCAGGCCATCCTCATGCTCGAGCAGATGGGGATCTCGGTGCAGTTCTCCCACCATGAGGGTGGCCCCGGCCAGAACGAGATCGACCTGCGCTTCGCCGACGCCCTGTCCATGGCGGACAACATCATGACCTTCCGCGCCGTCGTCGAGGAGGTGGCACTCAAGGAGGGCTGCCTGGCGACCTTCATGCCCAAGCCCTTCCCCGACGAGTTCGGCTCGGGCATGCACACGCACTTCTCCCTGTTCGAGGGTGACCGCAACGCCTTCTTCGACCCCGCCGGCCAGTACCAGCTCTCCGCCACCGGTCGCTCCTTCATCGCCGGACTGCTGCACCACGCCTCGGAGATCACGGCCGTCACCAACCAGCACGTCAACTCCTACAAGCGCCTGTGGGGAGGGGACGAGGCCCCCAGCTACGTGTGCTGGGGCCACAACAACCGCTCCGCCTTGGTGCGCGTCCCCATGCACAAGCCCGGCAAGGCCCAGTCCGCGCGGGTGGAGTTCCGCGGCATCGACTCCTCGGCCAACCCCTACCTGGCCTACGCGGTCATTCTTGCTGCCGGCCTCAAGGGCATCGAGGAGGGCTACGAGCTTCCCCCTGAGGCCGAGGACGATGTCTGGGCCCTGTCGGAGATGGAGCGCAGGGCGCTGGGCATTCACGCCCTGCCCACCTCGCTCAAGAGCGCGGTCGCCGCCATGGAGCGCTCCGACCTGGTGGCCGACACCTTCGGCGAGGACACCTTCGAGTTCTTCCTGCGCAACAAGCGCCGCGAGTACCGGGCCTACGACGCCCAGGTCACCGACTTCGAGATCAGCCAGTTCTTCCCGCGCGCCTGAGCGGAGCAGGAGACAGCTGTGAGAGACCGCAGCGAGAAGCGAGCGCCGATCGGGTCCCCCTCCCGGCATAGCTCCTCGCCCAGGACCCTGCTGCTGCGGGCCGGATTCCACGATGCGGCCCGCGCCGGAAAGCTCCTGGGCGACCCGGCGCTGCTGCCCTTCCTGCCGGACGGCGCTCAGGCCGACGACGTCGGCGAGGCAGGCGACCACGGTGGGCGCGCCTTGGCGGACCGCTCCACGCGGCTGGGCGGCCGACCTGCTGAGATACGGCTGGGGCCTGAGCGTGAGGAGCTCATTGACTCCCTAGCACTCACCGCCGATCCCGACATGGCTCTGCTCAGCCTCGTCCGGCTCGCCGAGGCCGCCACCGCGGCCGAATCAGCTCACCGGGCATCGGTGGGCGGTGTCGAGACTGGGGGTACGACGACGCCAGCAGCACTTCTGTGCAGCGTCATGAGCGATCCTGCCGCAGGGCCGCGTGAGCACAGGCGCCGCCTGCTCGCGGTCCTGGGCGCCTCGCAGGCCCTGGGCGACTTCCTCGTGGCCCATCCCGAGCGCCTCACCGCGCTCGCGCCTGACAGGGCGTGGGACGCCCCGCAGGAGCCCGGTGCCGGTGAGGCGCTGCAACGGGCGGTCCGCGACGCGCTGGGGCAGGCCACCCCCGTGAATGCGGACCCCTCGGACAGCGACGAAAGGCCCCCACACCCGGGAGACGCTGCCGTCAGCCGGGCGACCGCGGCGCTGCGACGCGCCTACCGGGACCGGCTCACGGCGATCGTCGCCGATGACCTCACCAGCGCCGACCCGATCGAGCACGTCCCCACCGTGTGCCGCCGCATGACCGAGCTTGCCGACGCCGCCCTGGACGCGGCCCTGCTCGTCGCCCGCGCCGTCGTCGGACCGCAGGCCGACGACGTGGCCCTCGCCGTGATCGCCATGGGAAAGACCGGGGCCCGAGAGCTCAACTACATCTCGGACGTCGACGTCGTCTACGTCGTCGGTCCCACCCACGAGGCCTGCGGTGCTCAGGAGCCGATCAGCGAGGAGCGCCTCGTGGAGGTCGGCACGCATGTGGCCACCGAGCTCGCCCACGTCGTCTCCGCCACCGCGCCCGAGCCTCCCCTGTGGCCACTGGACACGGCGCTGCGTCCCGAGGGCAAGGACGGTGCGCTCGTGCGCACGCTTGACTCCCACCTGGCCTACTACCGCAGATGGGCCGCCTCCTGGGAGTTCCAGGCCCTGCTCAAGGCCAGGGCCTGCGCCGGCGACGTCGAGCTCGGGGCCCGCTACGAGCAGGGCGTGGCGCCCTACGTGTGGGAGGCCAGCAGGCGGGAGAACTTCGTTGAGGACGCCCGTGCCATGCGGCGCCGGGTGGAGAAGGAGTCCGTGCCGCGCGGAGGAGTCGACCGGCGTATCAAGCTGGGCCCCGGGGGACTGCGGGACGTCGAGTTCACTGTCCAGCTCCTCCAGCTCGTCCACGGCCGCTCCGACGAGAGCCTGCGCGTGCGTGCCACCCTGGAGGCTCTCGACGCTCTCAGCGCAGGCGGATACGTCAGCCGCACCGACGCAGCGGCCTTGAGCGGCTGCTACAAGGCCCTGCGGCTGCTGGAGCATCGCAGCCAGCTCTTCCGGCTGCGCCGCACCCACAACCTTCCTGAGAAGGAGGAGGACCTGCGCCGTGTCGAGCGGGGCATCAGTGACTGCCTGGGCCGCGGAGACAGCCTGTGGGAGGACTTCAAGGACCTGCGCCGGCGGGTACGGGCCCTCCACCAGGAGATCTACTACCGTCCCCTGCTGGCCTTCGCGGCCGCCCTCAGCGCCGATGAGTTGGCTCTGAGTCCTCAGGCGGCGCGCGAGCGTCTTGCCGCAGTCGGCTACGCGGATCCCGACGGGGCCCTGCGCCACATCCAGGCCCTCACCGAGGGGGTCAGCCGCCGCGCCGCGATCCAGCGCCAGCTGCTGCCGGTCATCATCGGCTGGATCGGTGGGGGAGCCGACCCCGATTTCGGTCTGCTCTCCTTCCGGCGGCTGTCCGAGGCCATCGGGGGCTCGCACTGGTACCTGGCCATGCTGCGGGACTCCCCGGTGGCGGCGCGCAGACTGTGCCAGGTCCTCTCCAGCGCCCACTGGGCCACCGAGCGCCTCGCGGAGTTCCCCGAGTCCATCGCCTGGCTCGACGACGACGACGAGCTCGCCCCCCGCCGATCCGGCGCCCTGGCGGAGGAGGTCGCCGCCGTCCTGCGCCGCCGCAGCCTGACCGGCCCTGATGACGCTGCCCTTGCAGAGCAGGCGCTCGAGGCGGTTCAGGCGATCCTGAGAGTGCGCGCCCGCGAGGAGGTACGGGCCTCACTGGCGGACTGCCTGGACGGCATCGACCCCGCACGCACCGCCTCCATCCTCTCCGACGCCACCGACGCGGTCCTGGCCGGGGCGCTAACCGTGGCCACCGGGCTGGTCATCGCCCAGCGCGACGGGTTGGGGGCCGTCTCCGCCGGGCCCGACGCCAGCGGGTGCTGGCAGGCCGCCCGCGCCCGCCACGCCATCATCGCCATGGGACGCCTGGGAGGCCGCGAGATCGGGTACGCCTCGGACGCGGACGTCCTCTTCGTCCACCAGGCCCGCGACGGGGCGGGTGAGGAGGATGCCGCCCAGGAGGCCGAGGCCGTCGCCAAACAGGTCATGGGACTGCTGGCCGCGGCGCTCCCGCACCCCCTTGAGGTGGACTGCGATTTGAGGCCCGAGGGACGCAACGGCGTCATGAGCCGTTCGCTGGACGCCTACCACGAGTACTACGGCCGCTGGTCCGCCCTGTGGGAGCGTCAGGCACTGCTGCGCGCCCGTCCATGCGCCGGAGACCGAGACCTGGGTCGGCGTTTCGAGGAGCTCATCAACCCGCTGCGCTGGGCGCAGGAGGGCCTGGCGCCCCAGGACCTGCGGGAGATCCGCAGGATCAAGGCGCGGGTGGAGGCCGAGCGCCTGCCACGGGGCATTGACCCGGCCCGCCACCTCAAGCTCGGCCCCGGTGGGCTCAGTGACGTGGAGTGGAGCGCCCAGGTGCTTCAGCTCGCCCACGCCGGTCGGATACCCCAGTTGCGGACCACCTCGACCGTCGGCGCGCTCCAGGCCGCGGTCCAGGCCGGGGTACTGAGCGCGGACGGCGGGGGAGAACTGGTCGCGGCCTGGATCCTGGCCAGCCGCCTGCGCTCGGCGATCGTCCTGGGAACCGGGCGCGCCTCGGGGCCGCGCTCCCAGGTCCTCCCCATCCAGAGCCGGGAGATCCGCCTGGTGGGGCGCCTCATCGGCCTCAGTGCGGGCAGGGAGCGAGAGCTCGAGGACCTCTACCGCCGCAGCGCCCGCCACGCGCGCGCAGTGGCCGAGCGCATCGTCTTCACCGACGCCGCTGCCCACGGCTCCACCGCTTCAGCGCCGTCGAGCACCGTGTCAACGGCTCAGCCGCACAGCCAGGAGTCACCGCCGCCACGTTCAGCAGGCTCGGCCCGGAGCTCTCGCGCACGGTCCCGCCGAGATACTGGGGCGGCAGCCTCCAAGGGCTCCAGACGGGCCAGCCGTCCCCGCACCACGAGAAGGCGACCGGAGGGACCCTACCCCTGGAGCTGACCGGGTGCAGACGGCACCGGAGGCAGGCCTTTGGGCGATGAGGATCGCACCGTCGTCGTGGGTCCCCGCGCTACGAACCTGGCAGACTTGCCGCCGTGAGGCTCATTCTTGTACGCCACGGTCGCACCGAGGCCAATGTCATGCAGGCACTCGACACCGCCTTCCCCGGAAATCCCCTGGATGAGGTGGGGCTGGGGCAGGCCGACGGATTGCCGGACCGTCTGGATAAGGCCGGACTGCTCCAGGGGCTGGGGTCACTGTGGGTCTCCCCGATCCTGCGCGCCAGGCAGACCATCGCCCCTATCGAGGCCGCCACCGGCCTGAGCGCCACCGTCGAGTCGGGACTGCGTGAGGTTCTGGCCGCCGACCTGGAGATGAACACCGACGCGCGCTCGGTGGCCTGCTACGTGGACACCACCCGGGCTTGGATGGCGGGGCGCCCCGCCTGCCGCATCCCCGGCTCCCCGGAGGACGGGCACGACACGCTTCAGCGCTTCGACGAGGCCATCGACCGCATTTGCGAGCAGGCCGCACGGGCGGGAGACTCAGCGGCCCTGCTCGTCTCCCACGGCACCGCGCTGCGTCTGTGGACCTCCCTGAGGGCCGCGGCCGGAGGCGGCGTGGACCCGCTGTGGGTCGCCGATCGCCCCATGCACAACACCGGGATCACCGTCGTCGACGGCGATCCCGGCGGTGGATGGAGCCTGACCTCCTGGGATGACGGGGCCTGGGACCAGGCCCCCTCCTGAACCGGCCCGCCCCTACAGGACCGAGGAGAGGAAGGCCCGGGTGCGTTCGGCCTGCGGATCGTCCAGGACCTTGACGGGGTCACCGGACTCGCAGATGACACCGCCGTCCATGAAGATCAGCTGATCGCCGACCTCCCGGGCGAAGCCCATCTCGTGGGTGACCACGACCATCGTCATGCCGGAGGCGGCGAGGTCCTTCATCACCTGCAGCACCTCGCCGACCAGCTCGGGGTCCAGGGCCGAGGTCGGCTCGTCGAAGAGCATGAGCTCGGGGTCCATCGCCAGGGCCCGGGCGATCGCCACTCGCTGCTGCTGGCCGCCGGAGAGCTGGGAGGGGTAGTGGTCGAGGCGATCCCCCAGCCCCACCCGCTCCAGTAGCTCGATGCCGCGCTCACGGGCCTTGGCCTTCGGAGTCTTCTTGACCAGGACCGGTGCCTCCATGACGTTCTGCAGAGCCGTCATGTGGGGGAAGAGGTTGAAACGCTGGAAGACCATCCCGATCTTGGCGCGCTGAGCGGCGCGGGCCTTGTCCGACAGGGCGTGCAGCTCGATGCGCCCCCTGCGCTCGACCTCACGCATCCCGATGAGCTCACCGTCGACCTTGATCCGGCCGGCGTCGATGGACTCCAGCTCATTGATGCAGCGCAGCAGCGTCGACTTTCCCGAGCCCGACGGACCGATGAGGACCGTCACCGAGCCGGGTGGGACGATGAGGTCGATGCCCCGCAGCACGTGCAGCTCACCGAAGAACTTGTGCAGGTCGCTGATCTCGACCTTGGGCGTGGCGGCTGCTGCCTGGGCGGATGTGCTCATGGGGTGACCTCCAGGAAGGGATGGTCCTTGGTGGTGTGCGCATCGAGGATGGCCTGCTGACGGGCCGACAGGCCCCGGCCCGAGGAGCCGGAGGACTTGTCAGAGTCGAAGCCCTTGCCGTAGTAGCGCTCGATGTAGTGCTGTCCCACCATGAGGATCGAGGTGATGATGATGTACCAGATGGCCGCGACCAGAAGCAGCGGAATGATCTGGTAGGTCAGCGACGCGTAGGAGTTGGTGACGAAGGTCAGATCCAGGGTGAACGGGACCGCCAGCACCAAGGAGGTCGTCTTGAGCATGGAGATCGTCTCGTTGCCGGTGGGCGGGACGATGACCCTCATCGCCTGGGGAAGGACGATCCTGCGCAGGATCTGGCCCCTGCTCATGCCCAGGGCACCGGCGGCCTCGCTCTGGCCCTTGTCCACTGAGTTCAGGCCCGAGCGGACGATCTCGGAGAGGTAGGCGCCTTCGTTGATGCCCAGCCCCAGGACCGCCGCGACGAAGGGGGTGAAGACCGTCGTCGTCTTGAAGGTCAGCAGCTCGGGGCCGAAGGGGATTCCCAGACTCAGCTTCTGGTAGAGCGCGGACAGCGCCCCCCAGAAGACCAGCTGGGTGTAGATCGGGGTGCCACGGAAGAACCACAGGTAGGCCAGCGCCACCCAGCGCAGGACCGGGTTGGAGGACTGGCGCAGGATCGCCGTGGTGACCGCCAGAACGATGCCGATGGCCATCGCCATGAAGGTCAGCAGCAGCGTCCAGCCGACGGCCTTGACCACGTGGACCTCACGCAGGAAGAACCAGACCGTGGACCAGTGGAACTTCTCATTGGTGACCAGCCCGTGGATGAGCATGGCCCCCAGGACCGTGACGATCGCGGCACTGATCCACGTCCCCGGGCGGGGGACGGGCTTGGGATTGTTGAGGACGACCTTGTCGTCCTCAGATGCGGGTGAGGCGGTCACTGCTCACTCCTTCACTGCGGGATTGAGTTCTGCGGTGGTCAGGGCGGCGTCCTTCACGCCCCAGTTATCCAGGATCTTCTGCCAGATGCCGTGGTCCATGAGGTACTGGACGGCGGCCTGGATCGCGGCGGTGAACTGGGGGTCGGCCTTGGCGGTCACCACACCCTGGGGGGCGGCGTCCTCGATCTCACCGAGGGTGACGATCTGGCCATCGGTCAGCTCGACGGCGTAGCCGGCCACGGTGGAGTCCGAGTAGGTGGCGTCGATGGTGCCACCCACCAGGCCGGTGGTGGCCTCGGACTGCTTGGAGTAGGAACGCACGGACAGCACCGGCTTGCCCGCCTGGGCGCACTTGTCGGCGGCGTCGCGCATGGTGGTCTCCTGGGCGGTTCCCACCTGGACGCCGATGGTCCGTCCGCACAGCTTGAGGTGGTCGGAGGTCTCGACGCCCTTGGGGTTGCCGGCCTGGACGTTGAATCGCGAGCCCACGTTGATGTAGGCGGTCATGTCGACCTCCGCGGTCCGTTCGTGGGTGACGGTGAAGGAGGAGATGCCGGCGTCGTACTTCGAGCCGATCGAGGCGATGATGGAGTCGAATTCAGCGGTGTGCACCTTACCCTTGACGCCCAGGACGGCGGCGATCGCGTTGGTCAGGTCGACGTCGTAGCCCACGGCCGTGCCCGAGGGGTCGAGGAACTCGGCCGGCGCGTAGTCCGTGGAGGCGGCCACGTCGAGGACACCGTCCTCAAGGGCGCCCTGAGGGAGCTTGGCAATGATGTCGGGCTGCGCCTGGATCGACGAGGTGTCGAAGGAGTGGATCTGCGAGCTCCGGTTCGCGTTCCAGTCAGCGGCGTTGGTGCATCCGCTGAGGACCAGGCAGGCGGTGGCTGCCAGCCCGAGGGAGGCGTGATGGCGGATCCTCATCGTGGGATCTCCTCTTCGGAGTGGATCAAGACAGAGAAAGAATATCCGCAATGCAGTATAGATATGCAAACTGGGGTGGTGGCGTACAGCACGACGGCGGCCCTGAGCCTCGTGCGTAGGAGGCTCAGGGCCGCCGTCTGAGCTGGGTCACCGGCTCACAGGTCGTAGTAGAGCTGGAACTCGTAGGGGTGGGGGCGCAGCCGCAGCGGCTCGATCTCGTTGGTGCGCTTGTACTCGATCCAGGTCTCGATGAGGTCGGGGGTGAAGACGTCTCCCTCAGTGAGGAAGTCGTGGTCGTCCTCCAGGGCCTCCAGCGCCTCGTCCAGGCTGTCGGGGAGCTTGTCGATGTCGAAGTACTCCTCGGGAGCCAGCTCGTAGAGGTCCTTGTCGATGGGCTCGCGGGGCTCGATGCGGTTGCGGATGCCGTCAATTCCGGCCATGAGGACGGCGGCGAAGCACAGGTAGGGGTTGGAGGAGGGATCCGGCACCCGGTACTCCACCCGCTTGGCCTTGGGGGAGGAGCCCGTGACCGGGATGCGGATGCAGGCCGAGCGGTTGCGGGCCGAGTAGACCAGGTTGACCGGCGCCTCGAAGCCGGGGACCAGGCGGTGGAAGGAGTTCACCGACGGGTTGGTGAAGGCCAGCAGCGCCGGGGCGTGGGCCAGGATCCCACCGATGTACCAGCGGGCGAGGTCCGAGAGCTGGCCGTAGCCCCGCTCGTCGAAGAACAGCGGCTTGCCGTCCTTCCACAGCGAGTGGTGGGTGTGCATGCCCGAGCCGTTGTCGCCGAAGATCGGCTTGGGCATGAAGGTGGCCGTCTTGCCGTTGCGCCAGGCCTCATTCTTGATGATGTACTTGAACTTCATCATGTCGTCGCCCGCGGCGAGCAGAGAGCTGAAACGGTAGTTGATCTCCTGCTGTCCGGCGGTCCCGACCTCGTGGTGGGCCCGTTCGATCTCCAGTCCGGAGGCGAGGCAGGTGCGGACCATGCGATCACGGATATCGGCCATCTGATCGTTGGGGGAGACGGGGAAGTAGCCGCCCTTGAAAGCGGTCTTGTATCCCTTGTTGCCGCCCTCCTCCTCGCGGCCGGTGTTCCAAGCCGCCTCGCAGGAGTCGATGGCGTAGAAGGACTCGGCCGGTGAGGCCTCGTAGCGCACCGAGTCGAAGAGATAGAACTCGGCCTCGGCCCCGATGTAGCAGGTGTCGGCGATTCCGGTGGAGCGCAGGTAGTCCTCGGCCTTGGCGGCGATCGAGCGGGGGTCGCGCGAGTAGACCTCGTCCGTGAAGGGGTCGACGATCGAGAAGTTGACGACCAGGGTCTTCTCCTCGCGGAACGGGTCCAGGAATGCGGTGGTCACATCGGGAACCAGCTTCATGTCCGACTCGTGGATCGCGGTGAAGCCTCGGATTGATGAGCCGTCGAACATGAGGCCGTCAGTGAGTGCCTCATCCTTGAAGGCCGCCACAGGAATAGTGAAGTGCTGCATGACGCCGGGTAGGTCGCAGAACCGCACATCGACCAGCGCGACATTCTCCTTCTCGATGAACGTCAGTGCCTCGGATGCGTCCTTGAACATATCTCCTCCAGGTGGGAACGGCGCACATACTCCACACGTATGCACTGCGGCTGACAACGGCCACTATATTGATGCCACCGTGACAAAGGAATGGCGTCAGTGTTGCCTGAGTGTTTCGCCCGTTCATCGCTGGGCCTCAGCGACTCCGGCAGGGCTCTGAGTGATGGCAGATGGAGGTGGGGCAGGTGTTGAGAGAGTCAGCGCCCACGCATGGCACGGCGGTCGGGGCGGACCCGATTAGGATCGATGTGCTTGGGGATCGGCAGGTTCTTGCCGGCCATCGACGTCAAGCGCTTGGAGACCTGCGTGATCTCGCTGTCAGTCAGTGACGTGGGCTTGGTCGGAAGCTGGCGCAGCGTCTTGGACAGGTCCGTCAGGCGTACCTGGCCGGCGTCAGTGCCCACCTGAAGGGTATGGATGGGAACGGTCGACAGCAGCCGATGGACCTTGCGCTCCTCCTCGGCCAACATGCGTCGGGTGCGGGTGCTGGGTCCCTCCGCGATGAGAACGACGCCGGGGCGTCCCACCAGCCGCCACACGAGGTCCTGGTCCTTGGTGAAGGCCACGGGCTCGGGCTCCACGAACCAGCCCCGACCGATCTGGTCCAGAACGGCCTTCACCGCTCCTGGCATTCCCTCGATCTGGGAGAAGGAAGCGCGGCGCACCACGACTGACAGGATGACCATGTCGATCATGAGCGCCATGAGGATGCCCACCATCAGCCAGTACCACAGGGACAGTCCGTAGCCGAAGGAGACAGCGGCCCCCAGGGCGAGGCAGGTGGCGAGTACCGCCAGCATCACCCATCCGATCCACGGGTAGCTCCGCCGCGAGATCGTGTAGGAGTCCTTGATGTTCTGAAGGTACTGAGCCAGCCGGCGCTTCTTCTTCGGCTGGGGGGACTGGGCACTACTCACGGGCACACCATAGACGACGTTGGTGCGCCGGCACACATGGTCTCGCCGTCAGCGTGGCAGGCCGGTGCGCACCGGGAACCCGGTCGGCTGCGTGGGACCCGCGCCTCGCCTTCAGCAGGCGGCGGCGAGGTGGGGGTGGGCTCCCAGCAGGGCCGACGCCTCCTGGCGGGCGGTGGCCGGCTCGGCGAGCTGCGAGAGGTGCTCGGGGATGGGGCGACCGCGCTTGACCATGGCCCGTCCCCACAGCATGCCGGCGCGGTAGGAGGAACGCACCATGGGGCCGCTCATGACGGCGGCGAACCCGATCTCCTCGGCCAGGCGGCTGAGATCCACGAACTCCTGGGGCTTGACCCAGCGGTCAACGGGGTGGTGCAGCTTGGAGGGGCGCAGGTACTGGGTGATGGTGAGGATGTCGCAACGCGCCTCCACCAGGGCGGCCATGGCCGCCTCGATCTCGTCACGGGTCTCGCCCATGCCCAGGATGAGGTTGGACTTGGTGACCAGTCCTGCCTCCGCGGCGGCCGTGATGACGTCGAGACTGCCTTGGTAGGAGAAGGCCGGCCGGATCCGCTTGAAGATGCGCGGGACCGTCTCCAGGTTGTGGCCGAGAACCTCAGGGCGCGAGGAGAAGACGTCCTCAAGCGCGTCGGGGTTTCCCTTGAAGTCGGGGATGAGCAGCTCGACACCGGTGCCCGGCGAGAGCTCGTGCACCTGGCGGGCGGTCTCGGCGTAGAGCCAGGCGCCACCGTCGGGACGGTCGTCGCGGGCCACCCCGGTGACGGTGGCGTAGCGCAGGTCCATCTCCTTAATCGAGACCGCCACACGCCGGGGCTCGTCGACGTCGTACTCGGTGGGGCGGCCGGTGGCGATGTCGCAGAAGTCGCAGCGTCGGGTGCACATCTCGCCGCCCACCAGGAAAGTGGCCTCACGGTCATTCCAGCACTCGTAGATGTTGGGGCAGTTCGCCTCGGCACACACCGTGTGCAGGCTCTTCTCCCGCACCAGGCCGCGGACCTCCTGGTAGGTGTCGGAGACGACGGCGCGGGTGCGCAGCCAGTCGGGCTTGGACTCAATGGGGGTCTGGGCATTGCGCGCCTCAACCCGCAAGAGCTTACGTCCCTCAGGGGCCACGGTGGTGCTCACGTCTACCTCTCCTCGCCGACGACGGTTCTACGGGGAGTCTAGTACGCTCCCGAGTTTTATAGGACCTCCGGCCTAGGAGTGAGGCCTGTTGTCACGTGGCATCCGCCACCAAGGGGGCCAGGTGACTCTCCAAGGCGGATACCAGAACGTCCGCGGGAGCGCCGGTCGCCAGGCGCTGGCCGGTCTCCGCCGCCAGTGAGGTCACCCCGGCGTCGTCGATTCCACAGGGAATGATGCGATCCAGGGAGAAGGCCTCCAGGTCGGGATCGACGTTCAGACCGATCCCGTGCATGGTCACGCCGCGGGCGACCCTCACCCCCAGGGCGCAGATCTTGCGCTCGGGGCGCGCAAGCTGATCCGCCTCGCCCGCGGCTTCAGGATCGGCCGGCAGCCAGACCCCGGAGCGCCCCTCGACACGGACCGTCTCCAGTCCGTAGAGGCCGCACAGGTCAATGACGGCGGCCTCCAGGGCCCGTACGTAGCGGATGACGTCAATGGGCTGGTCCAGGCGCAGGATCGGGTACACGGTCAGCTGTCCGGGCCCGTGCCAGGTGGTCTTGCCGCCACGGTCCACGTCGACCACCGGTACGTGACCGGGCTCGACGACGTCGGCGCTGGGCCGCTCCCAGGAGTGGGCCCTCCTGCCGACGGTGTAGACCGGTTCGTGCTCCACGAGCAGAAGGGTCGAGGGACGTCGCCCCTCCACGATCTCGCCGTGAACATCCCTCTGCCGCTGCCAACCCTCATGGAAGGGGATGAGCCGGGAACCGAGCTCCATGTCCTCACGCAGCACGGGCGCAGTCTACGTGACCACAACCGGCACCCGAACCCGAGTTATCCACAGGCCGGTCCAAAGGGCTGGTCATCACGGTGCGCCGTGGTGACCATGGAGTGCATGAGCCCGACGACGTGCCCCCGCCCCGCCGACCGCCCCGGAGATGGCGCCTCCCACCGTCCCCGGCCCCGACGCCGTCCCGTACCTCGCCGGCGACTGCGGCCGCGCCGCGCGAGCGCCCCTCGCGCCGGCTCACTGCCTCCCTCAGACGCGGAGCCGAGCATCCCTGACTCAGCGCTCGGCGCCCTGTCGCAGCAGGGCTACACCATCGGTGAGGTCATGGGGCGCTCCACTGCCCCCAGCGCCCCTCGCCGTGGCCTCGATGCGCAGGGCCGCCATGTGGTCATCCGGGTCGTCGACCTGCCCCACGGACGTGCTGGAGCCATAGTCCTGCGGCGCCTGGCCGACCTGCGCGTCCTGCGCCACCCCGGCCTGGTCACCGTGCGGGAGGTGGTCTCGCTGCCCGAGCATCGGGCGGGCGTCATCATGGACCTCGTCGACGGGGCGGGACTCGACGTGGTTCTGGGGGCGCGAGGACGGCTGAACGTCTCCTCGCTGGCCACGCTCCTGGACGTTCTGGGCTCGGCACTGGCCTACCTGCACGAGCACGGAGCGACCCACGGGGACGTGTCGAGTGGCAACGTCCTGGTGACCGCCGATGGGCACCCGGTTCTCGTTGACCTGCTGGGCTCCGTCATGGAGACGGGCACGCAGGAGTATGCCGCGCCGGAACGCCTCGCCGGTGCCCCGCCTTCCGCGGCCGGTGACGTCTACGCCCTGGCCCGTCTGCTGACCGAGTGCTCGGGACAGGGCGGTACCGCCTCCCGGCGCCTGGCGGGAATCCTGACTGATGCCCTGGCCGAGGACCCCGCGGACCGCCCCACCGCCCGGGACCTGGCGGCCCGGGCACCTCAGCTGGGGCAGGCCTCACCCATCGAGCTGCCCGACGGCGCCCGCCTGGCTGCCGGCTCCCTGCGAGCAGCAGCCCGCACCCCGACCCGCACGGTCGGCTCCAGGCTCAGGCCCAAAGCCCGACCGAGCCGCCGGCCGAGGACGAGGAGCGAGCCACGGAACAACCATGGCAGTGCCGGCCGCACCGGGCGAGGGCCCGCGGCCATACGCTGGGGGAGAAGGGGAGGATCAGGGCGCTCGCGCACCCGCGCCTGGGGACTTACGGCAGTGGCGCTGGTGGCCATCGGCCTGGCCGCCTGGGGGCCGGCCAAGGCCCTGGTGTCGCACAGGCCCGCGTGGGCGCTCGGAGCGGCCGCCGGCCCGACAGCATCGGCGCGGCCGCTGACCTCCTCCCGCGCTGGAGCCATCCCTTCAGGTAGCCCGTCTCCCTTAGTCGCCGGGAGCTCAGTCGCAACGGCGTCGACGCAGGCTCCTGGCGGGAGCGGCGGCGTCGACGTGGCCAGCGTCGTCGTCGGACTGTCCGCGGCTCGAGACCGGGCCCTCATGGCCGGCGATGCCGTCGCTCTGGCTGCCACGACGGTACCGGGGTCGCCCGCGGCGCGGGCCGACACTCAGGTTCTCACTGAGCTGTCCGACTCCGGTGAAGGCGTCAAGGAGCTGCACACCTCCGTCAGCCAGGTCGCTGAGGTGAGGCTGCCTGACGACGCGGCGGAGCAGTGGGCCGGCGCGAGAGCGGTCCAGGTGACGCTGTCTCAAAGCGCCTCAACGCGTTCGGGGCCTGAGGGAGCGCGGACGGTTCCGGCCCTCGCACCCCGCCAGGTCGTGCTCATCGTCGTCCCGGAGCCGTGGCGCGTTGCCGACATTCGAGCCGTGAAATGACCCGCAGGCTCGCCCGCCTGTGACGCGCGGCCAATGATCGGGGTGGACTCGGGGTGGGCATGGACCGCACGGCGCTCAGTACGGCTCGGTGAGGACCGACGTGTAGCCCTCGTGCTCGAGCACGTGCCGTGTGTCCGCCACCATCGCCGCCGAGCCGCACAGGTAGACGTCCGTACACTCGGGATCGAGCTGGAGGTCGTGAGCGAGCGCGGTGAGGGCCTGGGTGACTCGTCCGTGGAACGCTCCTGGCGCCTTCTCGCGACTCAGGCAGCGCACGACGGTCCCCGGCAAGGGGGAGCTGATCCTGGTGGTCAGGTCCTCCTCCTGGTGACGGCACCCGAAGAGCAGAATGTCGCGTTCCAGACCGGCAGCCTGAGCGAACATGGCCAGCATGGGTGCGATCCCCGTGCCAGTGGCGATGAACAGGCGGCGCCTGCCCGAGTCGGCGAGCCCGAAACCGCCCAGGGGCAGCTCCACCACTGTCTGCGCGCCCGTGTCCGCGTTCTCAATGAACTGGGAACCTCGGCCGCCTGTCCGGGTGGAGATGAGCAGACGAAGACGATCCTCCTCCAGCCCCGCGATCGAGTAGTCACGCCATGCGTCATCGCCCACGTGCAGACGGGCGAACTGCCCTGGCGCCCATGAGCCGATCCTGCCGTCCAACTGCAGCTCCGCCTCCCACACGCTGGGAGTCAGACGCCGTTTGGAGACCAGGGTGGCGAGGTGCTTGCCCTCGGGCAGTGGGTGCACTGCTCGAGACTCAGGAGCCTTGGGCCTCTCTCGCAGGGCGGAGGCGATGGTGGGATACCCGCGGGGCCCAAGGACCTGGCACGCGGCTGCGACTCCGCCCATCATGGCTCCCATGATGCCGGCGCTCCCGACGTCCTGGCCGGAGAGGAACAGACCGGGGACGGCCGTGCGCGGCCCCAGGGGGCGGGACCGGAACCTCAGCGGAGTGGCCGGAGGACCGTAGAAGGCCCCGGCGGGATGAGCGGTGTAGTGCTCGTAGGTCAAAGGAGTGGAGGTCTCCACGTAGTCCACGAGCTCGGTCAGCCCCGGAGCCGCGCTCTCAGCCAGCTCCAGCATGCCTTGGGCGATGCGCTCCTTGAGAGCGAAGTACTCGGGGCCGCGGTTTTCTCGGGGCTGCTCGGCCCACTGCCGGAAGGCTCGCGCGTCACAGAAGGAGATGAGCTCGGCGGTATGTGGGGACTCGCCGGACTTCAGAGAGGGGAAGGACACGAAGACATCGTGAGGATGCCCCTCGAGCAGCGAATCGCTGTACCGTTGTGCGCCCTCGTGATCGAGGTCCCGGTTCACCCAGATGTTTCCACCATCGATGCCGATGCTGCGCGGGTCATCACGCAAGCGTAGGAAGACGGTAACCGCGGACGTGCCCGTACCCAGGTGCTCCAGCGAGCGGCGTGCGGGCCCGGTGCGTCTCCCGATCTCTCCGAATGTGGGCAGCAGGCGGTTGAAGGTGTTGGAGGCGCCGATGGCGGACACGATGACCGGGGCGCGGTAGACGCGTTCGCGTACCTGGGCGCCGCGGTGGTCCATGACTCGGACCCCGACCGCCGTCCCGTTCTCGGTGAGGATCTCGGTGACCTCCTGCGCGACGCGGACAGCGCCTCCGGCCTGCTCGATGCCCTTCTCGAAGGTGCGGGCGATCCGAGCGCTGCCACCGCGGGGGAACCAGGCGCCCTCGAGGTAGTGGGAGACGATCATCGCGTGCACGGCGAAGGCCGATCGGGACGGCGGCAGGCCGTAGTCCCCCCACTGACTGGCCAGGACGGCCTTGAGCCTGGGGGAGCGGAAGTGGGCATCCAGATACGCCTTCGTCGTCTGAGTGGCTCTTCGGCCTCCCAGGCGCTGGGCGGCCCTGAGCAGCGAGGCTGCAGGTCGGGGGACCATCCCCTGGACGAAGCCCAGCGTCACCCACCGTGTCACCCGGCGAACATCCTGGAAGTAACGGTGAATGGCTCTGGCCTCCTGGGGGAACGCGGCAACCAGGTCGCGCTCGTACTGAAGCGGATCGCTGCTGACGCGCAGGTCCACGCCCGGGTAGACGAACCTGTCGTAGGAGTCGGGCATACGGTTCCACTCCAGCTCGCCACCAGAGAGGTAGTCGAAGTAGGCGCGGCCCTGGCTTCCGGGGCCGAGCTGACCGATGTAGTGCACCCCCACGTCCCAGGATGCGCCGTCACGCCGGAAGGTGTGAGTCAGCCCGCCCGGCTCCGTATGCCGCTCCAGGACCAGAACTCGCTTGCCGGCGACGCGCGCCAGCAGGCCGGCAGTCGTCAGGCCTCCAATACCCGAACCGATCACGATGACGTCGTAGGACATCCCTCACCCCTCCAATAACTAGACAGTGTCAAGTCAGCATAGCAGTCAACTGGACACTGTCTAGTAGTTCGGTTCTAGACTCCTTCCATGACCTCTGAAACGACAGGCGCCTCGGGGCGCCGCGGCGGCCGGGACCTGCGCTCCGAACTGCTGCGAACCAGCAGGGAGCTCCTCGACGAAGCCGGCCCCAGTGCCCTGAGCATGCGGGAGGTCGCGCGCCGTGCCGGCTGCACGCACCAGGCGCCGTATCACTACTTCGCCAATCGCGAGGCCATCCTGGCGGCCTTGGTGTGCGAGGGCTTCGATGAGCTCGCGGACAGGCTCGCTGTGGCGCACAAGGGGCTTGGGGGTGCGGATCTGCATGCGGTCCTGGTGGCCTCGGGAAACGCCTACGTCGAGTTCGCGCTACGTCACCCCGGGGTGTTCCGGGTGATGTTCCGACCCGACGTCTGCGATCCCGAGCGCTTCCCGGAGGTGGTGCAGGCCGGTGAGCGTGCGCGTCATGAGCTGGCCCGTCTGGCGAAGGCCGTGATGGGCGATGGTTCTCAGGTCGAGGCGGAGGTCCTGATCTGGTCCGGAGTGCACGGTCTGGCCTCACTGCTCCTGGATGGCCCCTTGGCGGGCGAGTTCAGCTCCACGGAGGATCGCATCGACTTCGCTCGCGGTGTTGTCGGCCTTGCTGGGGTGCCCGAGGTTGGCAGGGGGTGAAAGGGCGGGAATCGGCATGGCGGCAAGTGTGTGGCGGAAGCGGAAAGGTGTTCGGTCGCTTGGCTGAATGTCGTTATTGAAGGTGAGTAGCAACAAAGGTTGACAAAGTAGTTCTGTCAACCTAGGTTGCTCGTATGGATGCGCTCACCGCAGCCACTGAGGCTGCTGACACCACTCGCCCCGAGGACGGGCTACGAGCCGTGGCGGCTCTGCGACGACTGACGGACAGCCTTGAGCTTGCGCAGGTCGAGGCCGCTCTGCGCGCGGGCATGGGATGGATCGAGATCGCCTCCTGTCTTGGAGTCTCTCGTCAGGCAGTCCACAAGAAGTACGCAAAGCGAGTTCAGCCCGGTTTGGCCCCGACCCGAAGGAGATGACGATGGCCGCTGTTTCCCACTACCTGACCTGGCTCGAAGCCATGCGCGCGGAGGCTGCGCGCCTGCATCATCGGGAGGTCGAGCCGGAGCACATGCTCCTCGGTCTCCTCGCCCAAGGTGGGACGGCTGCGGCTGTCTTGGCGGCCCAGGGCGTGACTCTCACGCGAGCACGCGCTGCCATCGAGGAGATGGCTGATGCGGACCTCGCTCGCGTGGGCATCAGCCTTCCCGACGCGCTCAGGCCTGCGCCGCTCTCAGTCGAAGAGCTGCCTGCGAATGCGGGAGGGGAGATTCCCCTCTCGGACGCTGCCGCCGAGTTCATTGACGACACGGGGGCTTCATTCAGCACCAGCGCTCAGGCTTTGCAAGCGCTCATCTCCTCATCCACCGTCTCTCTCCAGTCCCCGGTCGTCAGGCTTCTTGCTCACTGCGGTGTTGATGTCGGCTACCTGCGCACTGAGCTCAGTGAGATAGTGGCCGACGAGGAATCAGCCCGGGGACGCTACCGGATGACTGATGAGTACCGTGGGTACGGCCTGGATCGGGTCCTGAGTCAGGAACGCTTCATCTCAGCGTCAGCGGCTCAGTTGGCCGCCCTACTGAGGGACCCAGACCTCCTTACGTGGTGGGCCCTGCCTCGACAGCAGCTGGTTGAGGTACTTTCCGACGGCGCCGTGCAGAGGGCGGAGGGGCGACGTCGAACCGCCTTCCTGAGGTGGCGGCTGGAAACATCTGTGGCCGCAAGGGTTACCTGGTCGTGCAGCGTCGTCTCAGGGCCTCGCGACGGTGAGGTGGCCTTCGTGAAGGATCTGCACCTGATTGAGGCGCCAGGCGGCACTCGTGTCCGTCTGGTCCTGGCACATCGCACATGGGGGCGGCTGGGGACGCTGCTCTACCCGATCGTCTGGCGCGGGACTCGTCTGGGGCTGGAGAACACGCTCGCCGGTATCGCACGGGCTGCAGCGGAGGACTCCTGAGCCGAGCCGTGAGCCCGGGAACGGACAGCGGCGGTTGTCGTATGCCCGAGTACAGGACCCGATAGCCCGGGTACAACGAACGGGGCCCCGCACCGTGATGGTGCAGGGCCCCGTTGTTGACGGCCTAGCGGGCCGAGCGCAGGCTCACAGACCCAGCTCGCCGCCGAAGTCGCCCTCCTCGAGGCGCTTCTTGACCGTCATGAGGTAGCGGGCCGCGTCCGCGCCGTCCACCAGTCGGTGGTCGTAGGACAGGGCCAGGTAGCACACCGAGCGGATGGCGATGACCTCGCCGCCGTCGGCATCCTTGATGACGCGCGGCTGGCGCTGGATGGCGCCCAGGCCCAGGATCGCGACCTCCGGCTGGTTGATGATCGGGGTGTCGAACAGGGCACCGCCGCTGCCGGTGTTGGTGATCGTGAAGGTCGAGCCGCTGAGCTCATCGGGGTTGACCTTGTTGTCCCGGGTACGGGCGGCCAGGTCGTTGATGCGCTTGGCCAGCCCGGGGATGTTGAGGTCCCCGGCGTTCTTGACCACCGGCACGAGCAGGCCGCGCGGCGTGTCCACCGCGATGCCGACGTGCTCGACGTCGTGGTAGGTGACGTTCTTGCCCTCGATGGAGGCATTGATCTTCGGGTGGGCCTTGAGGGCCTCCGTGGCCGCCTGGACGAAGAAGGGCAGGAAGGTCAGCTTGGTGCTGTTCTTGGCCAGGAAGTCGTTCTTCGCGCGGGCCCGCAGAGCGGCCACGCGAGTCACGTCCACCTCGACGACGGTGGTCAGCTGGGCGGAGGTCTGCAGGGAGTCGATCATGCGATCGGCGATGACCTGACGCAGTCGGCTCATCTTCTCCGTGCGGCCGCGCAGGGTGGTGTCCACCTCGGGCTTGGCCGAGGCCGGCTTGGCCGCGGCGGCGGGCGCCGACGCCTCAGCAGCCGGAGCCGGGGCGGCTGCCGCAGCGCGGGCCTCCTCAGCGGCCTTGGCGGCAGCCTCCACGTCCTGCTTGCGGATGCGTCCGCCCACACCCGTACCGGTGACGGTGGACAGGTCCACACCCTTGTCCTTGGCGAGCTTGCGCACGATCGGCGTGACGTAGGAACCCGAGGCTCCAGAGCTCACCGGGGCGGCGGCTGCAGGCGCCTCGGTCGCAGCCGGGGCGGCGGGGGTCGGGGCCTCAGCGGCCGGGGCGGGAGCCGGTGCCGGGGGCTCGGGTGCGGCCTGCGGCGCGGGCACCGCGGGGGCCGGGGCGGAGCCCGCCTCGGAGGGGTCGCCGATGATGGCCAGGACGGTGCCGACCTCGACGGTCTCGTCCTCGGGGACGCGGATCTCCAGCAGGACGCCGGATGCGGGGGAGGGGACCTCGGTGTCGACCTTGTCGGTGGCGACCTCCAGCAGGGGCTCGTCGGCCTCGACGGTGTCTCCCACGGCCTTGAGCCAGGAGGAGACCGTCCCCTCGGTGACGGACTCACCCAGGGCGGGCATCTTCACGGACTCTGACATTGCTGTCTTCCTTACTCTCGTCTAGCTGGATCAGCCGTGGTTGTGCAGCGGCTTGCCGGCGAGGGCCATGGCGGCCTCGCCGAGGGTCTCGTTCTGGGTGGGGTGGGCGTGGACCAGGGCGGCGACGTCGTCGGCGTCGGCCTCCCAGGACACCATGAGCTGTCCCTCACCCACCTGCTCGCCCATGCGGGCGCCGATGGCGTGGAAGCCCAGGATCGGGCCGTCCTTGAGGGAGACGAGCTTGACGAAGCCCTGCGTCCCCAGGATCTGGCTCTTGGCGTTGCCGGCCACGTTGAACTCGGCGGACGTGATGTTCTCCTTGCCGTGGATCTCGGCGGCCTTGGCCTCCGACAGCCCCACCGAGGCGATCTCGGGCTCGCAGAAGGTCACCTTGGGGACCAGGACGTCATCGACCGGGGTCGGGTCCAGGCCCGCGATCTTCTCCGCCACGACGATGCCCTGGGCGAAGCCGCGGTGGGCGAGCTGGACGCCGGGGACGATGTCGCCCACGGCCCACACGCCGGGGACATTGGTGCGGCCGTACTCGTCGGCCAGGACGAAGCCGCGGTCCATGGCGACCCCGACCTCCTCGTAGCCGAGGTTGGCGGTCGCCGGTCCACGGCCCACGGCGATGAGGAGGACCTCGGCCTCATGGGTCTTGCCGTCCTGGGTGCGCACGGTCACCCCGCCGTCGTGGCGCTCGACCGACTCGAACATCGTGTTGGTGCGGAAGGTGATCTTGCGCTTGCGGAAGGCGCGCTCGAGCTGCTTGGAGATCGCCTCGTCCTCGTTGGGCACCAGGTGGGGCAGCCCCTCGATGATAGTGACCTGGCTGCCCATGGAGGCCCAGGCCGAGGCGAACTCCACCCCGATGACGCCGCCGCCCAGAATCACTGCCGAGGCGGGGACGTGGTCCATCTCCAGGGCCTCCTCGGAGGTGATGACGCCTCCGGAGATCTCCTGCCCGATGGTCTTGGAGTAGGAGCCGGAGGCGAGGACCACGTTGCGGCCGGTGATGCGACGGCCGTCAACCTCGACGGCGTCGGCGGCCACCAGACGTCCCCACCCCTGGATCAGGTCGATGCCCCGCGAGGACACCAGGCCCTCCAGGCCCTTGTGCATCCGCGAGACGATGCTGTTCTTGTACTTCTGGACGCCAGGCATGTCCACGCCCTCGAAGGCGGCCTTGATGCCCACCGTGGCGGCCTCGCGCACGGCATCGGCGGTCTCGGCGGCGTGCAGCAGGGCCTTGGTGGGCACGCAGCCGCGGTGGAGGCAGGTGCCCCCCAGCTTGTCCGCCTCGATGAGGGCGACCTTGAGGCCCAGCTGGGCGCCACGCAGGGCGGCGGCGTAGCCCCCTGATCCCGCGCCCAGAATGACCATGTCGTAGACGGTCTCTGTCACGAACTCACTCCTTGTTGGTTGGTCACGTCGCCCCCGCGGGGCGGCTCGGCACGGGGCCATTGTTCCACCTGAAGAGGGAGTGCAGGAGCCACGGGGGTTGCTGTTTAGGGACCAGAGTCCTGAAAACGGGGTGAGACGCATCACCGTTCATGGGTGGTTTCGGTAACGAGCCGTGCCGGGGCGCTCGTGTGAGGCCCCGGCACGGCTCGTCGTCAACTCGTCTCCGCTGGGCGCGGGCTCAGGAAAGGATGCTGACCTCGGCGGACAGCGAACGGAGCAGCTCCACCAGGGTGGAGACCCCCATGCCCGTCCCGCCGGTCGGAGTCAGGCCCCAGGGAGAGGAGTCGTTGTAGGCGGGACCGGCGATGTCGAGGTGGGCCCACGGCCGGTGCCCGACGAACTCGCGCAGGAACAGCCCGGCCGAGAGCATCCCGCCGGCACGCGAGCCGACCTTGGTGTTGCGCAGGTCGGCGAAGGGCGAGTCCAAGGTGGCACGCAGGTGCGCCGGCAGCGGCATTGGCCAGAAGGACTCCCCGGCCCGCTGCGCCGCGGCGACGACCTCCTCGCGAAGGTCCGGTGTCCCCATGACGGCGGCCACGTGGTCGCCCAGGGCCACGATCTGCGCCCCGGTGAGGGTGGCCACGTCCAGGACGGCATCGGGCTCCTCCGTGACGGCCCGTGCCAGGGCGTCGGCCATGACCAGGCGCCCCTCGGCGTCGGTGTTGGTCACCTCCACAGTGGTGCCGTCGAACATCGTGATGACGTCGCTGGGACGCTGGGCGTCGGCGCCGGGCATGTTCTCGGCCAGCGCCAGCCACGCGGTGACGCGGATCGGAAGCGCCAGGCGCGCGGCCGTGACGATGGCGCCCAGCACGGTGGCGGCCCCCGCCATGTCGGATTTCATCTCCGGCATGGATGAGGCCGGCTTGAGGGACAGGCCGCCGGAGTCGAAGGTGATGCCCTTGCCGATGAGGGCGACGTGCTTGGGGCGGCCGGCTGCTCCGTCACCCTCGGCCTGTGAGCCCTCCTGCCTGCCGGAGGCCTTGGCTGCGTGCTCCGGCGACCACTCCAGACGGACCAGACGCGCCGGGTGCACCGAGCCCTGAGCCACGCCGAGGATCCCCCCGAAGCCCTGCTCGACCAGTGCCGGGGCGTCCCAGATCTCAACGCGGATGCCGGCCTCCTGCCCGGCTGCGCGGGCCCTCTCGGCGAAGACCTCCGGAGTCAGCCGGTTCGGCGGCTCGTTGACCAGATCCCGGGTCAGTGCCGTGGCCTGGGCCAGCGCCAGGGCTCCCGCCAGTGCCTCCTGCCCCTCGGGGGTGTCGGCCAGGGGGGGAGATGATCGAGATGGTCGTGAGTGGGGAGGTGTTCTTCGAGGCCGTCTCCTGTCCGGGGCGGTCCTCGTTCTTCGTCGCGCTCCAGGAGTAGGCGCCCAGGGCGGCTCCGTGCGCGACGGCGGCGAGCTGCTCCTCGCAGAGCGTGGGCAGTGCCAGGACCGCGGAGTCGGTCCCGGCCAGTGCTCGGGTGGCGCGTCCGGCCGCCCGGCGCAGGAGACCGGTCTGGTCGTAGCCCAGTGCGGCCTCGTCGTCAGTGGTGACGGCGAGCGGATCGGTGTCGGCCCAGCCCGTTCCGACGCCGACCACGAGGATCGTCGCCGGTCCCCGGTAGCCCTGGGCAGTCACCGCGGAGGAGGGCAGACGCACCACCGAGTCCTGGGCGCCTGAGAAGCCCAGGGCGGGCAGCAGGGTCACCAGGGCGTTGATGTCCAGGTCCTCCAGGGCGGTGCTCGACGGTGGCTCGAGGCCCTCCAGGAGAATCTCGGGGGCCTCGGCCCCGTCCCGGCCCGGCGCTGCGGCCAGGACGAGCACGTCGGCCTCGGCCTCGGTGCCGGAGGCGTCATGGGGCCCGATGTCAGATGCCGCCTCGGAGCCGCTGCCCTTGACGCTGGCACCGTCGGCGTTGCCCTCCTGGTCCTCGGAGGCATCCTCGTCGCCGTCGGAGTCCTGCTTCAGGTCCCGCTTGGCGGCTTCGGCATCTGTCGAGCCGGCTCCGTCGCCGGCTGCGGGAGCCTCGGAGCTCTCGGCCTCCTCGACCGTGTCGACCTCGGCCTGACTGCTGAGGTCGGTATCCTTGCGGTCATCGTCCGCCGAGGCGCGTGCGTTCAGGGATTTGGTCAACTTAATGGTGCTCACGTTGTGAATAGTAACGTTCTGGCATTGGTTGGAGGTTGAACCGGTGCTGCGCGTGCCGAAGGTCATCACACGGAAAGGTCGTTCCTCATGGACGAGCGCTCATCGGTACGCCCGGTTCAGGACACCCGCCGTCCCGCATACGGGTGGGGGCGGATCCTGGTCGGAGTCTTCGCCGTCTTCGGGGCGATCGTCCTCGTCCCCTCCCTGACGACACTGTTGAGAAGCCCCGATGAGGAGCCCGCGGTGTGGTCGCTCAACCTCCTGGGGGGCGTCCTGTACCTCCTGCTGGCCGTCTGCGTGGCCCACAACGGGCGCCGGATGCGCAATATCGGCTGGATGTGCCTGGGGGCGCTGGCCACCATGGCGGTGCTCATCGGTGTTCTCACCCTGCCCACCCCCTCGCCCGCCGACCTCAGCGTCTCGGTGTGGGCGCACTGGGGCCGGTCCCGGTGGTACCTGCCCGCGATCCTCCCGGTGATCGCCGCTGCGTGGATGTGGATGTCCGACCCCCGGCGCATCGTGGCCAACGCCGAGCGCATCACCGAGCTGTCCGACACCCTCACCGAGAGCATCAGCGAGAAGGCCCGGGCGGTCCAGGAGGGCCGGACTCACAAGACGTCCCGCGGTGGTCGGGACCGGTGAGGCGCTAGGCGCTGCGGCGAGTCCTGAACGGGGCCGCAGCGTGTTGAGCCCCGGCGGACCGTCATCGGCGCCGGGAACGGCGCGAGCTGCGCGAGCTGACTCGGCTGATACGGCTGATCCTTCCGATTCTGCGCCGAGGAACGGGGCGGGAGTGCCACCTGTCCTGAAGCCGTGAGCCCCAGGAGGTGTAGGTGGCGGCGGCTGTGCGGGCCTGCGCCTGGGCCTCGTAGACCCGCTCGACGACGATCCTCTGGGACACCCAGCCCACCAGCTCCTCCGCACCGGAGCCGGCGCTGCGGGTGACCACCGGAAGGCCCTCCAGGCGGGTATCGGTCAGGGCCTGAAGCACGTCGGTCGCCTCGTCCTCGCAGTGCAGACGGTCACGGACCAGCGACAGGTCCGCCACCGTCGCCGGCCGGGCAGAGACGTCGTCGGAGTCCTCGCTCAGGAGCGACTCGGCGAGCTGTGCGGCCGTCACGCAACCGAGCAACTCGCCGCCAGTGCCGTCCTGTCCGGTGGCGACCACGGGCAGGGCCGAGAGGCCACGCCGGCTCATCACGGAGGCGGCCTGGCTGAGTGACGCCGTGGCCTGGAGCACCCCGGGAGGATCCACCATGAGTCGGGAGGCGCGGGTGCGTCCCAGGAGTGTGGTGGCCATCGGGTCCTCGACATCCTCTCCGCGACGACGCAGCTCCTCGGTGAACAGTGTGCCGCGTGACAGGAACCGGCTGATGAAGGTGGCCAGCACCGTGGCCAGCATGAGGGGCACCAGGAGCGCGTGCTGCCCGGTCATCTCAATGATGAGCAGGACCGCCGTCATCGGGGCGCGAGCCGCACCGGCGAAGACCGCCCCCATGCCGATCACCCCAAAGACTCCGGCGGCCGGCGCGTAGCTGGGAGCCACGAGGGTGCCGAAGGCGGCGCCGAGCGTCCCACCGATGAACAGGGACGGGGCGAACACTCCGCCGACGAAGCCCATTCCCAGGGTCAAGGAGGTCGCCAGCATCTTGGCCACGCACAGCACCAGCAGCAGCGTCAGGGCGTAGCGTCCTGCCAGCGCCCGGTTGAGAGCGGCTGATGACTCGCCGTACATCTCGGGCAGAACCAGCACGGTTGCGCCGACGGCCAGCCCGCCAATGCCCGGGCGCGCCCAGATCGGTACACCCAACCGCTGCCAGGCGCGGGTCAGGGCGTCGAGGATGACGAAGCGAAGACGCATGAAGCCGATACCGACGCCCCCGCCCACGACGCCCAGCAGCGCGACCCAGCCCAGCTGGGCGTCACCGGACAGGTCCAGGTAGGGGAGCGACAGAGACAGTGTCGTTCCCAGCAGGTGGTGCGACAGGACCGTCGAGGAGACACAGGCCAGGACAATGACGATGAAGGCGTCGGCGCTGAAGCCCATGAGGATGACCTCCAGGGCGAAGAAGGCCCCAGCCAGTGGCGCGTTGAAGGCGGAGGCGATGCCGGCGGCCGTTCCGGCGGCGGCCAGGTGGCGGATCGAGGACCGGCGCAGCCGCAGCCCCCGTCCGATGATGCTCGCCGTCGACGCGCCCAGCTCGGCGATCGGCCCCTCCGGACCGACCGAGCCCCCGCCACCGATCGTCAGCGCGGCCGACGTCGTCGCGGCCAAGGCCGGCAGGGGCGCCATGGTGCCGTCGCCGTGGCGAGTGGACCAGATGACGCCGGCCACCCCGTGGCCCGTGGGGGTCCGGCCCAGTCGGGACATCAACGGTCCTGTCAGCAGGCCGGAGAGCACCGGGGTGACTAGGACGAACCAGGTTCCCAGAGGCGCCAGGAGCCCGACCGAAGGCCCCATCGACACGGTGTAGTCGTCGGCTCCGCTCAGCAGCTGGGACCAGGCGTCGATTCCCAGCCGGAACAGCACCGCACCCAGGCCCGAGACGAGCCCTACCAGCACCGCCAGGATGTAGAGGCCGAAGCGATGATGGCGGAAGAGGCTGCCTGCGCGCCGCGACAGGGGGGCGGACAGCCTCTTCCAGACGCGATCCATCAGTGCAGGTTCTCCACCTTGACCGTGAAGGTCTCCTCCTCACCCTGCCCCTCGGCATGGGAGGAGGCTGTGCCGATCCTCCACACCTGCCGGTAGAAGCTCAGCTCGGCCTCGTAACGCCGCCGGATGTTCGTCGCCAGACGGAAGCCGTGGCCCTCACCCTGGAAGACCTCCAGCGCCACCGGGGCGCCGGCTTCCTTGAGGGCCTCATACATGGCGGTGGCCTGCTCCGCCGGGACGATCGGATCCTCCGAGCCCTGGATGAGCAGCAGCGGGACGTTGATGTCCTCGATGTGGTTGATGGGGCTGCGCTCATCGAGCACCGGGTCGTCGATGTCCTGGGTTCCCATGAGCTGGCCGATGTAGTGCGACTCGAACTTGTGGGTGGTGCGCACCAGCCTCTTGAGGTCGGTCACCCCGAAGCAGGAGCTGGCCGCTGTGAACACGGAGGATCGGGTGATGGCCGACAGCACCGTGAAGCCCCCGGCCGAACCTCCTCGGATCGCGATACGGCGCGGGTCGACGAGCCCGGCGTCGACCAGGTGCTGGGCCCCGTTGACGCAGTCGTCGACGTCGTAGATGCCCCACTTGCCCTCCAGGGCCTTGCGGTAGCCGGTTCCGTAGCCCATGGAGCCGCGGTAGTTGACGTCCAGGTAGCCGAAGCCCCGGCTGGTCCAGTACTGGATGCGCAGGTCGTAGCCGGGGACCGCCGTGGCCGTCGGGCCGCCGTGGACGTTGACGATCAGCGGTGCCAGCTCGCCGTCGGGGCCAGTGTGAGAGGCCGAGGTCGGCGGGTAGTAGAAGCCGTGGGCGGTGTCGCCGTCGCTGGTGGGCCAGGAGACCGGCTCGGGGAAGGACACCCCGGTGCCCTCAGGTACGAACTCGCCCGAGCCGCGCAGCACCTTCACCGTGCCGTTCTTGACCTCCACGATGCTGGGCATCGACATCTCGTTGGAGGCCAGCATGACGACGCGACCGGCGTTGGAGGCGACGTTGCCGATCGGCTGCCACCCCACGTTCCACTCCTCGAGCTCCCCGTTGGCGAGCTTGATGGTCCCCAAGTGCGAGACCGCATCGCGGGCCCAGGAGGTGATGATGTGCTCGGAGTCGAGCACGTCGAAGGAGTGCGGCCCCAGCTGCCAGGCCGGGTTGGTGAAGGTGGCCTCGGCCGGGTGCAGGGGGCGGGTGCGTAGCTTCTCCGACCAGCCGGTGCGGTTGGTGCCGCGTACCGGGAAGCCCTCAGTGCGGTAGAGGTTCCAGAAGCCCGAGGCGTTGGAGCCGTGCACGAGCTCGCACTCCTCGGTCCACCGGGGCTCGGAGACCGAGTGCCCGTTGCCGCCGTCCACCGGCGTCTGCTCGCCAAGAGTCCCGTCCGGGCCGAGATCCCCCACGTGCAGGCTGGCGTTGTCCCACGGCATCCCCGGGTGGTCCCAGGTGATCCAGGCCAGGTGCTCGCCGTCGGGGGACAGCGTTGGGGCGACCACGAAGTCCGTGCCCGACACCAGTGTGCGCACGCGGGAGTCATCGCGGGCGGCCGAGCCGTCCAGGGGAATGGCGACCAGAGTGTTCACGGCCTCGCCGCCGCCTCGGTGGTCCTCGCGGACGGCGTAGACCAGGCCCCGGCCCGTGTCGATCTCCAGGTCGCCGTGTCGCACGTCCCCGTAGATCGTGAGTGGGACCAGGCCCCGCATGCGGTGAGCCACGTCGTACCGGTAGAGGCGCCCGTCCCCGGCGTGCGAGACCACGATGATCCCGCTGTCGACGGCGTAGGCCCGCCCTCCGTACTCGTGCACCCGGGTGCGCACATCGACCAGCTCGTCGGCGGGTGTCAGCGGAAGCACCTCACCGATCTGGCCGTCGCCGTTGCGGCGGAGCAGTACGTTGCGGCCCGCCTGTGAGGCGCGCTGCTCCACCCAGTAGGTGTCTGCGCCGTCCACACGGACCTGGGAGAGCAGGACCGTCCGGGTCGTGATGGTGCCCGGGGTGATGGGCGAGGGCCAGGTACCGAAAGGGGCTGTGGTGCTCATGGTTCCTCCTGGAGGGCAGTCCTGAGGGGCGGTCGGGCGATCAGGAACGACGCCGTCGACCGGTGGGCGCGGACGGTTCGACACCCAAGGCATACAGTACGTGCTCAGCCGTGACCCGCGTGACACGTGGCCGCACAGTGGTCGTGGCGGCTCTATGCTGAGCACCCTCGGTCGACTCAGGAGCGTCGCTCCGGGAAGCCCGGCGGTCCCCGGGCCCGGGAAGGAGACTCCTGAGAAGACCCCTTCGCCTCGTCAACGGCTACCCTGTCCCGAGTGCCGCTTCAGCGACCCGCCGCGGCTCGCTCTTGAGCGACACGAACAACTCGTCACCACCTTCGACAAGGAGGCGCACCGTGCCAGCAGCTGCTGAGCGCCCGGCAGGGCCCGCCGGACAGACCGGCAAGGCGCTCCTGCCCTGCGTGCGCAAGCCCGCCGACCTCGATCGGCTCACCAGCGAGCAGCTGGTGACGCTCGCCTCGGAGATCCGCCAGCATCTTGTCGCCTCAGTGGCGCGCACCGGCGGCCACCTCGGCCCCAACCTTGGGGTCGTCGAGCTGACGATCGCGCTGCACCGCACCTTCCGCTCCCCGCGGGACACCATCGTGTTCGACACCGGCCACCAGGCCTACGTCCACAAGCTGCTCACCGGTCGTCAGGACTTCACTCATCTGCGCGAGCGCGGCGGCCTGTCCGGATACCCCTCACGGGCCGAGTCCGTCCACGACGTCGTGGAGAACTCCCACGCCTCCACCTCCCTGTCCTGGGCCGACGGCATCGCCCGGGCCAACCACCTGCAGGGCCACGACGAGCGCCACGTCGTCGCCGTCATCGGGGACGGCGCCATGACCGGAGGAATGGCCTGGGAGGCCCTGGACAACATCGCCGACTCCTCGGACCGCCACCTGGTCATCGTCGTCAACGACAACGGCCGATCCTACGCCCCCACCATCGGGGGACTGGCCCACCACCTCGACGCACTGCGCACCAATCCCGGCTACGAGCGTGTCCTGTCCGGGGTCAAGCGGACGCTCCTGTCGCAGGGAGCCCCCGGCCGGGCCGCCTTCGACGCCCTGCACGGACTCAAACGGGGGCTCAAGGACGTCCTGGTTCCCTCGGCCTTCTTTGAGGACCTGGGGATCAAGTACACCGGACCGGTTGACGGCCACGACATCACGGCCGTCGAGTTCGCCCTCACTCGCGCACGCGAGTACGCCGAGCCGGTCATCGTCCACGTCATCACCGAGAAGGGGCGGGGCTACACCCCGGCCGAGGAGCACGTCCCCGACCGCTTCCACGCGGTGGGTCAGATTCATCCCGAGACCGGCCTGCCGGTGGTGGCCGAGCGCTTCGGCTGGACCGCCGTCTTCGCCGAGGAGATCCTCTCCCTGGCCCGCGGAGATGAACGGATCGTCGGGGTTACTGCCGCCATGCAGGCCCCGGTGGGTCTCCAGCCCCTGGCCGATGAGATGCCGACGCGGGTCATCGACGTCGGCATCGCCGAGCAGCACGCGCTGACCTTCTCCGCCGGCCTCGCCTTCGCCGGCATGCACCCGGTGGTCGCCCTCTACGCGACCTTCCTCAACCGCGCCTTCGACCAGGTGCTCATGGATGTCGCCCTGCACCGGGCCGGAGTGACGATCGTCCTGGACCGGGCCGGAATCACGGGAACTGACGGGGCCAGCCACAACGGCATGTGGGACATGGCGCTGCTGGCGCACGTTCCTGGTCTGCGCCTGGCGGCCCCCCGCGACGAGGCGACGCTGCGCGAGAGCCTGCGCACAGCCGTGAGCACTGACGATTCCCCCACCGTCGTGCGTTACCCCAAGGGCGCGCTGCCCGAGCCCCTGACCGCGTTGCGACGCCTCGGTCCGGAGTCGGAGGAACCGGGGCGCGGCGGGGATCTGGTGCACCAGGACACGCCTTCCGTGAGTGTCTTCGACGTCGTCGATGTCCTGCTCGAGAGTCGCCGGCCGGCCGGTGGCGCGCGGATCCTGCTGGTGGGGGTGGGTGCCATGGCCACCCAGGCCTACGAGGCCGGCAGGCTCCTTGAGCAGGAGGGGCACGCCGTCACCGTGGTGCACCCGCACTGGGTGATTCCTGCCCCGGCTCCTCTCGTGACGGCCGCAGCCGACGTCGATGTCGTCGTCGTGGTCGAGGACGGTCTGGTCGACGGCGGTATCGGTTCCCAGCTGCGTGACGCGGTCGAGGAGTACCAGGCCGCCCACAGCGATACCGGGGACTCGCCGGTCTTCCGCCGCATCGGCGTTCCGCGCCAGTTCGTCGACACGGCCACCCGTGCTCAGCTGATGGAGGACTTCGGCATGCGAGCGGCTGATATCGCCCAGGCGGCCCGTAGGGCGGCCGACGGCGTCGTAGGCACCTGTGCCGACCAGGACCTTAGGGCCGAGTAGGGCAATGGAGGCGGCGCCTCGGCTCCGGTTCCCCGTACGGCAACGGTAATCCGCTGGGACACCTGTCCTAATCATTCTGATAGGTTGATGTGCTGGGAACGCGGCCCCATTCGTCCTCGTTGTCGAAGGCTGGAGGGAGTTGGTGGCTGGTGGCGGAAAGTCTCCTGAGGGGTCGATATAGGGACTTATGTCCCGGATTGCGACGACGGTGATCGACCTGTGAGTCATCTAACCGGCCCTTCTTGGGACCAGCGACCCACAAGCCATCCTCTGAGTTCTAGTCTGAGATCGACGGCGCGCCGATGTGCCGCCTCGCCTCATAAGGGCGATCACAACCGGGTGGCTCTCCGGTCACCCACATGAGGAGGGCACGGATGACCACTGAGGTCACAACATCTGCCACCACGGCGAGCGGCAATGACGCCTGGGAGGGCTTCGTTACCGGACCGTGGACCGAGGACATTGACGTCCGCGACTTCATCCAGCGCAACTACACCCCCTACGACGGCGACGCCTCGTTCCTTGCCGACGCCACGGACAAGACCCTACGTCTGTGGGACACCCTGGAGAAGGACTACCTCTCCGAGGAGCGCAAGGTTCGCATCCTCGACGTCGACACCCACACCCCCGCCGACATCGACGCATTCCCGGCTGGCTACATCAGCAAGGACGATGACGTCATCGTTGGTCTGCAGACTGACTCCCCGCTGCGTCGCGCCATGATGCCCAACGGTGGCTGGCGCATGGTGGAGACCGCCATCAAGGAGGCGGGCAAGGAGGTCGACCCCGAGGTCAAGAAGATCTTCACCCGCTACCGCAAGACCCACAACGACGCCGTCTTCGACATCTACACCCCGCGCATCCGCGCGGCGCGCTCCAGCCACATCATCACCGGTCTTCCCGACGCCTACGGCCGTGGTCGCATCATCGGTGACTACCGCCGCGTGGCGCTCTACGGCGTCGACTTCCTCATCGAGCAGAAGCAGAAGGCCAAGGACGCCGTAGCGGACGAGCCCTTCTCCGAGCACTGGGCCCGCTACCGCGAGGAGCACTCCGAGCAGATCAAGGCCCTCAAGAAGCTCAAGGCCATGGCCGCCTCCTACGGCTACGACATCTCCGGGCCCGCGCGCGACTCCCACGAGGCCGTGCAGTGGACCTACTTCGCCTACCTGGCCTCGGTGAAGTCCCAGGACGGCGCCGCCATGAGCATCGGCCGTCTCTCGGCCTTCCTGGACATCTACTTCGAGCGGGACCTGCGCAACGGGGTCATCGACGAGACCCGCGCCCAGGAGCTCATCGACAACATCGTCATGAAGCTGCGCATCACCCGCTTCCTGCGCACCATCGACTACGACCAGATCTTCTCCGGCGACCCCTACTGGGCCACCTGGTCCGACGCCGGCTTCGGTGAGGACGGTCGCGCCCTGGTCACCAAGACCTCCTTCCGTCTGCTGCAGACCCTGCGCAACCTCGGTCCGGCTCCGGAGCCGAACATCACGATCTTCTGGGACGAGAACCTGCCGCAGGGCTACAAGGACTTCTGCGCCCTCATCTCGATCACGACCTCCTCCATCCAGTACGAGGCCGACGAGCAGATCCGTGAGCACTGGGGCGACGACGCCGCGATCGCCTGCTGCGTGTCCCCGATGCGCGTGGGCAAGCAGATGCAGTTCTTCGGCGCCCGTGTCAACTCCGCCAAGGCCCTGCTCTACGCCATCAACGGCGGCCGCGACGAGATGAGCGGCAAGCAGGTCGTCACCGGCCTGCCCGGCATCGAGGGCGACGGCCCCCTGGACTTCGACGAGGTCTGGGACAAGTACGAGAAGATGCTCGACTGGGTGGTGGCCACCTACGTCGAGGCCCTCAACATCATCCACTACTGCCACGACCGCTACGCCTACGAGTCCATCGAGATGGCGCTGCACGACTCCGACATCGTGCGCACCATGGGCTGCGGCATCGCCGGCCTGTCGATCGTGGCCGACTCCCTGGCGGCCATCAAGTACGCCAAGGTCACCCCGGTTCGCGACGAGACCGGCCTGGTGGTCGACTACGTCACCGAGGGCGACTTCCCGATCTACGGCAACGACGACGACCGCGCCGACGACATCGCTGCCACCGTGGTCCACACGATCATGTCCAAGATCAAGGCCCAGCCCTTCTACCGCGACGCCATCCCGACCCAGTCGGTGCTGACGATCACCTCCAACGTGGTCTACGGCAAGGCAACCGGCTCCTTCCCCTCGGGGCACCAGAAGGGCACCCCCTTCTCGCCCGGAGCCAACCCGGAGAACGGGATGGACACCCACGGCATGGTCGCCTCGATGCTCAGCGTCGGCAAGCTCGACTACAACGACGCCCTCGACGGCATCTCGCTGACCAACACGATCACCCCGCAGGGGCTGGGCCGCACTCTTGACGAGCGCGTCGCCAACCTCGTGGGCATTCTCGACGCCGGCTTCGTCCCCGACGACTGCGCCGAGATCTGATCGAGCCGCTCAATCCGGCCGATCACACCGCAGCAATTTCTCACACATCGATCACATCACCTCAGAAAGGGGCCACCATGGCCACGTACGAAGAGCGCCTCGCCTCCATGAAGGCACAGCGTCAGGACAACGGCGGCGTCAAGGGCCTGTACCACGCCAACATCAACGTCCTGGACCGCAACACCCTCGAGGACGCGATGGAGCACCCGGAGAACTACCCGAACCTCACGGTTCGCGTCTCCGGCTACGCCGTCAACTTCGTCAAGCTGACTCGCGAGCAGCAGCTTGACGTCCTCCACCGCACCTTCCACTCCCAGGCCTGAGCCCTGGAGCACGGCTAGCGGTCATGACGCAGACCACGACGACCGTGCGCGACGGCGGTCGGGACCAGGACTTCCTGGCCCCGGCCGCTCGCTTGCGCGGTGCGGGCATCGGCGGGCTCGAGGAGCTGACGGATCTTCAACGCTCGGAGCGCCTGGCTCGGATGCGCGATGGCGAGCTGGGCTCGATCCACTCCTGGGAGCTCGTGACCGCGGTGGACGGCCCCGGCACCCGGATGACGGTCTTCCTCAACGGATGCCCCCTGCGGTGCCAGTACTGCCACAATCCCGACACCTTCCTCATGAAGGACGGGGAACCGGTGGAGGCCTCGGAGCTTCTCCGCCGCATGCGCCGCTACCGGGGGGTGTTCCGCGCGTCCAAGGGCGGGATCACGCTGTCGGGCGGCGAGGTCCTCATGCAGCCGGCCTTCGCGGGCAGGCTCCTGGCTGGGGCCAAGAAGATGGGCATCCACACCTGCATCGACACCTCAGGATTCCTGGGCGCCAATGCCAGTGACGAGATGCTTGATAACATCGACCTGGTCCTGCTCGACGTCAAGAGCGGTGACGAGGAGACCTACAAGAAGGTGACGGGGCGCTCCCTGGCCCCGACCATCACCTTCGGTGACCGTCTGGCGGCCAAAGGGATCGAGATCTGGGCCCGGTTCGTGCTGGTCCCGGACCTGACGGATGACCCTGAGAACGTCCACAACGTGGCCCGGATCATCGAACGCTGGGGCTCGGTCAGCCGCGTCGAGGTGCTGCCCTTCCACCAGATGGGTACCGACAAGTGGGACGCCCTGGGACTGACGTACCAGCTTCGTGACACCAGGCCCCCGGAGCCGGAACTGGTGGAGTCCACTCGCGCCATCTTCCGTTCCTACGGCTTCGAGGTCCACTGAGGCCGGCGAAGGTCACTGGTTTCTCGAGCTGAGCTCCTCTGACGAGAATTACGTCGTGCGCCGTCCACGTCACCGTGGGCGGCGCACTGTGGTACGCGCGTGATGGCGCGTCAGCCCAGTGCTGCGGCGAGAGCGGGGGCGGCCTGCTCGATTTGCCACGGCCTGGCCCCCATGGCGGCCAGACGCTCACTGATCTCCTGAGCAGTGACTCTGCCGGTACGACCGGCCTCGATCTCCGCGCCGAGGTCCCAGGCCAGATGACGTTGGCACTCCGGGGTCAGGAGGAGCTCCTGGGGCACGCGGATCTCCTCAGCGTGCTGTCTGATGGCCGCGCGTACCTCGGTGAGCCGCTCGGCGGCCGCGGCGTGGTGGCGCTGCCAGGAGCGCGGATGGGGGAGCTCGCCGGGCGCCAGTGGTGCGCGGGTGGGGGGAAGCTCGTCGTCGGGCAGCTCCAGGGCGCGTTCGATGGCTCTCCACCAGCGCTCCTGGTTCTGGCGGGCCTGGCGGGAGGAGAACTCCTTGAGGGCGCTCATCTTGCGTCGTGACCGGGGGCGGGCGACGGCAGCGGCGACGAGTGCCTGGTGGGGCAGGACCTTGGAGGGGGTGCGGTCGAGCTCTGCGGCCAGCTGCTCGCGCGAGTTCCACAGCTCGCGCAGGATGGCCAGTGAGCGGGGGGAGCGTACGGAGCTGCCTGCTCGTGGGGTCTTGCGCCACGGGTCGACCTTGGCCGGCTTGGCCGGCTTGGTGCGCACGTGCTCGAACTCCTGGGCGGCCCACTGGTCCTTGCCGGTTGCTTCGAGCTCGGTGGCCAGGGCGTCGCGCAGGTCGATGAGCAGCTCGACGTCGAGGGCGGCGTAGGTGAGCCAGGAGGTGGGCAGGGGCCGGGTGGACCAGTCCGCAGCCGCGTGGTCCTTGGCCAGACGCAGGCCCAGGGTCTCCTCGATGACGGCGCCGAGCCCGACGTGCTGTCGGCCCAGGAGGCGGGCTGCCAGCTCGGTGTCGAACAGGGAGGCGGCCTTCAGCCCGCGTGCGGTCAGGCAGGGGATGTCCTGGTCGGCGGCGTGGAGGATCCACTCGGGTCCGTCGAGGGCTGCAGCCAGCTCGGTCAGGGGCCCGGTGGTGACCGGATCGATGAGCAGGGTGCCGACGCCGTCCCGGCGCAGCTGGATGAGGTAGGCGTCCTGTCCGTAGCGGAAGCCTGAGGCTCGTTCGGCGTCGACGGCGACGGGGCCCCGACCGGCCGCCAGGAGCTGAGCGGCTCGGTTCAGCTGGGTGGGGGTGGCGGTGATCTCGGGGAGCCCGTCCTTGGGACGGGGGTAGTCGACGATGTCGTGCGGGTTGATGGGGTGATCTGTTGTGCCAGGGGGGACGGCTGGGCGGGGCACGGCCGAGGTCGCAGCTGGGCGGGGCACGCCGGTGCGGTGGGGCGTCACCTTCCGGCTCCGGCAAGAGTGAGGGGGTGGACTGCGGCCGGTTCATGGCCGGAGGCGACCAGCAGCAGCTCGTGCCAGGCGGTGAGGTGGGGGCCGAGCTGGGGGGTCGTGGGGGACCAGGACGCCCGGATCTCGGCGTGGGCGCATGAGTCGGTGAGGGTCAGCCCACCGAAGGTCTCGGACAGGACCCTGGTGACGGTTCCGACCAGTGAGTGGTAGCCGGCGCGGGAGTCCTCCAGGCTGTCGGTGAGCCAGCTCCAGGCGGCGGACTCGAAGACGGGGTCCATGCCGATCTCGTCGTCGATGCGGGCGCGCGCCTGCACCACGATGCGGAAGTCCCCGTCCCAGGCCTCCTGGCCGTCGGGGTCGTGGAGGACAACGAAGCGTCCGGTGGCCACGGGGGTGGCGCCGACAGTCTCCACGGTTTCGGCGCTCAGGGCGGCGGAGTAGGGGGCCAGCTTCTTGGGGGCGGGCACCTCCTCCATGAGGAGTCCCCGGGGGCGGGGCGCGTCGCGAAGGGACAGGAGCGCTTCCTCGAATCGTTCGGGGATGCCACCTGCCTCATTCTGACGCGGCCTACCGTTGACAGTCACGGATGCCACGCTAGTGCGCTACCGCAGTGGGCACATGAAGCCACGCCGCTGGGAGGGTTGCATTGTGTCAACGAGGTGCCTGCCTTTCTGAACGGATGTGCATCGGCCGCTTCCGGTTCGCCGGCATCTGGTCGGCCGGGGAAGCCTCCTGGTGGGACTGGTCAGCGTCGGGCGATGAGCGTCTGTCCGGCCGGCAGGCAGGACGGGTCGGAGCCGACCGGGGCCCAGGAGAGGAGCACGTCACTCAGTTCGGCAGCGGGCCGTGGCCTCCCGGAGAGGTTGGTGACGACGACGATGTCCTCGTAGGTCACGGTGACAACATCGTCGGCCTCATCGATCTGCGGCCACGCGGTGCGTTGGGACCAGGCCAGCTCGCGGCGCAGGGCGGTCAGTGCCCGGTACCAGGCCAGCATGCGGGTGTGCTCGGTCTGCTCAAGCTCGGACCAGTCCAGGCGCGAGGTCTCGACGGTCGCGGTGTCCTGGGGGTCGGGGATCTCGTCAGCGTCCCAGCCGAAGGCGGCGAACTCCCGGGCGCGCCCCTGGCTGACGCTGCGGGCCAGGTCCTCCTCCTCATGGTCGGTGAAGAACTGGAACGGGGTGCGGGTTCCCCACTCCTCGCCCATGAAGAGCATGGGCGTGTAGGGCGACAGGAGCACCAGGGCGGCAGTGGCGGCCAGGGCGGCGTCGTCGAGCCCGGCCGAGGGACGGTCCCCAACGGCTCGGTTGCCGATCTGGTCGTGGTTGGATCCGAAGACGACGAAGCGCCTGGGGTCGGTGTCCTCGGGGACGGGGGCGCCCCAGACCCGGTCCCGGAAGGTGGACCAGGTGCCGTTGTGGAGGAAGGCGCTGCTGTAGGCCTTGGTCCACGCCCCGGGCTCGGCGAAGTCGGCGTAGTAGGCCTGCGCCTCGCCGGTGATCCGTGCGTGCAGGGCATGGTGGACGTCGTCGGCCCACTGGGCGGTCATGCCCAGGCTGGGTGTCGCGGCGGGGGGCTCCTGGTCGGTGGGGGTGATGACTCCGACATCGTTGAGGTCGGCCTCGGCCACCAGGCTCAGGGGCCGGTCCAGCTCATCGGACAGCGCGGCCACGGCGTTGGAGAGCTCGGCCAGGACGTGCGTCTGTGGAGGGTCGGCGGCTGCGGCGTCGTCCTTGATCTCGTGGATGGCGTCCAGGCGCAGGGCGTCGATGTGGAAGTCCCGCATCCAGCGCAGGGCGGAGTCGATGACGAAGGCGCGCACCTGCTGACTGCCGTCATGGTCGTAGTTGACGGCCTCGCCCCAGGGCGTGTGATGGGCGGGGGTGAAGTAGGGGCCGAAGACGCTGAGGTAGTTGCCCGACGGGCCCAGGTGGTTGTAGACGACGTCGAGGCACACGCCGATGCCGGTGCGGTGGGCGGCGTCGACGAAGCGCATCAGGGCCTCGGGGCCCCCGTAGGCCTCGTGGACGGCCCACAGGCCCACCCCGTCGTAGCCCCATCCGGCTCGGCCGGGGAAGGCGGCCAGGGGCATGAGCTCGACGATGTCGACGCCCAGCTCGGCCAGGTGATCGAGCCGGGAGATGGCGCTGTCCAGGGTGCCCTCGGGGGTGAACGTGCCCACGTGGAGCTCGTAGATGACTGAGCCGAGCAGGTCCTTGCCCATCCAGTCCTGATCGGTCCACTGCCAGGCGGTCGGATCCACGGTTCGTGAGGGGCCGTGGACGCCGTGGGGCTGCAGGGCGCTGCGGGGATCGGGGCGGTCGGGGGAACCGTCGACCCGGAAGGCGTAGTCGGTGCCCGGCTCCAGGTCGAAGGGGGCGGTCCACCAGCCGTCGGGGGCCGGGACCATGTCGACCAGCCGGTCATCCAGCCCCTCATCGCCGGGCAGGTGCAGCTCGACCCGCCTCGCCGTGGGGGCCCACACGGGAACGCGGGGGCCCACAGGCAGGGCCGGTGACTGCCAGGTCCAGGATGCCGGGCTCATCGGGCGGCCTCCTGCTCCTGGGCGGCCTGGTCTGAGTCGGTCTGGGAGTCGGGGGAGCCGACCCTGGCCAGGACGACGACGGCATCGTCCCCGACCACCTCGGCCAGAGGCTGGCTGCCTCCCTCCACGGTGCCGGTGCGCAGGACGTGCTCCCAGGTCCCCTCCGGCAGGACGATGCTCTCCTCACGCCATCCCCCCAGCTGCTCGAGCCGCCGGGACAGGCGCCTGACGATGACGACGACGTCGGGGATCTCGTCGAGCAGGCGGGTGTAGGCGAAGGCGAAGGAGGTGGTCACCGGGATCGTGCGGTAGCCCGAGCGGGGACCGACGAAGGTGTGGGGGCGAGCAGCGCGCAGACGCGCCAGGCGTGAGGTGAGGAAGAGCTTGTCTTCATCCAGGCTGCGCGGTGTGGCTCCGGAGTCGAGGCGCTCCAGGGCGCTGATGAGACCCGAGGGCCCGGCGTAGTCGACCGCGCGACGGTTGTCGGGGTCCACCAGTGAGGTGCGGGTGATCTCGCTGCCCTGATAGATGTCGCTGACCCCCATCCAGGTCAGGGCGAGCGCCTTGCCGGCGAGGATCGCGGTGCGTACGGACCTGGCCGTCAGGGCCGCGAAGGCCTCGAACTCGGCGCAGACCTCCTCGCTGGTGAGCAGGTGGGTGGCGTAGTCGGTCAGGGCCTGTTCCCGAGCCAGGTCCGGGGCGGTCCAGGTGGTCCAGATCTTCTGCTCCCGGGAGGCTTTGATGAGATAGGCGCTGAGCCGCTCGGGGGTCATGGGGTCGTCACTGTCCGGTGCCCAGGTCCCCCATAGGGTCTGCCACAGCAGGTTCTCGCTGCGTCCGTCGAGGTCCAGGGGGCGGACCTGCGCGGTCATGGCGCGCAGACGGTGGATGAGGTCGCTCCACTCCTCGGCGTAGGAGGCCAGCACGTCCAGGCGGGCGCGCACGTCCTCACCGCGCTTGGTGTCGTGGGTGGTGGAGGTGACCATCGTGTCGGGCCAGATGTTCTGGACCCGGTCGGCCCAGGCGTGGGCCTCGTCGGCACTCAGCGCGAAGCCGGCCGGGTTGCCGCCGACCTCGGTGAGGCTGGTCAGGTGGGTCCAGCGGTAGAAGGCCGTGTCCTCCACTCCCTTGGCGGTGACGGCCCCGCACACCTGCTGGAAGCGGATGATGGCCTCGGTGCGCTCGGGGGACTCCGACAGGCCCTCGGAGCCGACCGGCTCACCCAGGAGGATGGCGACCACGAGGTCGAGGGTCTCTCCCTGGTCCGGCTCGAGGCGCTGGCGCGCCCGCTCGGCGTCCGCCTGGAGGACGGCGGCCGTCTCCGGGCCTGGGGGCGTCCCGGGAACGACATAGACCCGGTACTGGTCTGCGGCCACGAGCAGCTCGACGACGCAGGCCCGCAGGTCGCGCAGGGTGTGGTCGCGCAGACGCACGTCCTGGGAGGTCAAGGAGTCCAGGATGCGGGCCAGACGGTCGACCTCCGCGGCCAGTGAGCCGGCGATGACCTCTCGCTTGGCCTCCTCGACGATGCGGTCGTAGTCCACCGGAGCGTCCCCGGTGAGTTCCTGCATGAGCGCGCCCAGGCGGGCCGCGCCGGCGGGGTCCACCTGGAGCTGGTCGATCCGCCAGGCGGCGTCGTAGCCGGTGGTTCCGGCCACTGGCCAGGAGGTGGGCAGGGACTCGTCGGGCGCCAGGATCTTCTCCGCGGCGATCCACGCCCCGCTGGTGGCCTCGGCCAGCTGGGTGAGGTAGCCACCGGGGTCGGCCAGGCCGTCGGGGTGGTCGACCCGCAGGGCGCTGATGACTCCGTCTCTCATGAGGTCGAGGATGAGGCCGTGGCTTCCGGCGAAGACGTCGGACTCCTCGACGCGGATCGCGGCCAGGGTGCCGACATCGAAGAACCGTCGGTAGTTGATCTCCTCGTCGCCGACCTTCCAGTAGGCCAGGCGGTAGTGCTGGCGCTCGACGAGGACGTGCATCGGTAGCGCCTCGGTGCCCTGGGCAACGGGGAAGGCGTGGTCGTAGTAGCGCAGCACCCACTGCTCGCCCAGATCCTCCTGCCCCGGAACCACCATTTGCTCCAGGGTGAGCTCATCATCGGCCAGGACGGCGCCGATACGCTTGCCCAGGATCGGCATGAGGATGGGCTCGTCCAGGGAGAGGTCGAACCAGGCGGCGTAGGGGGAGTCCGGTCCCTCACGCAGCACCGACCACAGGGGCAGGTTGTGCCAGCCGGGGGTGGGCACGGCCATGTGGTTGGGAACGATGTCCACCACAACGCCCATCCCATGGGCGTCGGCCTCAGCGGCCAGGGCCTCGAGCTGCTCCCTTCCTCCCATGACGGCCGAGACCCGGCGGTGATCGACGACGTCGTAGCCGTGGGTGGAGCCCGGCGCGGCGGTGAGGATCGGGGAGAGGTAGAGGTCGGTGACTCCCAGATCGGCCAGGTAGGGGACCAGGGCCTTGGCGTCTGCGAAGGTCAGATCCTCACCGAGCTGGAGACGGTAGGTGGTCACCGGCGTCCGGTGTTCCGGAGCCGGCACGTGCCCCGACCACGGCGCGTAGGCGGGTGTCTCCGCAGAACCCGCCGAACCTACCTGATCCACTGCTGCGTCCACTGCGTCGGTCATGTCACTTCCTGAAGCTCGTCTGGTCTGCGTCGGGTGGTGCTGCTTGATGGGTGATGTGCGTTCGGTGGTGCGCCGGAGGGCCACGGAGAGCCCCTACCTCGGGTGGCGCTCCGTGGTGGCGGCGGACTCGGGGGCGTCGATGAGGAAGAGCATGGAGCGGGCCTCGACCACGACGGTGTCGTCAGCAGCGAGAACCGGGTCGGAGTCCCCGTCCACTGCGGGAGCCGTGTCCAGCGCGACCTTCCAGGTGGGGGCGTACCCCTCGCCGGGCAGGGTGAAGGTGATGTCCTCGTCGGAGGCGTTGATGAGTACGAGGAAGGAGTCGTCCACGATCCTCTGGCCTCGCTCATCGGGCTCGGCGATCGCCTCCCCGTTGAGGAAGACCATCATGGCCCGGGCGTACCAGGTGGTCCAGTCCTGGTCGGTCATGGACTCACCGGCCGGAGTGAGCCACTCGATCTCGCCGAGCTCGCTCTCCCCGCCGTGGCCGGCGTCCCCGGTGAAGAAGCGCCGACGCCGCAGCACCGGGTGGTCGCGACGCAGCCACATCATGGTGCGGGTGAACTCCAGCAGGTCGTTGTCCTGCTCACTGAGATCCCAGTTGACCCAGGAGATCTCGTTGTCCTGGCAGTAAGCGTTGTTGTTGCCCCCCTGGGTTCGGCCCATCTCGTCGCCGTGGCAGATCATGGGCACGCCCTGACTGAACAGGACAGTGGCCAGGAAGTTGCGGGTCTGGCGCTGACGCAGCTCGATGATCGTCGGATCGTCGGTGGGCCCCTCGGCGCCGCAGTTCCAGGACCGGTTGTTGTTGTCACCGTCGGCGTTGCCCTCGAGATTGGCCTCGTTGTGCTTCTCGTTGTAGGAGACCAGGTCACGCATCGTGAAGCCGTCGTGGGCGGTGACGAAGTTGATGCTGGCCACCGGGGTGCGCCCGGCATGCTGGTAGAGGTCGGAGGAGCCGGTGATACGGGAGGCGAACTCGCCCAGGGTGGAGGGCTCCCCGCGCCAGAAGTCGCGCACGGTGTCGCGGTACTTGCCGTTCCACTCGCTCCACAGGGCCGGGAAGCCGCCCACGTTGTAGCCGCCGTCGCCCACGTCCCAGGGCTCGGCGATGAGCTTGACCTGGGAGAGCACCGGGTCCTGGTGGATGATGTCGAAGAAGGCGCTGAGCTTGTCCACCTCGTGGAACTGGCGGGCCAGGGTGGAGGCCAGGTCGAAGCGGAAGCCGTCCACGTGCATCTCGGTGACCCAGTAGCGCAGGGAGTCCATGATGAGCTGGAGGACCGCCGGCGAGCGCATGAGCAGCGAGTTGCCGGTGCCGGTGGTGTCGAAGTAGTGGCTGGCTGAGCCGTCGACGAGGCGGTAGTACGAGCTGTTGTCGATGCCGCGGAAGGACAGCGTAGGGCCCAGGTGGTTGCCCTCGGCCGTGTGGTTGTAGACCACGTCCAGGATGACCTCGATGCCGGCCTCGTGGAAGGCCTTGACCATGGACTTGAACTCCTGGACCTGCTCACCCTCGGTGCCGTAGGCGGCGTAGGTGTTGTGCGGGGCGAAGAAACCGATCGTGTTGTAGCCCCAGTAGTTCGACAGGCCCTTCTCCTGCAGGTGGGTGTCGTTGACGAACTGGTGGACCGGCATGAGCTCGATGGCCGTGACACCCAGGTTCTTGAGGTGGTCGATGACGGCGGGCTGAGCCAGACCGGCGTAGGTGCCCCGCAGGTCCTCGGGAACCATCGGGTGCAGCTTGGTCAGGCCCTTGACGTGGGCCTCGTAGATGATCGTCTCGTGGTACTCGTGGTTCGGGGGACGGTCGTGGCCCCAGTCGAAGTAGGGGTTGATGACCACTGAGCGCATGGTGTGTCCCGCCGAGTCCTCCTCGTTGCGCACCTCCGGGTTGTCGAAGGAGTAGGAGTACAGCGTCTGGGACGGGGTCACCTCGCCGGAGATCGCCTTGGCGTAGGGGTCCAGCAGCAGCTTGGAGGGGTCGCAGCGGTGACCGGAGGCAGGGTCGTAGGGACCCGCCACCCGGTAGCCGTACTTCTGGCCCGGAAAGATCCCGGGCAAGTAGGCGTGCCAGACGTCGCCGTCGACCTCCTTGAGCGCCACCCGTTCCTCGTGGCCCTCGTCGTCGAACAGACACAGGTCGACACCGGTGGCGGCTGAGGAGTAGAGGGCGAAGTTCGTTCCCGAGCCGTTATAGGTCGCCCCGAGCGGGTAGGGGTGGCCCGGCCAGATCTGGCGCTGGGGGCCCTCCTGAGGTTCCGGTGCGGCCTGAGGCGTCGGTGTTGTCGGCGTGGTCATGGGGACTACCCTGCCACGACTGAGGTGCGAAGGCAGGAGAGTGGGAGAAAGACATGTCACGTCGGAGCGTCTCCCGGCACGTCCTGGGTGCTGTCCGGTGATCGAGGTGGGTCGGCGGGGCGTGAGACACCTCATGAGGACACGGGCTCGGCTGCGTTTTGCCTCCGAGGGATACCTCTGCTAACTTTCTTCCCGCACCCCACAAGGGTGTCACGCGGATGTGGCTCAGTTGGTAGAGCATCACCTTGCCAAGGTGAGGGTCGCGGGTTCGAGTCCCGTCATCCGCTCGGGCGATTGGCGCAGCGGGAGCGCGCTTCCCTGACACGGAAGAGGTCACTGGTTCGATCCCAGTATCGCCCACCAGAACCGATAGCCGAAGTGAGCCCGGAGCCCAGCGCTCCGGGCTCTTGTCGTTCTCCGGGAAGGCGGCCTCGCGCAGGGTGGCATGTGTCACCGTCAGGCCGCGATGTCGTCGTCGAGGTGCGGACTATCGCGCGGAATCACGCTGGATTGAGGGGGCGGGACGGAGGCGGTCGGGGACGGTCCCGTGTCTGGATCGTGATGTTCCTGGAGCGGCCGGGAACGGGGCGTCCCGGCGTGCTCTACCATCTGGGGAGGAGTTGGCCCCTGCGGCAAGAAACGGATGGTTATGACGCAACGCTTCAGGCACCTGCTGCCCGTGGTCCTCGGCGGTGATATCGGCGCCTACGCCCTGGCGCGGCAGCTTCATGAGGTCACCGGCACGTCGGTGACGGTCGTGGCCTCAGATCCGATCGTCGCGATCTCCGAGTCGGCCTACATCACCGTGGTCCACCAGGAGGCCGGGGCCCCGCCGGAGCGGACCATCGCGCTGCTGCGAAAGCTGGCCCAGGGCCGAGGGCCCCGCAGCGCTGTGCTCATGGCCAACACCGACGCCGCGGCCGCCATGATCTCGGCCCACCGCAGCGAGCTCGAGCCCACCTATGTCCTGCCCTTCCCGGACATTGACGTGCTCGACGCCGTCAGCGACAAGGCCTCCTTCTCCCGTCTGTGCGCAGAGGTCGGGGTGCTCACGCCCCGGGAGGTCGTCGTCGACCTGGCCGACCCCGACTGTGTGCCGCCGACCAGCGCCGACGAGCTCGGCATGGAGTTCCCGCTCGTGGCCAAGGCGGCCATCGGCGCTGACTACGACCGTATCTCCTTCCCCGGCAAGCGCAAGATCTGGTTCATCGACGACGCCGCCGAGCTGGCAGGCATGTGGAGGAGCCTGAAGGAGGCCGGCTACCGCTCCACCTTCCTGGTTCAGGAGTGCATCCCCGGTGACGACACCGCCATGCGCTCGGTGACCGCCTACATGGACTCCACTGGAGAACTGCGCCTCATCGGCTCGGCGCGCGTTCTGCTGCAGGACCACGCGCCCACCATGATCGGCAACCCGGTGGCCATGATGACCGAGGCCTTCCCCGACCTGTGGGAGGCCACCGGCCGCCTGCTGCGTCATGCCGGCTACCGCGGCTTCGCCAACCTCGACATCAAGGTCGACCCCCGTGACGGACGGGAGCTCTTCTTCGAGGTCAACCCCCGTATCGGCCGTAACTCCTTCTACCTCACCGCCGCCGGCGCCAACCCCATGGCCGTCATGCTCAAGGACCTGGTCCTGGACCAGCGTGACGAGCCCATCGAGGTCACCCGGCAGATCCTCTACTCCCTGGTTCCCGACGGCGTCATCGCACGCTACGTGTCCGACGAGGCTCTGCGCCGCAAGGCCAAGGGCCTGGGGCGGGGCGTCGACCCGCTGCGCGACCCGGCCGAGCGCTCGCTGCGCCGTCGCGTGACGATCGAGCTCCAGCGCCTCAACCACTACCGCAAGTTCGCCCGCAACTATCCGCAACGAGTCGACAGGTCCCGCTGAATGCCCGAGAACGAGAACATGCCCGACAGCACCACCCCCGACGCCACGACTGATTCTGCGACTGACTCCATGACTGACTCCACCCCTGAAACCAAGGTCGAGGCCGGTGCGCCGACCCCCCAGAAGGCTCAGGCGACTCAGCCCAAGAACAACAAGGGGCGCAAGGGCGGTGAGTCTGAGCAGCCCGAGCAGCCCGAGCAGAAGGTTGACCCGACCGACAAGCCCGCCAAGGCCGACAAGGCTGACAAGGCTGACAAGCCCAAGGCGCCTCGACTCACGCACCCCGAGCCGGTGCACTCCACCCCGGACCGCTCCGAGACCCTGCGTCGGGTCGACGGGCGCGAGATGCGCCTGGCCGTGGGCAACAGCCACTTCCCGGTTGAGCAGACCGAGGCCTGGGAGCGCTTCGAGGAGGCCATGGGCCGCCCCCTGTGGGGCCGCTACCTCTATGAGGACGAGGGCAAGCCCGTGGCCGCCATCGCCCTGTACCGCTACGAGATGGGCGGCCAGACCTTCCTGTGGGCCAAGCACGGCCCGGTCTGGCTCAAGGAGCAGTCGCCCGAGCGCGAGGCCCACCTGCGTCGCCTGCTGCGCTCCGTGGTCAAGGAGCGCGACCGCTCCGTGCGCTTCATCCGCATGCACGCCCGCTACCGCGCTGCCGACCTGCGAGAGCTGCTGTCCACCATCACCTATGACCGCACCTACGTCATCGACCTGGTGCCCAAGACACCGGAGAAGATCGCGGCGGTCATGCCCAAGGACGGGCGCCGCGCGGTCAAGCGCGCCGAGCGCGTCGCCCGGGAGGCCGGCTGCACCATCAGCGACGAGACCGGCCTGAGCCGCGAGGAGTTCGACCAGGTCTACGAGGTCCTGCGCGAGACCGCCGAGCGCGACGGCTTCAAGCCCCACGACGCCGAAGTCTACTGGACCATGCTGACCTCCCTGGGGGAGAAGAACGCCCGCCTGTTCGTCCTGCGCAAGGACGGCATCCCCCACGCCTGGGACCTCATCCTCACCTCGGGCAAGGACTCCGTGGCCTACTACGGCGCCTCCTCCAACGAGTCGCGCAACTTCCGCGGGGCCGAGGCCCTGGACTGGTGGGCCGCCTGCACCCTGGCTCAGGAGGGCTACCGCGGCCTGGACCTCATGGGCGCCGGCTCCACCCGCGTCCCCTCGCTCTACACGGTGGGCCAGTACAAGAAGCGCTACGCCCAGCACGTCACCGAGGTGGACGGGGCCTGGGACGTCCCGGTCTCCCGAGTCATCTACTCCGGGATGTCCGCCGCCAAGCGCCTGCGTGACGCACTGCGCGCGCGGCGTGGCTCACGGGAGGACTGAGCCCGCGCGACCACGACGTAGACTCGCGGTCGAACCGGGGTGCACCAGTACAGCGCCCCGCACCGATGCAGCAGAGGAGACGAACCCGTGTCAGACCAGCCCATGATTGAGATCACCCTCGACGGCGCGCCCCGCACCATTGAGGCGGGCATCACGGGGGCGCTCCTCCTGCAGGACGCCGTCAAGAAGGACGGCGTCGTCGCGATGCGCGTCAACGGCGAGCCCTGGGACCTGGAGCGCCAGGTCCCGGCCGGCGCCGTCGTCGAGCCCATCACCCTGGCCAGCGAGGACGGCCTCAACATCCTGCGCCACAGCGCCACCCACGTCATGGCGCAGGCCGTCCAGGAGATGTTCCCGGACGTCAACCTCGGCATCGGCCCCTTCATCACCGACGGCTTCTACTACGACTTCGGCGCCATTGACGCCGTCACCCCCGAGATGCTGCGCGAGATCGAGAAGCGCATGAAGCGGATCGTCAAGGAGGGGCAGCGCTTCGTGCGCCGCGACATCGCCGAGGACCAGGGGCGTGAGGAGCTGGCCGACCAGCCCTACAAGCTCGAGCTCATCACCACCAAGGGAGCGGGCGCCGAGGGCGCCTCGGTCGAGGTCGGCGCCGGCGGGCTGACCATGTACGACAACGTCCGACGCGACGGCACCGTCGCCTGGACCGACCTGTGCCGCGGCCCCCACCTGCCCTCGACCCGCCTCATCGGGCAGGGCTTCGCGCTGACCAAGTCCTCGTCGGCCTACTGGAAGGGCGACCAGTCCGGCGACTCCCTCCAGCGCATCTACGGCACCGCCTGGGCCAGCAAGGATGACCTCAAGGCTTACCAGACCCGCCTGGCCGAGGCCGCCAAGCGCGACCACCGCAAGCTCGGCGCCGAGCTCGACCTCTATTCCTTCCCCGAGGAGATCGGCCCCGGCCTGGTGGTCTTCCACCCCAAGGGCGCCATGCTGCGTCACCAGATCGAGCAGTACGTCGTCGACCGCCACCAGGACTACGGCTTTGACTTCGTCCACACCCCCGAGATCTCCAAGGGCGGGCTCTTCCACACCTCCGGGCACCTGCCCTACTACGCCGACACCATGTTCCCGCCCATGCTCGCCGACGAGGAGCGCGACGCCGAGGGCAACATCACCAAGGCCGGCCAGGAGTACTACCTCAAGGCCATGAACTGCCCGATGCACAACCTCATCTTCCGCTCCCGCGGACGCTCCTACCGCGAGCTGCCGCTGCGCTTCTTCGAGATGGGCCACGACTACCGCTACGAGAAGTCCGGTGTCGTCCACGGGCTCACCCGCATGCGCGGCTTCACCCAGGACGACTCCCACACCTACTGCACCCCGGAGCAGGCCGGCGAGGAGATCCGCGCCCAGATCGACTTCTTCCTGTCCATCCTCAAGGCCTTCGGACTGACCGACTTCTACCTCGAGCTGTCCACCCGCGACGAGGACGGCGCCAAGAAGGACAAGTTCATCGGATCCGACGCCGACTGGACCGCCGCCACACAGGCCCTCCAGGACGCCTGTGACGCCTCCGGGCTGGAGGTCGTTCCCGACCCGGGTGGCGCCGCCTTCTACGGCCCCAAGGTCTCGGTCCAGGTCAAGGACGCCATCGGCCGGACCTGGCAGATGTCCACCATCCAGTACGACTTCAACCAGCCCGAGCGCTTCGACCTGGAGTACACGGCCGCCGACGGCACCCACCAGCGCCCCATCATGATCCACTCGGCCAAGCTGGGCAGCGTGGAGCGCTTCATCGGGGTGCTCACCGAGCACTACGCGGGCGCCTTCCCCGCCTGGCTCTCCCCGGTGCAGGTCCGGCTCATCCCCGTGGCCGAGGCCTTCGACGCCTACGTCGATGACGTCGCCGCCCAGCTGCGCGCCCAGGGGGTGCGCGTCGAGGTGGACCACTCCGACGACCGCTTCGGCAAGAAGATCCGCAACGCCTCCAAGGACAAGATCCCCTTCACCCTCATTGCCGGGGGAGAGGACGCCGAGGCCGGCGCCGTCTCCTTCCGGTTCCGCGACGGCCAGCAGACCAACGGCGTGCCCGTCAAGGAGGCCGTGGCCCACATCGTCAGCGTCATCGACGCCCGTATCAACGATCCGGCGGGGGAGAAGCTGCACAGTGACTGAGGAAGTGACCGGAGAGACGACCAGCGCCCCCGGGGGCGGTGACGACGTCGAGGTGGAGGCTCCCTTCTACCACGAGGGCGCTCCGCAGGCCTTTCAGCGGCTGTGGACTCCGCACCGCATGGTCTACATCGGGGGGCAGAACAAGCCCTCCGATGACACCCCCGCACAGTGCCCGTTCTGCACCGGGCCACAACGCGGTGACGAGGAGTCCCTCATCGTCCACCGGGGCCAGACCAGCTACGTCATCATGAACCTGTACCCGTACAACACCGGTCACCTGCTGGTGTGCCCCTACCGGCACATCTCGGACTGGACCGAGGCCACCCCGGCCGAGCGCCAGGAGATCGGTGAGCTGACCGCCACGGCCATGAGCGTCGTGCGCTCGGTGAGCCGCCCCCACGGGTTCAACCTGGGGATGAACCAGGGCGAGGTCGCCGGTGCGGGGATCGCCGCCCACCTCCACCAGCACATCGTGCCGCGTTGGAAGGGGGACGCGAACTTCATGCCCATCATCGGTCGGACCAAGCCCGTTCCCCAGCTGCTCGGGGAGCAGCGGGACATGCTCGCCGCCGCCTGGGCCGCCCCGGTCGGGCAGAGCGGGGACTGATCCCCCTGGCCTCGATCGACGTGCTCCGGCAGGCTGAGGGGCGCCCCTGCGTCCTAGTCCATCCCGTGCCATCACGGCCCGTCTCTTAGACAGCTCCACCCCAGTGTTAAGGACCTCATGCTCGGCAACCACGGCCGCGGCCTGACCAAGGCCCTGTTCACCCGACCCGCCCTCGCGCTCGGGCGGCTCGGGGTGACTCCCAACATGCTCACCGTCACCGGAACGGCCCTGTCCGTGACGGCGGCGGTCACCCTGCTGCCGAAGGGACACTTCGTGACCGGGCCCCTGGTCCTGCTCGTGGTGCTGGTGGCCGACTCCTTCGACGGCATTCTGGCCCGGGCCACTGGCAAGAGCTCGGTGTTCGGGGCCTTCCTGGACTCCACCATGGACCGTCTCGCCGACGGCGCCGTCCTGGGATCCCTCGCGGCCTGGGCGGCCCTGTCCATGCCCGTCGGCGCGCTGCGCACCGTGACCGTCGCGGCTGCCCTGGTCGCCGTCGTCATGGCGGCCACTGTTCCCTACGCCCGCGCCCGGGCCGAGTCCATCGGCGCCACCGCCTCCGTGGGGATCGCCGAGCGCACCGACCGGCTCCTGGTCGCGCTCGGTTCCACCTTCCTCGTGGGGCTCGGGGCGCCCCAGTGGGTGCTCGCCGCGGGGCTCGTCTACGTGGCGATCGCCTCCTTCATCACCGTGATCCAGCGCGTGCGCGCCGTCCACCAGCAGGTCCGGCAGGAGGGTGAGAAGGCATGAGGATGCGCCTGCCAGCCGTCTCCGACGCCTACCGCCTGGCCTGGCGCGGTACCCGCCACCTGCCCGCGCCGGTGGGCTACGGCCTGGCCCACACTGTCGCCGACGCGCTCTGGATCTGGCAGCGACTGCGGCGCTCCACCGCCGGGGTGGGACAGCTCGAGCGCAACCTGGCACGCATCCTCCCGGCGGGAACACCACCGCGCGCGCTACGCCGGGCGACCCGAGCCGGCATGCGCTCCTACATGCGCTACTTCTACGAGGCCTTCGCCCTGCCCGGTATCACACCGGAGCAGATCCTGGCGCGCGTGCGCACCGACATCGACCCCCAGCTGCACGAGGACGTGCGCGCCGGCAGCGTCGTCATGGCCCTGCCACACATGGGCAACTGGGACCTCATCGGAGCCTGGGCCTGCCGTGAGCTCGCCACCGTCCTGACCGTCGCCGAGCGCCTGGAGCCCGAGGACCTCTTCGAGCAGTTCGTCTCCTTCCGCCAGTCACTGGGCATGCGCATCATCGGCCAGTCCCACGGGGAGAAGGTCTTCGACCGCCTCCTTGAGGCGGCGAGCCAGGGGCACTACGTCGTCGCACTCCTGGCGGACCGGGACCTGTCCTCGGCCGGCATCACCGCGCGGCTGGGTGGCGCCACCGCACGGGTGGCTGCCGGTCCCGCGGCGATCGCCCAGCGCCTGGGACGCCCCCTGTACGCCGCCTCGATCCACTACGAGCCGCTCACCGGCCAGAGGCGCCGTCGGGCTGGATCGCCCTGGGGAATCGTGCTGACCGCCCGCAGGGTTCCGGCGCCCCACCAGCTGGAGGGACGCGAGCAGGTCGTGGCGCACACGCGCGCCTGGGTCGCCGCGCTGGAGCCCCTGCTTGCCGAGCACGCCGAGGACTGGCACATGCTTCAGCCGGTCTTCGACGCCGACCTGGACCAGGAGCGCCTGGCTCGCAGCCACGCCCGCGACCAGCAGGGCGCCCACGAGGAGGACGCATGAGGATCGGTATCGTCTGCCCTTACTCCTTCGACGCTCACGGAGGCGTCCAGGTCCACGTCATGGACCTGGCCGGTGAGCTCTTCCGCCGCGGGCACGAGGTACAGGTCCTCGCACCGGCCTCCCAGGACACCGAGCTTCCCGAATGGGTCACCAGCGCCGGTGACTCCATCGCCATTCCCTACAACGGCTCGGTGGCGCGGCTGAACTTCGGCGCCCTCGTGGCCAGGCGGGCCCGACGCTGGCTGGATGCCGGGGACTTCGACATCCTGCACATCCATGAGCCCATCACCCCCAGCGTCGGGATGCTGGCCCTGCAGGCCGCCACCGGGCCGGTGGTGGGCACCTTCCACGCCGCCATGGACCGCTCGCTGGCCCGTGAGCTGCTGAGCCCGGCGACGGTGCCGCTCATGGAGAAGCTCTCGGCCCGCATCGCCGTCTCCGAGGAGGCCCGCCGCACCCTCATCCAGTACCACGGCGGCGACGCCGTCGTCATTCCCAACGGCGTCAATGTCGGGCCCTTCGCCGACGCCCCCAAGGACGACCCCCGGTTCCTGGGCACGGACGAGGCCCCCACCATCTCCTTCCTGGGGCGTCTGGACGAGCCCCGCAAGGGACTGCGGGTTCTGGCCGATGCCATCCCGACGGTGCTGGAGTCGGTGCCCAGGGCGCGCTTCCTCATCGCAGGGCGCGGGCAGGCCCAGGAGATCCGGGAGGAGCTGGCCCGCTTCGGCGACTCCGTGGTCTTCCTGGGGGGCGTCAGCGACGAGGACAAGGCCGCCATGCTGGCCTCGGCCAGCTGCTACGTGGCCCCGCAGACCGGAGGGGAGTCCTTCGGCATCGTCCTGGTGGAGGCCATGGCCGCCGGCACCCGGGTCATCGCCTCCGACCTCAAGGCCTTCTCCGACGTGCTTGGCGAAGGCCGTTACGGGGCCCTGTTCCACAACGAGGACGGCAGCGACCTGGCCCGAGTCATCATCGACACCCTGCAGGACGCCACGGCCGCTCAGGCCCGCGTCCAGGCGGCCAGTCAGGTGGTCGGCCGCTACGACTGGTCTGCGGTCACCGACGAGGTGCTCGACGTCTATGACATGGCTCTGTCCACCGCCCACACCCGGGTCGAGCCCGCCCCCGGTTCGCGCACCATGCTGGGTCGGTTGCGCGATGCTCTGGACGACTAGCAGCTGATCTCAGGAGTGATGAGGAACCGACCATGGCAGCAAGCATGACGACGGCCATGACGCAGGCCGTTGATACCCCGGCCAGTGCGACCACGGCCCTACCGGCACTGTCCTCCACAGAGTCCGGCGCGATGACAGTGCCGATGTGGAGCATCGTCGCGCTGCTGGTCGGGCTGGCCGTGACCGTCGGGTGGGCCCTGTACGCCAGGGCAGTGCGGGTGGACCGGCTGCACCGGCAGGTGCTGGGCGCTCGGGCCACGCTTGAGGCCCAGCTCGTTCACCGGGCCGAGGCCGCAGCGGAGCTGGCCACCGTTCCCGCCCTGGATCCGGCCTCCGGACTACTGCTCAGCCGGGCCGCTCGCGAGGCGCTGGACGCCGAGGGGCCGCTCGTCGATGACGGTCTGGACACCTCCACGCCTCTTGAGGGCATCCCCTCCTCCCATCCTGCTTCCAGCGGCGCGGCGCTCCCGGCGCCGACCGCCCGCAGTCGGGCCCTCATCGAGTCCGACCTCAGTCGGGTCCTGCGAACGGTGGTCAGCGAGCCCGCACGCCGCGAGCTGTCCGCCGACCCGCTGAGCCTGCCCGCGCTCAACCGCCTGGACCGGGCCTGCTCCCGCCTGGTCCTGGCCCGCAGGTTCCACAACACCCACGTCAGCGAGGCCCAGGCCCTCAGGGCACGGCTGCTCGTCCGGATGTGCCACCTGGCTGGGCACGCGCCCATGCCCCAGACCTTCGATGCCGACGACGACACCACCCCTGAGACGCCGCCCGAGCGCGACGACGAGGTGCAACCGAGGTGATTCCATGAGCATGCCCCCCAGTCCCTGGGCTCCCCGTCCCGGATACCGGCGCTCCAGTGCCCTGCCGCAGACCCCGGCCGACTCCGGCCCCCTTCCCGGAGTCGGGCAGCGGTATCAGGTTCATCGTGACACTCAGGGCACGCCTCCTTCGCGGGCCACGGATCCTGAGGATGGCCGGCAGCAGCACGAGCAGGTGGCCTCCCTCATCCCACCTGGTATTCCGGCGAGGGTCGGGGCGGTCGTCATGCTCACCGCGATCGTTCTGTTCTCGCTGCTCACCGTGTACTTCTTCTCAGGGCTTCGAGACGATTTCGGTCCGGTCGTGCTTCCGTCGTTTCTGCTGGCGCTCATCCCCTTGGGCGGGGTGCTGGTGGTCACGATGCTGCTCGCGGGAGTGTTCTGGTACGTCCGCTGGGAGCCCAGGCCTCCCGGTGTGTTCACGGTGGTCACGCTCCTGGTGGCCTTCCTGTGGGGGACGAGCGTGTCCACCCTGTGCTCGTTGGTGGTCAACGGCTGGGTGGCTCGGGTCATCACCGAGGCCATGGGGGACCCGAACGCGGCCGGTGTCATTTCAGCGCCTCTGGTGGAGGAGCTGACCAAGGGACTGGGCGTCCTGTTCGTCTTCCTCATCTGGCGCCGCACGATCAATGGGACGATCGATGGGGTCGTGTATGCGGCGTTCACCGCCGCAGGCTTCGCCTTCGTGGAGAATATTCTCTACTTCGTTCAGGGGTGGGAGCAGGTGGGGACGATCTTCGTCATGCGAGGGGTCCTGTCCCCGTTTGCCCACCTGACCTTCACCGCCTGTACCGGAGTGGCCATCGGTGTCTCCTCCCGCCGGCGCTCTCAGTACGCCTGGGCGTGGATGGCTCCTGTTGGTCTGGTCGGTGCGATTTTGCTTCATGCGACCTGGAACGGCTTTGTTGCTGCGAACTTCGGGGTGTATCTGCTGCTTCAGTTCCCCTTCTACGGTCTGTGCACCGGACTGGTCTCGTGGCTGCGTTGGAGTGAGCGCCGGTCGATGCGTCGCGGGCTGGAGGACTACGCCCGCGCCGGCTGGTTCTCCCCGACCGAAATCCAGATGCTCACCACCGGTGCTGGGCGCCGGTCGGGCAAGCGGTGGGCCGCCACCAGGGGACTGCATGCCTCAGCGGCCATGAACACCTTCCAGAAAGGTGCAGCGGAGCTCGCCCAGCTGCGCCAGCAGGCGGTGGACAGCCACGATCTGGGCGAGCTGTCCGTCAAGGAGACCGAGCTGCTCGACCGGATCAGCCAGGCGCGCCGGTCCTTCCTCGGGGCCGGCTAGAAGACGGCAGTAGCCGGATATCCTGCGACGGTTCAGGTCTCGCTGCGTGAGTATCGGGGACTGTTACGGAGGCGCGGGGTAGCATGCGTGGCGTCAGTATTTTCATGGAGACGTTGCTGTCGCCCTGTGCGGCGGCCGCGGCTCACGGCCAGAGGACCACGATTGAGTACAGAGCAGACCACTCCCAGCACCGGCACCCTCACCGTCAAACGCGGCATGGCGGACATGCTCAAGGGAGGCGTCATCATGGACGTCGTCACGCCCGAGCAGGCCCGTATCGCCCAGGACGCAGGAGCCGTCGCCGTCATGGCGCTCGAGCGCGTCCCGGCCGACATCCGAGCCCAGGGCGGCGTCGCCCGCATGAGCGACCCCGACCTCATCACCGGCATCATCGAGGCGGTCTCCATCCCGGTCATGGCCAAGGCCCGTATCGGCCACTTCGTGGAGGCCCAGGTCCTCCAGAGCCTCGGCGTGGACTACATCGACGAGTCCGAGGTCCTCACCCCGGCCGACTACGCCCACCACATCGACAAGCAGTCCTTCACCGTTCCTTTCGTGTGCGGAGCCACCAACCTCGGTGAGGCGCTGCGCCGCATCACCGAGGGCGCGGCCATGATCCGCTCCAAGGGAGAGGCCGGAACCGGGGACGTCTCCAACGCGGTGACCCACATGCGCACGATCCGCGATGAGATCCGTCGCCTGACCTCGCTGCCCGAGGACGAGCTCTACGTGGCCGCCAAGGAGCTCGCCGCCCCCTACGAGCTCGTCGCCGAGGTCGCCCGCACCGGTCACCTGCCGGTCGTGCTGTTCACCGCCGGCGGCATCGCCACCCCGGCCGACGCCGCCATGATGATGCAGATGGGCGCCGAGGGCGTCTTCGTGGGCTCGGGCATCTTCAAGTCCGGTGACCCCGCCAAGCGGGCCGCCGCCATCGTGCGCGCCACCGCGCAGTTCGACGACCCCGACGTCATCGCCGAGGTCTCGCGCGGACTGGGCGAGGCGATGGTGGGGATCAACGTCGACGAGATCCCCGAGCCCCACCGCCTGGCGGAACGCGGCTGGTGACCGGCCCCCTGGTTGACGGACGCCACCCGGTGCTGGTCCCCGAGGACTGGGACCAGCACCTCGACGCCGCCGAGTGGAGCCTGGGGGAGGACGGTCTGCCCTTCAGGACGGCCGCCCGGGTCCTGGCCGTGACCCAGGACGGCGAGGTACTGCTGTTGGTGGGGCACGACGCCGCGGACCCGGATCACAGCTGGGTCTTCACCCCGGGAGGAGGACTCCACAGCGGTGAGGACCCCCGTGCCGGGGCCGTGCGTGAGCTGGTCGAGGAGTCCGGGATCGAGGTCGCCCCGGAGGACCTGGAGGGGCCCATCGCCCACCGGGAGGCGATCTTCCGCTTCGCCTCAGTCACGTGCCGACAGGACGAGATCTTCTTCCTCCTGCACCTGCCGACCCGGCGCCCGATCAGGAGGGACAGCTGGACGTGCCTGGAGCGCGACGTCGTCGACTCCATCTCGTGGTGGAGCGCCGAGCAGCTGCAGGCCGCCCAGCAGCGGGGGCAGGAGATCTACCCGGTGCGCCTGCCCGAGATCGTGGAGGAGCTCGCCTCGGGCTGGAACGGCCGGTGCCTCGACCTCACCGATCCGGTGGACCACGAGGTCCTGGCCGAGCTCGCGAGCAACCCTCCCCGTCACTGCGACCCCAGCACCTGAAGGAGCCTGATGACCGACCCGAGCCACGCCCACCGCCCGGCCCACACGATGGACGCCCGCCACCCCCGGGCGCTCTTTCCCGCGCTCGCAGCGCCCGACTCCCGGCCCACGGTCGGGATCCTGGCCCTTCAGGGCGACGTGCGCGAGCACTCCTTGGCCCTCGAGGCGGCCGGAGCGCGACCCGTCGTGGTGCGCCGCGCCGCCGATCTGGGGGAGGCCCCCGGCCACCGGCTTGACGGCCTGGTGATCCCCGGAGGGGAGTCGACCACCATGAGTACGCTGCTGGTCGCCTTTGAGATGCTCGCGCCCCTGCGCGAGCTCATCGGCGCGGGCCTGCCCGCCTACGGGTCCTGCGCCGGGATGATTATGCTGGCCGACCGCGTCGAGGGTGCGCAGGAGGGCCAGGTATTCCTTGGCGGCATCGACATGACGGTGCGCCGCAACGCCTTCGGCCGACAGGTGGACTCCTACGAGGAGGATCTCCTCGCCCCGGAGCTCGGCGCGGGGCCGGACCGACCGCTGCGCGCCGTCTTCATCCGGGCCCCCTGGGTGGAGGAGGTGGGCCCGGGCGTCGAGATCCTCGCCACGACCCGCGCCGGACGTGCGGCTGGGGTCGGTGGGGTCGACGGCGGTAGGATCGTCGCGGTTCGTCAAGGATCCCTGCTCGCCACGTCCTTCCACCCGGAGGTCGGAGGCGACCACCGGGTCCACGACGTCTTCGTCTCCATGGTGACGCGCCGGGCCTGAGCAGGTCCAGCAGCGCCCTCATTATCGACTCCCAAGGAGCACTTATGTCGGGTCACTCCAAGTGGGCCACCACCAAGCACAAGAAGGCCGCCATCGACGCCAAGCGCGGCAAGCTCTTCGCACGTCTCATTAAGAACATCGAGGTTGCTGCCCGCACCGGCGGTGGTGACCCCACCGGTAACCCCACTTTGTTCGACGCCATCCAGAAGGCCAAGAAGAACTCGGTGCCGGCGGACAACATCACCCGCGCCGTCAAGCGCGGCAGCGGCGAGGAGGCCGGTGGCGCCGACTGGCAGACCATCATGTACGAGGGTTACGGCCCCGGCGGGGTCGCCTTCCTCGTCGAGTGCCTCACCGACAACCGCAACCGGGCCGCCTCCGACGTGCGCGTGGCCTTCTCCCGCAACGGCGGAAACCTGGCCGACCCCGGTTCGGTGGCCTACAACTTCACCCGCAAGGGCGTCGTCGAGGTCGCCAAGGCCGACGGCGTGGACGAGGACTCCATCCTCATGGCCGTCCTGGAGGCCGGCGCCGAGGAGGTCGAGGACATGGGCGAGTCCTTCGAGATCTACTCCGAGCCCGGTGACATCGTCGCCGTGCGTACCGCCCTGACGGAGGCGGGGATGGACTACGACTCCGCCGAGGTCCAGTTTGTCGCCGGCACCAAGGTGGAGGTCGACGTCGAAGGAGCCCGCAAGGTCTTCCGCCTCATCGACGCCCTGGAGGACTCCGACGACGTCCAGAACGTCTACACCTCGGTGGACCTCAGCCCAGAGGTGGCCGCCGAGTTCGCCGGCGACGAGGACTGAGCCCCTGGACCTCGCCGGCCCCCGGCCACGTTCGGCTCGCGCCGTCGTCGCCCAGCAGCGGGTCCTGGGTATCGATCCCGGACTGACCCGCTGCGGTCTGGGATGCGTCGATGTCGACCCTCGCCGTCAGGTGCGCCTCGTGGAGGTCGGCGTGGTTCGCACGCCGCCTTCCCAGAGCCCCGAGCTGAGGCTGCTGACCATCACGGAGGCCATTGAGGACTGGATCGCCCGCCTGGGCCCGTCGGTGGTCTCCATCGAGCGGGTCTTCGCGCAGGACAACCTGCGTTCGGTCATCGGGGTCGCCCAGGTCATGGGGACCGCGATGGCCACGGCGGCGCGCGCGGGCCTGGAGGTCGCTCAGCACACGCCCAGTGAGGCCAAGGCCGCCGTCACGGGCTCGGGCACGGCTGACAAGGCTCAGGTCCAGGCCATGGTCACCCGCATCCTCGGCCTCGACGCCCCACCCCGGCCGGCCGACGCCGCCGACGCCCTGGCGCAGGCGATCTGCCACGGCTGGCGAGGGGGCGGAACGGGCACGGACGACGCCACCGAGATGGTCTCCGCCGGGGGAGCGGTGCGTGTCTCCGCCCGCACGCCGGCACAGCGCCAGTGGGCCGCCGCCCAGGCCGCGGCCCGGCGCACCGGCGCCGTCGACCCGCGACGAGTGCGGCGCTGAGGACCCCGCCGACGTCGGGCTGCTAGGATCCGAACGTCTGTTCGAGCCCCGTCGGTGTCCGTCAAGGCGGCCTGAGAGCGCTCGATCCGCTGAGAACCCCAGGAGAAGTCGCCCATGATCGCCTCCCTGCGCGGCACTGTCCTCAGTGTCGGCCTGACCAACGCCGTCATTGAGACCGGCGGCGTCGGCATGAGTATCCAGGCCACGCCCACCACGCTGTCCGGCCTCAGGGTCGGCGAGGATACCCTCGTGCACACCGAGATGGTGGTCCGTGAGGACTCGCTGACCCTGTTCGGCTTCGCCGACACCGACGAGAGGGACAGCTTTCGCACCCTGATGAGCGCCAAGGGTGTCGGAGCCAAGCTGGCGCTGGCGATGCTGGCCGTCCACACGCCCAACGCGCTCAGGCGGGCCATCGCCTCCCAGGACGTCGCCGCCCTCACGCGGGTACCCGGTCTGGGACCCAAGGGCGCTCAGCGCGTCATCCTGGACGTGGCCGACAAGCTGGGCCCTGTCACCGGGGACGATCTGGGGGCCGCGCAGACTGCTGCGCAGAGCGCGCAGGGGGTGGGGGCGATGAGCGACGGCGGTCCCGAGCCCCACGCTGACGTGGTCGCCGCCTTGGTGCAGCTCGGCTGGAACGAGGCCAGCGCGCACCAGGCGGTCTCCTCAGTGACGGCTGATGCCGCCGATGGAGGCCAGGAGCCGGACATGGCGGCGGTGCTGCGGGCCTCCTTGAGGTGGTTGGGAGGCGGACACCATGGCTGAGCCCGATGAGCTCGATGGGCAGCGTTTGGTCGGTGGCGGCGCCGACGCCACCGAGCGCGCCGCCGAGGCGGCCCTGCGGCCCAAGCGCCTGGAGGACTTCACCGGGCAGGAGGTGGTGCGAGGCCAGCTCTCGGTGGTGCTGCGCTCGGCCCTGGCCCGTGGAGTGACGGCTGATCACGTACTGCTCTCTGGGCCGCCCGGGCTGGGCAAGACCACCCTGGCCATGATCATCGCCGCCGAGGTGGACGGCTCCTTGCGCCTGACCTCGGGGCCGGCCATCCAGCACGCCGGAGACCTCGCGGCCATCCTGTCCTCCCTGGAGGAGGGCGACGTGCTGTTCATCGATGAGATCCACCGCCTGGCACGCACCGCCGAGGAGATGCTCTACCTGGCGATGGAGGACTTCCGGGTCGACATCGTCGTGGGAAAGGGACCCGGTGCCACCTCCATCCCCCTGTCCCTGCCTCCCTTCACCGTCGTCGGGGCCACCACGAGAGCGGGGCTGCTGCCGGCGCCGCTGCGGGACCGCTTCGGCTTCACCGGGCACCTCGACTACTACGGGCCGGGCGAGCTCACCCGTATCCTCACGCGCAGCGCGGGGCTGCTGGGGGTGAGCCTGGAGGCGGACGCCGCCAAGGAGCTGGCCTCACGCTCGCGCGGCACGCCCCGAATCGCCAACCGGCTGCTGCGCCGGGTCCAGGACTGGGCGGAGGTGCACGGGCGTCCCGGCCGGCTGGACCTGGCGGCGGCCCGCGGCGCCCTGGACGTCTTCGAGGTCGACGCCCTCGGGCTGGATCGTCTGGACCGCCAGGTGCTCGAGGCCCTGTGCACCCGGTTCGGTGGCGGCCCGGTGGGGCTGACGACGCTGGCGGTCAGCGTGGGGGAGGAGCCCGAGACGGTGGAGACCGTGGCCGAGCCCTACCTGGTGCGCGAGGGGCTCGTAGTGCGCACCCCGCGGGGGCGGGCGGCCACGCCGGCTGCCTACAGCCACCTGGGACTCGAGCCCCCTGCCGACGGATCATTGTTCTCCTGAGCGACGACCGGGTAATGTGATCATTTTGTAACCGGTTGGTACCCAGTTGTGCCCGACCACTCGCCAACGGTCGGTAAGGCTCTGGCCCACGTGCCATAGACTCGCCACCGCCGGCCTGTGACAGTCGTAGGTCTGCATCAGCCGGGACTGCCTAGTCGAAACGGAAGAGGCCTCCATGTCGTCGTATTTCATCTGGATCATGCTCATCGGGATGCTCCTGATGATGTGGTTCGTCAGCCGCAGGCAGCGCGCGATGCAGGAGGAGCAGAAGCGCCGTACCGAGAAGGGCCTGGTACCCGGCAACTGGGTTCGCACCATCGGCGGCTTCTACGGCACGGTTGTCGAGGTCGACGGCGACGTGGTCACCCTGGCCACGCCGCTGGGCGACGAGACTCTGTGGAGCAAGCGGGCGATCGCCGCCATCGAGGAGCCGCCCTTCGGCTCCGCCTCCGCCCACGAGGAGTCCGGCTCCGACGTCGAGCAGGCTGACAACGACATCCAGGACTCCGAGCAGGACGCGGCCGAGCCGCAGTCCTGATGTCGCGAACCGAACGCTCTGCCCCGATGTGAGCGCGGCGGCTCCCCGCGGAGCTCTGCACACCCCACCCGCGCCTGGCGACCAGACTCGCCGAGTCCACCGGAAACGGTGCGTCTCATGGTGGTGCCCGCCTAGCATCCCAACCCCCACACTCACCTCAGCCTTCGGGCCATGCGCTCGAGCACACTCCACCCCAGGAAGGGACCACGTGTCCAGTAAGCAGCGAAAGCGCCCAGGGCGCCGCCTCCTGATGTTCATCCTCGTCCTCGTCATCGGTTTCGGTGCGCTCGTGGCGGGAAGCATGAGGCACAAGGCCTCGCTCACCCCCGGCCTCGCCCTCGATCTGGAGGGCGGGACCCAGCTCATCCTGACGCCCACCACCTCCGATGGCTCGGCGATCAGTGACAACGACGTCGAGCAGGCCATCGAGGTGATCCGCCAGCGCGTGGACGCCTCCGGTGTCTCCGAGGCGCAGATCTCCCGCCAGGGCGGTCAGAACATCGTGGTCTCGCTGCCGGGTAAGCCCAGCCAGGCCACCCTGGAGTTGGTGCGCACCTCGGCTGTCATGTACTTCCGCCCGGTCCTGCGCATCCTGCCGGGCAGCGCCCAGCAGGCCGCCAAGAACATCGCCAGCCAGAACCCCTCTGGTGGGCCGACCCCGGCGCAGGCGGCTCAGCCCAGCCCGAGTGCCGGCAGCGAGGCGACTCAGCCGGCGGCGGACTCCGAGGGCGCCGAGGAGGGCTCGGGCGACGGCGAGCAGGCGGCCGCGACCCCGGCCCCCACCGCGCAGCCCACGGCCCAGTCGACGGCACAGCCCAGGACTCCCGAGGAGATCGCCAAGCAGCTGGCGGACGTCAACCAGGACGGGGTCATCTCCTCCGACCCGCTCCCCGCTCAGGACAAGACGAACTCGTCGGACTCCTGGATCACAGAGAAGCTCCTCTACGACGGCTACATGACCGACTGCTCCGACCCGAAGAACCTCACCGGGCAGACGCAGGACCCCAAGGTCGCCGTCATCTCCTGCTCCAAGGAGGCCGGCTCCCAGCACCAAGGCGCCTACATCCTCGGCCCGGCCGAGATCACCGGCACCGAGCTCAAGAGCGCCAACTCGGGCCTGGAGACCGACTCGCGAGGACAGGCCACCCAGCAGTGGGTCGTCTCGCTGGCCTTCAACGCGGACGGCACCAAGAAGTTCGCCGAGCTGTCCAAGCGGCTGCTGGCCTACCGCGACCAGGCGACCGCCGCCGGCGCCCAGGGGGCTCAAGGCGCTCAGAACCAGGACAGCCAGGCCAAGGCCCAGTTCGCCATCGTCCTGGACGGGCTGACCATCATGGCCTCCGGCTTCAACGAGACCGTCCACTCACCGATCACCGACGGACGGGTCCAGATCACCGGTGGCTTCAGCCAGAACCAGGCCAACACGCTGGCCAACCAGCTCTCCTTCGGCTCGCTGCCGCTGAGCTTCACGGTGCAGTCCGAGCAGCAGATCTCCGCCACCTTGGGAACCGAGCAGCTGCGCAACGGCCTGATCGCCGGGCTCATCGGCTTCGCCCTCATCATCCTCTACCTGGCCTGGCAGTACCGCGGCCTGGCGGTGGTGGCTGTGGCCTCCTTGGTGGTGGCAGCAGCCGGCACCTACCTGGTCATCGCGGCACTGAGCGCGACCATGGGGTACCGCCTGTCCCTGGCAGGGGTGGCCGGACTCATCATCTCCATCGGCATCACAGTCGACTCCTTCATCATCTACTTCGAGCGCGTCCGTGACGAGGTGCGTCAGGGACGGACCCTGAGGACCGCGATCGATGAGGGATGGAAGCACGCCAGGCGCACGATCCTCGTCTCCGACGCCGTCAACCTCGTGGCCGCGATCGTCCTGTACTTCCTGGCCGTCGGCGGAGTGCAGGGATTCGCCTTCACCCTGGGGGTGACCACGTGCGTGGACCTGGCCATCATCATCCTGTTCACCCACCCGATGATGGAGTGGATCGTCCGATTCCGCTTCTTCGGCGAGGGGCACCGCCTCTCCGGCCTCGACCCCGAGCACCTCGGGGCGACGTCCTCGACCTACGGCAAGGGGCGCGAGGCCGTCGCCGACCGCGTGACTGGGTCGCTGGCGCGCCGCAAGGCCGAGGCCCGCAGGAACGCCGAGAGCCCGGAGGGTGCGGCTGAGGAGTCCGACGGCGAGGCCTCCGACGATGAGGCTGAGCAGCAGGACGGTGACGCGGTCGATGCCGCGGCCGACAAGGGAAAGGACGGTGAGACGAAGTGAAGTCTCTCGCCACGCTCGGTAACGAGCTCTACTCGGCCAAGACATCCATCCCTTTCGTCGGCAAACGGAAGATCTGGTATCTCATCGCCGTCGTCATCATTCTTGGCTCGGCCACGCTCCTGGGCACTGTGGGCCTGACTCCGGGCATCGACTTCAAGGGCGGTTCGGAGATCACCGTCACGGGGCTGTCCTCCCCCTCAGAGCGTCCTGCCAACGAGGTCCTCTCCAAGAGCGACCTGGCGGCCGGCTCCTCGGTGACGACCATGGGGTCGTCGTCGGTGAGGGTGCAGACCTCTGAGCTGAGCAAGCAGCGTCTCGACTCGCTGGCCGGTCAGCTCGCCACCGCCTACAAGACCGACGCCTCCAATGTCTCAGCGACGACCGTGGGACCGACCTGGTCCTCCGACGTCACGAAGAAGGCGGTTCGAGGACTGGTCCTGTTCTTCATCTTCGTCGGACTGCTCATCTGGGCGTACTTCCGCACCTGGAAGATGGCGGCGGCGGCCCTGCTCGCCCTGTGCCACGACATCATCGTCACCGTGGGCATCTACGCCCTGTCCGGATTCGAGGTCACTCCGGCCACGATCATCGGTGTGCTGACGATTCTGGGCTACTCCCTCTACGACACGGTGGTGGTCTTCGACAAGATCCGGGAGAACACCGAGGACTTCGAGTCCCAGAGCCGATCCACCTACGCCGAGCTGGCGAACCTGGCGGTCAACCAGACCTTCATCCGCTCGATCAACACCTCCGTGGTCGGCGTGCTCCCGGTGGCCTCGCTGCTGTTCGTCGGCGCCTTCATCCTGGGGGCGGGAACGCTGCGCGACATCGCCCTGACGCTGTTCATCGGCATGATCGCCGGAACCCTGTCATCGATCTTCCTGGCCACCCCCCTCCTAGTGGACCTGCGCTCACGTGAGAAGCGCATCAAGGAGCAGGCCGCCAAGGTCGCCGCGGCGCGCCAGTACCGTCGGGACGAGGCCGGTGACGACGCCGAGGAACTGGCTAAGATTGACGCGGCTCCGGCCGCCTCACCAGTCACTCCCGGCCACCACCTCGGCGTGGCGGCTCAGCCGAAAAGGAAGAAGAAGCGCAGATGACCGCTCCCGTGGCCCATTCCGAGTCGGTGCCCGAGTCTCTGACCAGGCTGGTCATGAGCCACTTGCGAGAGATTCCCGACTTCCCCGAGCCGGGGGTCCTCTTCCGGGACATCACTCCGCTCCTGGCCGATGGGCAGGCCTTCGCCGCTCTCGTCGAGGGGCTGGCCGATCACTACCGGGGTCGGATCGATGCGATCGCGGGGCTCGAGTCACGCGGCTTCATCCTGGCGGCGCCCTTGGCGGTTCGGCTCGGGGTCGGCATGATTACGGTGCGCAAGGGCGGCAAGCTGCCCGGCCCGGTCATCGGTGTGGACTACGCACTCGAGTACGGCACGGCCCGGATGGAGTTGAGGCCCGAGACCGTCACCAAGGGTGCGCGTGTCCTGGTCATCGACGACGTGCTGGCCACCGGTGGGACGGCCGCCGCCTCCATCTCCCTCATTGAGCAGGCCGGCGCCACGGTGGAGGCCATCTGCATGCTGCTGGAGCTGTCCGATCTGGGCGGTCGCCGCCAGCTCCAGGGGCGTGAGGTCGACTCGATCGTCATCTTCTGACACGAGGATCGGGCGGCGCCTCCGCTTCGCCCTGTCCTCTGCCACTGCTGATTCCGGTGTGGTGTCGTGACCCTGAAGGACGCGACACCACACGGCCATCGGCAGCGCCGGCACGCCTCGGTGTGCCAGCCGCTATATGATGCGTTAATGACGGAGACGAAGAACACCCCGGACACGTCAGGTGACAGTGTTGTCCCCGGCTCGCGCGTGCGCAGCCGTCTGGCATGGTTCGGTTCCCGGGGGCACTCCACGCCAGCGGCCATCGAGCCGCTGCTGCGCGCGGTGCGCGCCAACCACCCCAAGGCCGACACGAGCCTCATCGTGCGCGCCTACGAGGTGGCGGAGAAGGCTCACTCCGGCCAGCGACGCAAGTCCGGGGAGCCCTACATCACCCACCCGGTGGCAGTGGCGACCATCCTGGCCGAGTTGGGGATGACGGCCCAGACCCTGGCGGCAGCCGTCCTGCACGATACCGTGGAGGACACCGACTACACCCTCGAGCGCCTGCGCGCCGACTTCGGTGACGAGATCAGCCTGCTCGTCGACGGCGTCACCAAGCTCGACAAGCTCCAGTACGGGGAGGCCGCCCAGGCCGAGACGGTGCGCAAGATGATCATCGCGATGTCCAAGGACATCCGGGTCCTGGTCATCAAGCTCGGCGACCGGCTTCACAACGCCCGCACCTGGAAGTACGTCTCTGCGGAGAACGCCGCCCGCAAGGCCAAGGAGACCCTGGAGATCTATGCGCCCCTGGCCCACCGCCTGGGGATGAACACGATCAAGTGGGAGCTGGAGGATCGGTCTTTCAAGGCCCTCTACCCGGGCGTGTACGAGGAGATCGAGCACATGGTGGCGGAGCGGGCCCCGGCTCGCGAGGAGTACCTGCGCCAGGTTCGCCTCCAGATCGAGGAGGACCTGAGGGTCAACAAGATCAAGGGCGCTGTGACCGGGCGACCCAAGCACTACTACTCGATCTACCAGAAGATGATCGTGCGGGGGAAGGAGTTCGACGACATCTACGACCTGGTGGCGGTGCGGGTCATCGTCGACACCGTCCAGGACTGCTACGCGGTGCTCGGTTCCCTGCACTCGCGCTGGACCCCCATGAGCGGGCGCTTCAAGGACTACATCGCCGTCCCCAAGTTCAATCTCTACCAGTCGCTGCACACCACTGTCGTGGGGCCGGGTGGCAAGCCGGTGGAGATCCAGATCCGCACCCACGAGATGCACCGCATGGCCGAGTACGGCGTGGCGGCGCACTGGCGTTACAAGGAGGACCCCAACGCCTCGGGCCCCAGCGCCCTGGGAGGCAGACCCGGAGACTCCGACCAGGGCGACATGGGCTGGCTGCGTCAGCTCGTGGACTGGCAGAAGGAGACCCAGGACCCCACCGAGTTCCTCGACGCCCTGCGCTACGAGATGGCCGGGGACCAGGTCTACGTCTTCACCCCCCGGGGCGATGTCCTGGCCCTGCCTGCGGGAGCCACCCCGGTGGACTTCGCCTACGCCGTCCACACCGAGGTCGGCCACCGTACCGTGGGGGCGCGCGTCAACAGCCGACTGGTGCCCCTGGACACGCGCCTGGAGAACGGCGACACGGTGGAGGTCTTCACCTCCAAGGCCATTAACGCCGGTCCCTCGCGCGACTGGCTCTCCTTCGTCGCCTCCACCCGCGCGCGTAACAAGATCCGTTCGTGGTTCTCCAAGGAGCGCCGTGAGGAGGCCATCGAGGAGGGCAAGGGCGCCATCGCCCGCACCCTGCGCAAACAGAACCTTCCTTTGCAGCGCCTCATGAGCCACGAGACCCTCATGAACGTGGCCAAGACCCTCGACAAGGTCGACATCGACGGCCTGTACGCCGCGGTGGGTGAGGGGCACGTGTCGGCCCAGCACGTCGTCGACACCCTGGTGTCCACCATGGGCGGGGAGGACGGCGCCGAGGAGACTCTCGCGGAGGGAGTCCTGCCCACTCGGGCCACGGCGCACCGGCGTCCACGAACGGCCGATGCCGGAGTCGTCGTCGCAGGAATGGATGAGGGCGACGTCTACGTCAAGCTGGCGCGCTGCTGCACCCCCATGCCGGGCGACCCCATCGTCGGCTTCATCACCAGGGGCTCGGGTGTTTCAGTACACCGGGCCGACTGCCAGAACGTCGATCAGCTCCAGCGCGAGCCCGAGCGCCTCATCACCGTGTCCTGGGCGGATCACGCCCAGTCGGCCTACCTGGTCCAGGTGGAGGTTGAGGCCCTGGACCGTGGGGGCCTTCTCGCCGACATCACCCGGGCACTGGCGGACAGCCACGTCAACCTTGTCAGTGCCAGCATCGGCACGAGCCGGGACCGGGTTGTCACCGGGCGGTTCGTCGTCGAACTGGCTGAGGCCGGGCACCTGGACCACACGCTGGCGGCCCTGCGGCGCATCGACGGCGTCTTCGAGGCGCGCAGAAGCCTGTCCGCCGCGCGCCGCTCCAGCTGAGCAGATCCTGGGCGCCGGCTACGACGCGCCGGCCATGACCTCCTCGATGATGTGCTGCGCCCGCGGGCAGCCTCTGCTGGCAGCCCCACGGCAGTGGTTGAGCGTGAGCAGGAGACGGACTCGGCTCACTCCGTGGTTGCGGGCGGTCAGGATGGCTTGCACAGCCTGCACCGGTGTCCCCAGACGAGCGATGTCGACGGCGGCTCGGGCGATCGTGGCGCAGGTGATACCCCCGATCACGGTCGTGTCGCAGTGGGGCAGCCGACCTCGTTTAGTCACCAGGTAGGGCAGTCGACTCCGACGACCTCCGGGCAGGCTCACCTCCAGGGAGTCGGGTGGGGGCCCACCGACGTGCACCCACAGGGCAGTGCTCGCCAGAAGCACACCTCGGCAGGGCAGCGCAGCGGCAATGGCCCGCATACGTCCCTCGGCCGAGCGCAGCGTGTCGGCCGGTTGCAAGTTGCCCAGAATGTTGACCAACAGCCGGGCATCGAGGCTGGCGCACCTGAGCACCTCCATGTCCTGAGGCGGAAGCGTGCCCAGAACCGGGGTCAGCGGGCGGGCGGACAGGTGGGCCACGGCGGCGTGGCCGGGTACCGGGACAAAACGAGCCATATGCCATCGTGGACGTCAACCGGGCGCGGGCGCCACAGTGAACCGGCCGCCTGTGGATAACCTCGTGGTGACCGCGCGGAATTGACCCTCACGCGGCGGGAGGCTCCACGGTGGACGACACGCATCCGGACACGCGCCAGGTGGAACCAGTCCTGAGGAAGGAGACTACGGTGAAGGACTCTCAACACCGTCACGCTGGAGCTGAAAGGCCTGGTACGGCAGCCGAGGCCACGGTCGATGCCGTGTCGGACGATGCTGACATCGCCATGACGGTCGGTGAGGTCTCAACGCTCCTGGGCGTCAGCGTCAGGGCGCTGCATCACTGGGACGAGTCCGGTCTGGTGCATCCCTCCCGGCGCAGTGCCGCCGGCTACCGGCTCTACAGCGAGGCGGACATCATGCGCATCCAGCAGGTTCTCGTCTACCGGCAGACCGGCATGAGCCTGGCCGACATCAAGACGGTCCTCGACGAGCCGGGCACTGACGCGCTCACGCACCTGCGCCGTCAGCGCGAGCTGGTGCAAGGACAGATCTCCCACCTGCAGCACAAGCTCAGCTCCATCGACATGGTGATAGATATACAGCAGCTGGGGGCGACGATCTCCGTGGCTGAGATGGCGGAGATCTGGGGGACCGACTGGGACCCCGTCTATGTCGAGGAGGCCCGCGCGCAGTGGGGTGATACACCGGAGTGGGCCGAGTCCTGCCGGCGCAAGGCCCGGATGTCTCGCGCCGACTGGGTGCAGGCGCACGAGGAGACCGTCGCTCTGGAGACCGCGCTTGCCGAGGCGATGCGCAACGGCGTCGAACCGGGCAGCCCCGAGGCCAATGCCCTGGCACGGTGGCACCGCAAGGACTTCAACCGGTGGTTCGAGGTCTCCACCTCCAAGCAGGTTATCATCGCCCGCGGCTATGTGGTGGACGAACGCTATGCCCGCTACTACGACAAGCGCGCGCCTGGTCTGGCGGCCTGGCTCAAGGACGTCATCGACGCATGCGCCAGGTCTGAGGGAGTGGACCCCGCGACCGCCACCTGGGAGTAGCAGATCGCTCGACCAGCGACACCAGGACGAGACGCGGGGTGAGTCTCTTAGTGTGGTGGTAGTTCCTGCGAGGTTCCTGGCTGAGAAGAGAGTCAGGGAGGCATCATAGGGCCCGGTTTCTCGATCAAGATTCACTAGGAGGTACTCCTATGATGCCTCCTCACCAGTCTGCTGTGTCCACGCTGACCCAGGAAGTCCTGACTGATCCGGACCTGGCTATGATGACGCATCCACTGTCTGCTTCAGGTCGGTCTGCAGGACCTGAGCGACGCTGGCACCACCGCCATGATCTGCCAGGCCTGAATCGAGGGATTTCCACCCGTAAGGTCTGGTGACCTCATGCAGACGTTGGGCAATGAGTCCGGTATCCCCCAGTCCACCGTCTCAAGGTCTGAAATAATATCGACGAGGTAGTCGGTGAGTCCCTCACGAGCCTGTCCAGTGTTTTGTGTAAGGTTTAGATTGATTCGGTTGAGGTAGGCGGTGGTGAACTGGGTCAGGGTCTTGTTCCAGTCGGTGGTGACCTGTCCGTCGACGAGTTTGCTCTTGGCCTTGCGCTTGGACGGGGATAGCCTTTTCTCCTTGTCGCGTTCTCGGACTCTTTTGCCCACAGGTGTCGCAGATCACCAGTCTTCAGCGGTTTGTCCTCCGGCTTATCAGAGGAGAAGTGTCCCCGGTTCGTCGATGATCCTTACATAGCTGGTAGTTGGCAGCCTCGATGCTGCTAGTGGAGGGGTGACCTCCCATGGGATGGGGGAGAAATGACTCGTCGCCACATCGGTCGATGAGGCCAGGGAGAGGGATGAATCTCGATTCTGACGAGAGTTGTGTTACCCACTCCATTGGGTACTGAAGAGCCAGAATACTCCATTAAGCGCTGGCACCTCGTAGCAACTTCCGATTTTATATTTTTACAACATCCAGGACAGATAAAGTAGGAGCCTGGACGTACTGTTTTGGGGTTGAAGGTTGCATGTCAGATGTCCAAGACCTCGAGAGCCGGAGTGGCCAGCGCCGCCCGGGCTTGCTCTGCCATAACCGGATCCTCCTTTTGAAGGTGATCAATGTCTGGGAAGACACTCAGAGTTCTGTCCCCGGCGATCCAGAAGTTCCGACTCCATGTTTCCGGGTTGGACCAAAGGTCGTCCTGGCCAGCAGTCCAGTCCGGCAGCCTCCTCTGAACCTTTGTCGCTACAGCCAGCTGGCCCTTGGCTGTGAGGTAGACCGTGTCGATGCGGGTCCCCTCAGGATCCGGTCTCGTCAGGCGCACCAGGCGTCGACCGACGAACGTGACCCGACGATCCACGTCGCCCGTAGACAGCTTCAGTTCGATCTCCTGATAGCCCTCGGCCGAGTGGCCACGCTTCTTGACATAGTCACGGAGGGCCTCAACGATGGCAGACGAGAGACTACCGGCGATCTCCCCCGCCTCAGCGAAAAGGCTCACATCATCCTCTGAAACATAGACGTTTCGTGTTGGCATAAACATGACTATGCACATATTAGCGATCGACGTCAAGATCCCGACGAGGCTCATCAGGGATGCCCGCGACGGAGACTCGGTCCTCGGCGGCTACATGGGCGATGGGGCGACCGGCTTGGACACGCATCACGAGCCGGTAGCGGCTCCGAGGCGTCAACACAGCGTTACGGTGGGTCATGACAGCGGGGATTTCTACTGTCAGAACGATGATTCAGCGCCACTCATTCTAACAGCCAAGTCCCGCTGCCCTCACCCACGACTACGACCTCATGACTCACAACAACTAGGGATGCCAGGACGAGACACGAGGCGGGGCCGAACACCGGTGGGGGGTGTCGGCCCCGCCTCAGACGCTCCTTCAGTCTCAGAGCTGAGCGGAAGGTGCTCGGCTCAGGCCTTGGCTGAGCGCAGTACCTGCTCGAGCCAGGCCCGGCGAGCCGTCAGCGCGGCCTCGGCCTCGGCGATCTTCTTGGCGTCACCGGCGGCCTGGGCGGCTGCCAGGTCCTTCTCCAGACCGGCGATCGCGTCCTGGAGCTGACCGGCCAGGCCCTCGGCGCGGGCCTTGGTCTCCGGGTCGGTGCGGCGCCACTCGGCGTTCTCGGCCTCACGGATCGCGTCCTCGACGGCGCGCATGCGGCCCTCAATGCGACGCACGGCGCCGCGCGGGACCCGCCCGGCCTCCTCCCAGGCGTCCTGAATGGGGCGCAGGGCCTTCTTGGCGGCCTTGATGTCCTTGATGGGCAGGAGCGCCTCGGCCTTGGCCACCAGCGCCTCCTTGACCTTGAGGTTCTCGGCGAACTCGGCGTCGACGGCCTCGTCCTTGGCGCGGCGGGCGTCGTAGAAGACCTGCTGGGCGGCCCGGAAACGGGCCCACAGGGCGTCGTCCTCCTTACGGGAGGCGCGTCCGGCCTTCTTCCACTCGGCCAGCAGGTCACGGTACTTCGCGGAGGTGCCGGCCCAGTCGGTGGAGGTCTGCATCTCCTCGGCGCGCTTGATGAGCGCTTCCTTGGCGGCCCGCACCTGCGCCTGCTTGGCGTCCAGCTCGCTGAAGAACTGGCGGCGGTGACGGTCGAAGGTGGTGCGCGCGTGGGAGAAGCGCTTCCACAGCCCGTCCTCGGTGGGACGGTCCAGGCGCGGCCCGCGCCGCTGCGCGGCCTTCCAGGACTCGAGCAGCTCACGCAGCTCGGCGCCGGAGTTCTTCCACTGCGTGCGGGCCGGGTCCTGCTCGGCGATGGCCTCAGCGCGCTCGACGATCGCCGTGCGCTCCTTGAGAGCCTGCTCCTTGGCGGCCGCGCGCTCGGCGGAGACGGCCTCGCGTCGCTCGGCGGCCACGGTCTTGAGTGCGGCGAAACGGGCCCGCAGTCCCTCCAGGTCGCCGACGGCGGCCGGCTCGGTGAGGGACTCGGAGATCGAGGACAGGGTCGAGTCGATCTCTCGGACGCTGAGCTGGGGCAGGCGGGTGGCGAACAGGTCGATGGTCGCCTTGAGGTCCAGGTAGCGGCGCACGTAGAAGGCCATGGCCTCGGCGATCGGAGCATCGGGAAACTGGCCGACCTCGCGCTCGGCGCCACCGTCCTGGACGTAGACCCGGCCCTCACCGTCCACGCGTCCCCACTTGGCGGCGTCCATGGCCTCCTGCGGGTCGACGGCCGGCTCGGCAGGTGCCGCAGGCGCCGCTGCCGGGGCGGGAACCTCGGCCGGGGTCGGCGTGGCGTCCTCGGAGGTGGCCTCGGTGGCCTGAACCTGCTCGGTCTGGGCAGGCTCCTCGGAGGCGGGAGACGCCGGCTCGTCAGAGGACGCCGCTGTGGGCTGCTCGACGGCCTCGACCGCGGGATCGGCGGGGGAGGCGTCGGCCGTTGGTGCCTGCTCCGTCGGGCTGGGCGCTGCCGACTCGTTCAGGTCGGTCGGCTGGATGGTCTGCTCAGCCTCGGGCTGGTTGTCAGACCGGTTGTCGGGCTGGATCCGCTCAGTCACGGGATGCTCCTTCATGGTTGACGGGGAGGGAGCGGCGTGACCGCTCCGTTCCGTTCACGCCCGGCTCTCAAGCCGGGTGGTGGTGAGGTGCCGTCGGAGGACGGCAGTGCCGAAAGTCTACGTTCCCGCCGGCGGCATTCACCATCCTTCGCCCCACTGATTTCAGTTGATTCGTTGAGCGCCGATGCCCCTCGCGAGCCGGTGTCGGTTCCCCAGTCCTCGTCGACGGCTGGCGCTGTTAGCATGTGACCATGCTCGCGTGACTCGCCCCTGTGCCCCCACCGCCTCATGCCAAGGACGAGTCATGCCTGCGATCAGTTTCTCCCATGTCAGCTTCTCCTACACCTCAGATCCCCTGCTGGAGAGCATCAACCTCACGGTCTCCGACGACGAACGCGTCTGCGTCGTCGGCCCCAACGGATCGGGGAAGTCCACGCTCCTGCGCCTGGCCACCGGTGAGCTGTCGCCTGACCAGGGGACTGTCAGCATTCCCGAGCAGCCTGGCCCGCAGGCGGCCGACTTGGAGGAGGCGACCGCCACGTCGATCGAGGGCTATCTCGACGCCGTCTGCGCTGAGACTCTGGACGCGCTTGATCGTTTCGAGCGCATGGGCGAGGCCATCGCCCATGCCGGAGCTGAAACCGGCTCCCTCGCCGAGGAGTACGACTCGTTACTGACCCGGCTTGAGTCGCTCGACGCCTGGAACCTGCCGGTTCGGCGGGCTGAGGCGCTCGCCGGGCTGGGACTGGGGCAGGTGGACACAGGCCGCCTTGTCTCCTCCCTGTCACCGGGGCAACGGGGGAGGCTGGAGCTTGCCGCCCTGCTCCTTTCATCCGGTCAGGCGCTGGTGCTCGACGAACCCACCAACCACCTGGATGCCGGTAGCAGCGACTACCTGAGCCAGATGATGGTGTCATGGCCCGGACCGGTCCTGTTCACCACCCACGATCGTGCCTTCATCGACGAGGTGGCCACCGCCGTCGTCGACCTCGACACAGCGCCGTGGCAGGCACTCGCCACCGCCGCCGGGGACAAGAGCCCCATCGGCGCCTACAGGTGCTCGGGGCGATACAGCGACTACCTTGCGGAGAAGGCGCACGCCAGGTCGTCCCACCGCAGTCTTCACCAGCGTCAGCAGGAGCAGCGGCGCAAGCTCGCGCGTCACCGTCGCGACTCCGAGATCGTTGGGCACAGCGGGGCAGCGCCCCGGACAGAGATCCGTATGGCCAGGAAATTCTACGCCGACCGCGCCCAGCGTGTGTCCACCCGGCGCCAGACGCAGGACGACCGTCGGCTGGAGGCCCTCGCCGAGATCGAGGTGCGCAGGCCGCGCTCCTACGAGCTGCAGCTGGGCCTGACTGAACCGGCACCGCGAAGAGGAATGGCGGTCTCGGCCCGGTCGGCCGCCGTACCCGGGCGCCTTGCACCGGTCACGGTCGACGTCATGACAGGCGAGCACCTGCTGGTCACCGGCGCCAATGGGAGCGGGAAGTCCACGCTTCTGACCTGGTTGGGTAGGCGGTCAGCACCCACGGAGGACTCCAGCGGCAGCCTCACGGTATCCGGCTCGGTGTTCTGGATACCCCAGCACCTGCCGGTCCTCGGCGACCCTGGGGTGGATGAGGACGTGTGGGTCGAGGGGGTCGGGGACCGTGGCCAAGGCGCTCTGCACCCGCGCCTGTGGAACCGTCCCCTCAGCGAGCTCTCCGACGGCAACCAGCGCCGCGCCCAGCTGGCCCTGGCCGCTGCCGCCGGGCCCGAGGTGCTCGTCGTCGACGAGCCCACGAACTACCTGGACCTGGACGCCCTCGAGATGCTCGAGACCGCCCTGAGGTCGTGGACGGGCACGCTCATCGTCGCCAGCCACGACCGCTGGCTCATTGAGCACTGGTGGGGGCGGCGGCTCCACCTTCGGTGAACCAGCCGGGTCATGCGGACCGGAGCAGCACTTTTACCCGTATCGACACTGTTCCCAGATGGCCCAAGTAGGCTGGGGGCATGATCTTGGAGCGCACCATCGCACCCGTGTTCGCCGCCAACTGCTACGTCCTGGCCGCAGGTCCGGGCGAACCCGCCCTCGTCGTCGACCCCGGAGCCGGTGCCGCCCGCGGTGCCCTGGCCCTGCTTCGCTCCCATCGGCTCACCCTGAGCGCCATCCTGCTCACCCACGGTCACGCCGACCACGTGTGGGACAGCCAGGCGCTCATCGAGGCCGCCCACGCCGAGGGCCTGCTCACCAGTGACGACGCCGTCGACGTGCCGGTCTACATCCCCGAGCGCGACCGCTACCGGCTCGAGGAGCCCGACATCACCACCGGTATCAGCGCCAACGGCATGAGCTTCACCGACATGGCCGGCAGCGAGTGGAAGCAGCCCGCCGACATCCGTCTCTTCCCGGGAGACGGCTTCTCCCAAGCCATCGAGCTGGTCCCCGGTATCGCGCTGCGCGCGGTCCCCGCTCCGGGCCACTCGGAGGGCTCCACGCTGTTCTTCTTCGAGGCCCGCCTGGCCGACAACGCCCTGCTCTACGAGGCCGAGGTCATCGATGACGACCCTGCCGTCGCCGACGAGGAGCACACCTACCTCATGGCCCTCGACGGTGACGTCATCTTCAAGGGCTCCGTGGGACGCACCGATCTGCCCGGCGGGGACCAGGTGCAGATGCTCGCCACCCTGCGCTTCCTGGCCAACGCCGTCGACCCGGCCACCATCCTGCTGCCCGGGCACGGCGCAGTGACCACCATGGAGCACGAGCACCACGGCAACCCCTACCTCGCCGAGGCCAAGATCCGTGGGGGAGACCTCAAGGCCTGATGGCGCCAGGGCCCGACGGCGACGCGCAGGCTCACTGCTCGTCATGACACAATGCGGACCATGGCACAGGTACGACAAGCTCTCTCCTCACTGTCCGGCTTCCCCGAGTGGCTCCCCGCAGGCCACATCGTCGAGCAGCACTTCGTCGACATCCTGCGCCGCACCTTCGAGCTCCACGGCTTCAGCGGCATCCAGACCCGCGCCGTCGAGCCGCTGAGCGAGCTGACGAAGAAGGGGGAGACCTCCAAGGAGGTCTACCTGCTCAGCCGCCTTCAGGCCGATCCCGCCGACGCCGAGTCCGAGACGGATCCGCGCAAGCAGCTGGGGCTCCACTTCGACCTGACCGTCCCCTTCGCCCGCTACGTCGTGGACAATGCCGGGCTGCTGACCTTCCCGTTCAAGCGCTACCAGATCCAGAAGGTCTGGCGCGGGGAACGGCCCCAGGAGGGACGCTTCCGCGAGTTCATCCAGGCCGATATCGACATCGTCGGTGACGGCGCCCTGCCGCTCCACCACGACGTCGAGGTCCCCCTCATCATGCACGAGGCGCTCAGCGCCCTGCCGGTGCCCGCGGTCACCATCCACGTCTCCAACCGCAAGGTCGCCCAGGGCTTCTACCAGTCGATCGGCATCGACACGGACCGGCTCATCGAGGTCCTGCGCGTGGTCGACAAGCTCGACAAGATCGGTCCCGAGAAGGTGGCCGCCGAGCTCACCCAGAGCGTCGGCACCACCGCGCAGCAGGCGGCACAGGCCCTCAGGCTCGCCACCATCACCGGCACCGATGGTCAGGACGTCTCCGATCAGGTCCTGCGGGCGCTGGCCGGCGCCGAGCCCACCGAGCTCCTTATCGAGGGCCTGGCCGAGTTGACCGCCCTGCTCGAGGCCACTGGACGCCGCCGCCCCGGCGCCGTCATCGCCGACCTCAAGATCGCTCGCGGACTGGACTACTACACCGGCACCGTCTACGAGTCCTTCATGGCAGGCCACGAGGATCTGGGCTCAGTGTGCTCCGGGGGCCGCTACGACTCCCTGGCCACCAACGGCAAGCGCACCTTCCCCGGCGTGGGCATCTCCATCGGCCTGTCCCGGCTCCTGGCCCGCGTCATCGGTGAGGGCCTGGTGCAGGTCAGTCGACCCGTGCCCACGACGGTGCTCGTGGCCGTCACCGACGAGGCCCACCGCTGCGCCTCCGACGCCGTCGCCGATGCGCTGCGCGCCCGCGGCATCAGCGCCGACGTGGCCCCCAGCGCCGCCAAGTTCGGTAAGCAGATCAAGGCCGCGGACAAGCGTTCCATTCCCTTCGTGTGGTTCCCCGGTTCTGAGGGGGCCCCCGACTCGGTCAAGGACATCCGCTCCGGCGAGCAGGTCGAGGCCGACGCCGCCACCTGGCAGCCGCCCGCCGAGGATGCCGCCCCCCGGATCACCGTCAGCCCGGCTGCGGATTGCTCCCCGGCCGATGGCCAGGACGGCTGCGAGGTCGACTCAGCCTCATGACCACGAGCCGGAGCGAGTCCAGCAGCACGCACCACGTCCAGCAGGCGACCATGGCGCTGTCTGCTCTCCGGGACAGCCTGACGGCCCTGTCCATGCCCTATGTCCTTCAGGGAACCGCCGCCGCCTCGGACAAGGCCACGCTCATCCGTGACCAGCTCGGTGACTACGTCCTTCCCCGCCTGGCCAGCCTGGACGCACCGCTGCTGGCCGTGGTGGGCGGCTCGACCGGGGCCGGCAAGTCGACCCTCGTGTCCTCGCTCGTTCGCCGGCATGTGGCCAGGGCCTCGGCGATCCGCCCCACCACGCGCCGCCCCCTGCTGCTGCACGCACCGACCGACGCCGCCTGGTTCGACACCGACCGGGTCCTGGGGTCTCTGTCGCGTATGCGCGTGGACGCCGACGCACCGGCGAGCCCAGCCACCGATCACACGCCCAGAGAGCTTGAGCTGCGGGCCTGCGAGGGGTTGCCCGAGGGACTGGCGATTGTGGACGCACCTGATGTCGACTCCGTGGTCGAGGACAACCGGGACCTGGCTGCCACGCTCCTGGCCGGGGCGGACCTGTGGATCTTCGTCACCACGGCGGCCCGCTACGCCGACGCCGTTCCCTGGGAGCACCTGCGGGCCGCGGCCGAGCGGCACATCACGGCCGCGATCGTCCTGGACCGCGTACCGCAGGGCGCGCAGATCGAGGTGGAGGCCGACCTGCGGCGCCGGCTCGCGCAGGCGCACCTGGCCGAGGCACCCGTCTTCACGATTCCCGAGACCGCTCTGGACGATGACGGCTTCCTGCCCGAGTCCTGCGTCTCGCCGCTGCGCCAGTGGTTGGGGGCGCTGGCCTCCGACGCGGCTGCTCGCCAGGACGTCGCGCACCGCAGTCTGACCGGCGCCATTGGTTCCCTCCTGGCGCAGAGCGAGCTGCTCGCCGTCGAGCTGGCCTCCCAGGAGGCCGAGCACGCCGAGCTGCGGCGAGCAGCCACCTCCGAGCACGATGACGCTCTGGCACGCGTCATCGAGGCCACCGAGGACGGTTCCATGCTGCACGGTGAGGTGCTGGCACGCTGGCAGGAGTTCGTGGGCACCGGAGACCTGTTCCGGTCCTTGGAGGTGCAGGTGGGGCGGGTCCGCGACCGCGTCACGTCGCTTCTGCGGGGACGTCCGGCGCCGGCCAAGCGCGTCGAGCAGGCGATCGGCTCCTCCTTGGTTGAGCTTCTGGTCGCCGAGTCTCAACGGGCCTGCCTGGCCACGGAACGCTCCTGGAGACGGGCCGGCACCTCCCAGCAGGCGCTCAACCGGGCTCTGGCGGAGGTGCCCAGTCAGACCGGCCTGGAGGTTGTCGCCGCGGCCCTCGTCCACGACTGGCAGCGTCAGGTTCTCACACTCGTTCGATCCGAGGGGTCTGACAAGCGGCTCACTGCCCGTTTGCTGTCCCTGGGGGTCAACGGTGCCGGAGTCGTTCTCATGATTCTCGTCTTCGCTCACACCGGTGGACTGACCGGGGGAGAGGTGGGGATCGCGGGAGGTACCGCCATCCTGGCTCAGCGTGTCCTGGAGGCCGTCTTCGGGGACCAGGCGATGCGTGGCATGACCAAGCGGGCCCGGGAGGACCTCAGCGAGCGTGCCACGGCTCTGTTCGCCAACCAGGCGAAGTGCTTCACCGACGCTCTTCCGCTGTCCACCCCGAGCGCGGACACGCTGCGAGAACAGCTTCGGGCCTGCCAGGAGGCGGCTACGTCCTTGCGCGTCCTGCCAGCTGCCCGCGGTCGCCGTACGGCCGGGAGGAGGGGCAGGTGACCACTGACCGCTCCGAGGCGTTCGACCTGCCTCAGGTTCTTGAGGACCTGGCCAGGGCGGTCGACCTGGGCGAGCAGCTCGGTCTGTGCGAAGAGCTCACCCAGGCCCGGGACGTCCTCACGCAGGCCTCCCACCGACGGCGTCTGGCGCCGCAGACCACGGTGGCGGCCCTTCTCGGGGCGACCGGGTCGGGCAAGTCCAGCCTCACCAACGCCATGGCCGGCTCCGAGGTGTCCCGAACCGCCCGCACCCGCCCGACGACGACCCAGCCCCTCGCCGTCGTCCCGGACACGGCCGCTGAGGCCACTGAGCTGCTGGACTGGCTAGCCATCAACCACAGAGTGCGCGTCGACGGCGGCTGGGCCCTGGGCGAGACGACGGTGCTGGTCGATCTGCCCGACATCGACTCCGACGAACCCGCGCACCGGGCCATCGCCGAGCGCATGGCGGGCAAGGTCGACGTCCTGGTGTGGGTCCTCGATCCGGAGAAGTACGCCGATGGCGTCGTTCATCGCGACTTCCTCATCCCTATGGCGGCGCACGCCGAGGTCATGGTGGTCGCCCTCAACCAGGTGGATCGGCTCGACCCCGAGAGCCGGGACGCAGTGCTCGCCGACCTCAGAAGGATCCTGGACCGAGAAGGTCTTGGAGCCGTCTCAGTGATTGCCGTCAGCGCCCGCACCGGACAGGGCGTAGAGACCCTGGCACGCACCGTGGCCTCGGTCGCCTCGAACAGGCTGGCCAGTGCGCGAAGCCTTGCCGCCCACGCCCGGCGCGCAGCCAGCGAGCTGGGCGAGCGCACGGGGCTCATCGCTCCATCCGGCCGTGGTGCGCCAACACCGGGCCCGGCCGCTCAGCAGGAGCCGCAGGTACGTCATTCCCTCACTGCCCTGCGGCAGGCGGCCGCGAGCCTCGCCGGGGTCGACGTCGTCTCACAGGCGGTTGAAGGATCGGACCGTCACCGGGCCCGCACCCGAGTCGGCTGGTTCTGGCTGCGGTGGATCGGGCACCTCAGACGCGACCCGCTTCGAGCCCTTCACCTGGGGACCGGGCGCCCGCCGGCCCCGAAGTCCGCAGACGCGGAACGATCCGACGGCGCCACGGGCTCCGGCGTCATCGACCTGACCTCCCTGCCCCCCGCAGGACCTGCCGCAACGGGCAGGCTGCGCAGCAGTGCTCACGTCTACGCCGTGGCGGCCTGCTCCGCTCTGCCCGGTGACCTGGCCGCTCAGGCCGTTCTGCGCAGTGACGAGCGTGCCGAGAGGCTTGCCGAGCCTCTGGAACTGGCTGTGGCCCAGGTGGACTACGGGACGTGGAAGCGCCCGGTCTGGTGGAAAGCTGCGAACGTGCTGCAGTGGGTGACCGCACTGGCTGCGCTCATCGGCGGGTTGTGGCTGGTGGCCATTCACGTTCTGGAGGACTACCTCCTGCTCATCAGCATCGACGTTCCGCGCTGGGGGGCAGTCCCCTGGCCCACCGTCCTCCTGCTCGGAGGCCTGCTGATCGGACTGGTCCTGGCGGGTCTGGGGACGTTCCTGGCCGGCCTTCAGGCCAGGCGTCACCGCAGGCGGATCGTCGAGCGCTTGCGCCGGGCCACCGACGAGGTCGTGAACGCCGAGCTCATCGAGCCGCTCAGGGCCGAGACACATGGATGGGTGGAGCTCGCGCGGATTCTGGAGCGAATCGCCTGATGTGACACCATCATGCTCCGATCTGACATCAACTTGACATCAAACTCTCTTGGCTGGGGTGGCTAATAGTGTCATCATGGTGTCATGCATGTGGATGCCTACACCGAGACCCTGCGTCGTACCCTCGTGGAGACCTCGTCCCTGGGTGACGACCGGACCCAGGACGTGGCCCGCTCCCTGGCGGCTGCACTCGATCCGGCGCTGCGCCTCGTCGCCCTGCAGATGCTCACGGACACCGCAGATGAGCTCAACGGCGAGCTCGACGGAGCTCATGTCGCCGTTGTGATGGACGGTGCGACGCCCCATCTCCTGGTGACCCAGGCTGATCGGTCTGATGAGCGGGAGCAGGACCACGTGACGGGCCCGAACCGCCATGCCGAGACTCCGGTGCACGCAGTACCTGAGGTGGAGGAAGGCCCGGAGGTCCGCACGACGCTGCGCCTGCCCGAGTCACTCAAGCAGCAGATCGACGCCGCCGCCCGGATGCAGGGACGTTCGGTCAACGCCTGGCTCGTGGAAGCGGCTCGAGGTGCGCTGTCTGAACAGTCGTCCGCGTCGGGCTCCCAGCGCCCGCCGAGCACCGGGAACGACGGGGCGGGGTCTGATCGCTCTGCGAGCGGCTCCGACGGCGGATGCCCCACCGACTGGCGTGCCAGACCGGCGCAGCACCGGAGCTCGGGGGCGACGCTCACCGGCTGGTTCGGCTGACCCCGTACCAGCGCGCCGTCGTACCACTGATCTCACCTGATCCCAACGACTCACCCGCTGGATGACCACATCGTGGCGGTCCGTGCAGATACCTGAAACCTGAGGAGACCACCCATGCCGATCTGGACCTTCGACCTTCCCGATGACGCTCAGCCGATCCTCGTCCTGGACCTGTCCACCCTGAGCGTGGTGACCGCGCCTGGGACGGGAAGCGCGATCACCGTCGAGGCCGATGAGAGCCTGACACCCCTCCTGGACGTCACCGCCGACGGCGCCGAGGTGAGCATCCGCCAGATCGCTCTCGTGGGACGTGAACGATTCGCTGGCATCTGGCCGTGGGGCCCGCAGACATCTCGAGTTCGGGTCACGGTGCCGCACGGCACGCACCTGGATGCCCGCCTCGATGCCGGATCGATCAGCGCTGAGCACTCCTGGGAGCACGTGCAGATCCGGACCTCGGCGGGATCGATCCGGCTGGGCGACTGCATGAGTGCGCAGGTGCACGCCGACGCCGGCTCCATCGTCATCGGCGCCCTGCATGAGGGGAGCGTGCGGGCCCAAGCCGGTTCTGTGCGCATCCGCTCGACCTCCGGCACAGTGTCTGCCCACACGGAGGCCGGCTCGGTCAAGATCGTCGAGGCCCATGAAGGATCCTTGGATCTGTCCAGCGAGATGGGAACCGTGTCGGTGGGAGTGCCCGAGGGAACCGTGGTCCTGGCCGACTGCCACTCCGACTTCGGTCGAGTCGCCACCGACCTGCCTCGCCAGGAGCGCCCCGATGCCCTCGAACGACGCCTCGAGCTGCGGGCCCGCACCCAGATGGGGACCGTGCGGGTGCGCAGGGCCTGAGCACCCACCCATGCGACGACCAGATGGCGGAGTAGGGGAAGAGTAGTGGGGGCGGCAACACATGTTGCCGCCCCCAACCGCATCAGAGGAGTCCTCGGGACTCAGCGCTCGCCGCGCCCTCCACGGAAGCCGCCCCGGTGGCCGCCGAAGCGGTTCTGGCTGCGCTCGCCGTAGCCACGGCGCTCGCCCCGGTGCCCGTCGCGGTCGTAGCCGCGGCCACCCCGGTCCTCGCGCCGGCCACGGAAGCCGTCCCGATCGCCACGGCGCTCATCCCACCGACGGTTGTCACGGCGCTCCCCGCGCTCCGAGCGGTCGTAGCCGCCCCTGCCGCCGCGCCCATCACGGTCCTTCCAGCCGCGCTCGCCGTCCTCACGGCGGGGACGGAAACCGCGTTCCGACCGCTCGCCGCGGTCGCTGCGGTCGCCACGGTCCTTGCGGTCCTCCCAGTCACGCCGCTTAGGACGCCGCTCGGCGCCGTTGGGGCCGGACCAGCCGTGCCCCGGACCCTCGTCGGGACGGATCCGCAGCTCGCGGCCGGCAAAGGTCGCCCGCCCCATGACGCTCAGCTGCTCGGGGCTGAGGTCGGCGTAGATCGTGACCAGGGAGAAGGACTGAAGGATGTCGATCTTGCCGATATCGGAGCCCTCGATACCACCCTCGTTGGCCAGCGCGCCCACGATCGCTCCGGGCAGGACCCGGTCGCGGTGCCCGACCTCCACGCGGTAGACGGTCCCGGGGCCCTCGTGCTCGCGGCGCCCGGAACGCGTGGCCGAGCGGCGTCCCTCGCCGCGGTCTCCTCGCTCTGCGCGACGGCCCTTCTCCCGGCCGCCTTCGAAGGAGGCCGACAGGAAGGTCCCCTCGGAGTCGAGGTTCTCCTCCCGGCGGGCGCGCTGGGGGCGCTCACCGCCCCGCTCCTCGCGCCTGCGCGGTCCCTCGTCTCCCACGGCCAGGGCCAGCAGCGTGGCTGCCAGCTCCTCGACGTCGATGTCCAGCTCCCGGGCGGAGTCGGCGACCAGCGGCAGGTACATGTCCAGACGGCCGCGCTCGTGGCGGGCGGCTGCCTTGGACAGGAGCTTGCGGGCGCGGTGCTCGGAGACGTCCGCGGGGGAGGGCAGGGTGATCTCCTCCAGACGGCTTCCGGTGAGGCGCTCGATCTGGCGGAGCTTGCCCTTCTCCTTGGGGGTCAGGAAGGTGACGGCCTCGCCGTGGCGGCCGGCGCGGCCCGTGCGACCGATACGGTGCACGTAGGCCTCGGCCTCGCGGGGCACGTCGAAGTTGACCACCAGGCCGATGCGGTCCACGTCCAGGCCTCGGGCGGCGACGTCCGTGGCCACCAGCACGTCGAGGGTGCCGGCGCGCAGCCGCTCCACCAGGCGCTCGCGCTCGCGCTGAGGCACGTCACCGGAGATCGCAGCGGCCTGGATGCCCCGGCCCGCCAGCTCGATGGCGACGTCCTCGGCCGTGGACTTGGTCCGTACGAAGACGATGGCGGCCTCGGCGTCGGTGACGGCCAGGACCCGGGAGACGGCGCCGATCTTGTGACGGAAGGGAACCACCGCGTAGGTCTGGTGGACGGTGGCGACAGTGGAGGCCGGCCTGGAGACCTCGACCTGAACGGGCTCGTGGAGGTGCTGGCGCGCCACGGCCTGGATGGCCGGCGGCATCGTCGCGGAGAACAGGGCGGTGCGCCGATCGGCGGGAAGAGACTCCGCAATCGTCTCCACGTCCTCGGCGAAGCCCATCCGCAGCATCTCGTCGGCCTCGTCCAGGACGAAGTAGCGCACGTCGTCGAGCTGGAGCGCGCCCTTGTCAATGAGGTCGATGACGCGGCCGGGAGTGCCGACGACGACCTGGGCGCCGCCCTTGAGCGCGCCGATCTGAGGGCCGTAGGGGGCGCCACCGTAGACGGCCACCACCTCCAGTCCGCGGGAGCGGGCGGCCATGTCGGTAATGGCCTCGGCGCTCTGGAGCGCGAGCTCGCGGGTGGGGGCCAGAACGAGCGCCTGAACGACGTTGTCGCGCGAGTCGACGGCGTCGAGCAGCGGAAGCCCGAAGGCCGCCGTCTTGCCGGTTCCGGTCTGGGCGACGCCGACGACGTCGCGGCCGGCCAGCAGAACCGGGATCGCCTCCTTCTGGATGGCGGTGGGGGTCACGAAGCCCATGTCGGTGACGGCCTTGAGCAGGTCACCGGGAAGACCCAGGTCGGCGAAGGTGATCTCCTCATCCTCTTGAGCGGTCCTCACCTCGCTCTTGTCCCGGTCGCGCGGCGAGGCGGCGCGCTCGACATCGCGCTGGTGGCTGTCGGAGTCGGCATCGGTGTCGATGAAGGGGGTGTGGCCGTCAACCTCGTCCTCATCAATGTCGACGCCGTCGTCCTCATCGGAGTCGTCGATCCCGTCCTCCGGGTCGGCCTCGGGGAGGTCTCGGTCGACGTCGTCCGCCTCCTCCTCGTGGTCGACGTCCTCCGGGTCCTCAGGGGAATCGGAGGAGGCGGGAGTGGCGAAGTCCTCGGGGGAGGAGGTGGTGCCGTCGCGGTGGTGCGGCGCGGCGACAGTGCCCTCCTCGGCGTTCTTGGTCGGGCCGGTCTGCTCGCCGCCGGAGAGCTCGGCGGAGAAGAGCGCATCGAGGCTGAGGGGGCCGTTGCCGTCCTTGCTCTGAGCGTCGGAGGCGCCAGGCGCAGTACTGCTGGAGTGAGTCATGAAGTTTTCCCATATCTGTCCCCATGAAGATGGTGGGGACCGCGGCGGAGTGTGGGGGAGGACCTTTTGTCCTCCGCTCTTTGCCGTACCTGGCCCACCACACTCGCCCCGCACCCGGACTGGCCGGGTGACTCGTGGGCTAACACGCACAGACTCACGGGATACTCGTGCCGCACACCGGGTGCGGCAGGACCCGAACGGGGTCAACAGGGCACGGATCGCTCCTGCGCCCAGGCTACGGGAGAATCAGCGGAACTCCGCGCTCCACGGGCTGGATCACAGGTGAGGTCGGTCTCGTGGCCCGTTCACCGCCCCAGCAGGCCGAGGATCTTCCGACGCAGCTCGCGGACCTCGTCACTCGACTCGTCGAGCTCGGGCACCTCGATGTCGGCGACGATGCGCGCGGGGCGCTCTGACAGGACGACCACTCGGTTGGACAGGCGCAGGGCCTCGTCCACGTCGTGGGTGACCAGGACGGCCGTGAAGCGTTGGGACTCCCACAACTTGAGGATCTCGTCCTGGAGCTGGAGGCGTGTCAGGGCGTCGAGCTTGCCCAGGGGCTCATCCAGGAGGAAGAGCCGGGGCCGGTTGACCAGGGCTCGGGCCAGTGAGGCCCGTTGAGCCATACCGCCTGAGAGCGTGGAGGGGTAGGAGTCGGCGAAGTCCCGCAGCCCCACGATCTGCAGGGCCGCCTCCACCCGGCGCCGGTCGCGCTCCATGCGGTTTCTTGCCTCAGGGCCCAGGGCGACATTGTCCCGCACGGTTCTCCACGGCAGCAGCGTGGCGTCCTGGAACGCGAGCGCGCGCAAAGGTGAGGGGCCGGTCACCTGCGTGGAGTCGACGGTGACGCTGCCCTCGACGGGCTGCTCCAGCCCGGCCAGCAGTCTCAGGATCGTGGACTTGCCGCAGCCGGACGGCCCCACGAGTGAGACGAACTCCCCGGGTGCCACCGTCAGGTCGATGTCATTGAGGACGGCAAGCTGATCCGGCTTGGCAGCCTCAGCCTCATAGCGAGCCCTCGCAGCGGGGGAGAGCCGGCGCAGCAGCAGATGGAGCCACCCGTGCTCCAGGTCATGGGACAACGGGTAGCTGTGGGAGACACCAGCGAGATCGACCTGTGCCCCGCGGGGGACGGACGGAGTCGAGACCTGCGGCGCGGCAGTAGCCGCCGACGAATCAGCAGACATCGGTTTACCACCTCACAAGGTTCTGCTGCCATGCCAGCAGCGAGGAGCGGATCTTGAACAGCAGGACCATGAGCGTGCGGCAGAAGGTCACCAGAATGATGAGGCCCACGTACATCCGGGGGTAGTCCGCCCAGCCCTTGACCCAGTTGATGTACCAGGCCAGGCCCTTGTCGACGCCGGTCAGCTCGGCGGTCATGAGGGCGGCGAGCGAAGTTCCCAGTCCCGTGAACAGGCCGGTGAGCATGTCTGGTAGCGCGGAGGGAACGGCCACTCGTCTGATAAGGAAGAGCTCGTCGGCTCCCAGTGTGCGGGCCATGTCGATGTAGTCGCGGCGCACGGAGCGTATGCCCGCGCGGGTCATGGTCGCCATGGGGAACCAGGCGCCGAAGCCGACGATGAAGGCTGCCGAGGTGTACGTCGTCGGAAGCAGCAGCAGCGCCAGCGGAAGCAGAGAGGCCGCGGGAACTGGGCCGATGGTCTGAAGGAGCGGATGGAGCCAGTAGTCGGCGCGCCTCGACCAGCCCATGAGCAGGCCTGTGAAGAACCCCAGCACCGATCCGGCCGTGTACCCGATGATGAAGAGCAGCGCCGAGGCACCCAGGCAGCTGAGCAGCAGCCTCCAGTCTCCGAGGAAGGAGGCAATGAGTACTTCTGGGGCGGCGAAGTACGGGGGCGTGAGCAGTCCGAGCTTGGATGTTGTCAGCTGCCAGACGATGAACCATGCGCCGGCTGCGTTGATCCAGGGCAGGAAGTGCGTCAGGGACCTCGCTGCCGAAGCGGCCGGTCGGACCCGTGCGGTGAGTGTCCACGCGATCAGGGCGGTCAGCCATGCCCCGGCAAGGACTGCGACTGGAGTGGTTGACTCCTTGCGGAGAAGGTCGGCTTCCGGCAGGGCGATGAGGAGGACCAGGTAGGCCGACCACAGGAATAGCGCCGTCGTGCTCACAAGCGCGCCTGCGCTGGAACGGCGATCGCTTGGTGCGCTCTGCCTGGCTGTGGAGGAGGGCGGTCGTGGATGCCCATCGTCGACGGGCTTGGAGGACGCGGTCGATGCGGTCGCGGGAGTCACTTCAGTGGGCATCGTCACTCAGTCCTTGATGCCGAGGTCGGCGACGACGGTGTCGGTCAGCTTCCGGGCGGAGACGTCGGATGCGATGAAGCCGGTCCCCTTGAACTTCTCGATGCCGGGCTCGATCGCGGCCCGGAACCTGGAGGCCGAGGCCTTGAACCCGTATGTCTTGAGCACCCGGACGACGACGTCCTGGTCCGCGGCGACGTAGTCGTTGTCAACCTCGATCTTGGCGATCTCCTCGATGTGGCCCGGTACGTAGGCCGAGCCCTTCAACCAAGCCTCGGTCAGAGCCTTCGCCTCCTTGGGCTGCCGACGTACGAAGTCCCCGTTGAGTGCCACCGAGCAGCAGAACTCCTCAGCGTCGTTGTTGGCCAGCTCACGGGCCGTCCCGTTGAAGACGGGAAGCAGCGGCCCGGGGTCAGAACCCATGATGGCGTCCACCTGGCCGTCAGTCAGCGCGGTCCCCAAGGAGTCCGCATCGACTGTGCGCCACGTGATGTCGCCTCCATCCGGCTTGACGTTGATACCGGCCTCCGACAGCCCGATCGCGAAGTAGGCGAAGGCGGATGACGACAGTGACGGCACGCCGATGGTGGTGCCTTTCAGGTCAGCCAGCTTCTGATACGGAGAGTCCTTGCGCACCACCAGGCGCAGGCAGCCGGCGTGGAGCCCCGCGGTGAGCCTGGCGTTGAGGCCGTTGTAGATCGGCTCCAGCCAGGAGAAGAAGATTCCCGGAGCGCCAATGTACTTACCGGCGCCCACGCCGTCCTTGGTGTCCTCGGTCTGCTGGGTGCGCGCCAGCGTGACCTTCAGTCCCGCGTCGTCGAAGAAACCCCGGTGGTACGCGGCGTACAGTGGTGCGGCGCAGATGTCGCCGCCAATCACCAGGGGGAGTGCCTCGTGGGCTCCGATGACACCCTGGTTGGTGCGCCGAATCGTCAGGTACGCGCCGGTACCGACCGCGGCAGTGGCTGCGAGTCCCCCAATCGTGAGTAGCGTGCGCCGTGACGGTTTGCCGCGATGCGACTGATCCGTCTCATTGGCGTCGGGATCATCGATGTCGTCATCGGCTGCCAGAATCGCGGCGGCGTTCTCAGCCGTGACCTCCTGAGACTCCACGGCCTCGGCCTCCGATGGAACGGAGGACAAGGAGTCGGAGGACTGGGACGGATCGGAGGAAGAAGAGGACGACGAGGACGTGGACATGGTTTCTCCTGTAGTGGTGGGAACGGGCCTCGATGCGCATGACGCAGCAGCGTCCCAGTGAAAATGGTGGAGGAGGAGCACGAGAAGCCGAGCGGAGCAAGCCGAGTAAGTGCGGACACAGCCTCAGGCCATCAGAGCGTGTGAAAGGGCGTCTCCGTACTCTGGCGAGCGGAAAATACGCGGCACGGGAGCCCACGACGTCATGGCCGGTTGTCGTTCTCGGCCGGCGTCAACGCTGCTTTGAGGCGTCGTCACGCTCCCCGGGCAGGTTCAGCGCCGGGGGGAGGGGACGGAATCAACAGGCTCGACAACAACACATCTGCGCACCACACATGACCGCGAGCGCCTGTGCGCCAGGAGCGGTTGTGGCCGTAAGAACGATGTGCGTCATGACGACTACCCTACGCCACGCTCCCCGGAACAATGCAAGCCTGCCATGCGTCCCATGATGCGAGCCTCCCATCGCCGGATCACTGTGGAACCGATACGTGGAACCGATACTGAGTGGCTGTAAAGTCGGCGACGTGAGTGGGGGGTGTGGCGATCAACCGCCTGTGCCGCAGGCACGGTGGAGACAGCTGGCCGCGACTCCTGTGGCCCAGGACGGTGGCCCGCTTCGCATCACCCCGGCGTGGTGGCCTCCGGTTCCTGACGATTCAGCCTTGGCCGCTGCCGCGGTGCACGGCACTCCCGTCCTGGGGGAGGGACACATCATCAACGGGGTTGAGATGGTGGAGGCGAGCTTCCTGTGGCGTGATGACCACCGGCACGGCGCCAGCCCCAGTGTGCTCATCCATCTCAATACCCTGACCGACAACCATCGCGCTCACATCGCGCCGGCACTGGCCGCCCGGGTTCCCGGGACCGGCTGGTGGGCGCTTCACGTCCTGCTGCCGCAGGATGCGCTCTTGAGCTACCGGATCGTTGTGACTCATGACGCCCTGCCTGACGATGCCGGGGCCCGACGCGAGTGCTGGAAGCGCGTTCATGCACTGGGACGGCCCGATCCTCTCAATCCCCACCGGCTGCATGACGGCTTCGGTCTGGTGTCCTCGCTATGGGCGGGCCCCAAGGCCATGCTGCACCCGGATTGGATGATCAGCTCGGGCGCTTCGGCAGAGGGGGCGTGGCAGGCGCTGAGCCGTCCCCAGGATGAACACGACAGGTACGTCCTCCGGTTCGACCTGGAGAACGAGGTGCTCACAGACTTTGATGAGCCGGGAGACCCCGGACGGCGAGTCACACTGTGGTGCGGGGGCCGTGTCCAGGAGGGCTCCTGCGGGCACAGTGAGCGGGGTCTGCTGATCCTGCTCGACGGAAACATCTGGCGTGGTAACCATGCCGTCGATCACCTGGCCCCCAGATCCCGCCAATGGGATGTGCTGCTCATCGAGTCCGGCAGCCTGGCCATGCGCTCACGCGACCTGGGGGATCCGCGACGCAGCAGAGAACTGCTCCGTAGGTGTCTGCAGGCGGCACATCGGGCCGTCTGCGGACGAGGCTGCAGGATAGCTGTGTCCTCTGAGGATGGTGCTGGTTGCATGTGGCGCCCGGATCGGATCGTGGTGGCTGGGCAGTCTTTGGGAGGGGTTGCTGCGGCCGACCTGGTTCTGCGTCATCCCGAGCTGGCTACTCGTGCCATTGTCCAGTCCGGCTCCTTCTGGCTCGGCTCTCAACGCCGAGGTGAGGGCGAGGGGGAGCTGCTGCGCTGGTTGCGTCATCGCTCCGAGGCTCGGAGCCTGCAGCGCCCGAGAAGAAGCGACCAGCATCCTCATGAGGGTGAAGGGCTGGGGGCGCGACTGGTGGTCCAGTGCGGGGTCCATGAAGACGGCCTGCGTCAGGGGGCTCGCACCGTCTCAGAGCTTCTTGGGGTCGAAGGAGCGCTGCTCGAGTATCGCGAGGAGCGTGGCGGGCACGATTACGCCTGGTGGCGTCATGCCTTGTCGTGGGGGCTTGACGCTCATGAGCAGGACCTGGGGTTCTGCTCATGAGCCACCTGAGGTGCTCCGCGTGCGGCTGTCGCCAGCTCGGGGCGCGCTGCAGGGGCGGATCTACTGCGCAAATAAAACCGTGACACAAAAGAAATCTTGGCAACAAAGGGGTCACGTATCCCAATTTATCGTTACCATTGCTCGAGTTTCCTCAAGTCTCCCGGTTCTGAATGGTCTCAACCCGACCGATTGACGGGTTACCGCTGTGTATACTTAACCCGGAATCGACAACGCGGACGATGTTTTCGGGTGATAGCGGATTCTTAGAAGGGAGGCGTCCGTCTATCATCGTTCGCGAAAGGCAGTCGCGCCTGCTTCGTGGTGCGTCCTTTCCTCGTGCATCTCGGTTGTCAACCATGTGCTGTACGAGTAAGTCCATCTGCCCCTGCCCATGAACGAGACCACGTCATGCAATACGCTCAGCGGCTGCTTGCCGCCCTCCCTTCCGTCAGGAGCGGCCTGCGCGCGATTCTTGCTGTTCTGACAGCCTTCGGCATTGTTCTGGCCACCGCCGGTGTTGCCGCCATGCCCCTTTTGAATGCAGGCAATGCTGTTGAGGACTATGAGAGCGGTTCGGCCTGCCACCCCGCAGCCAGAATGGTCTACCCCGAGGGCCAGTCGGCGCCCGAGTACGTGGTGCCGGTCTATGAGACCGGGTTCGGCGTGGGGGTCGAGTCGATCCTGTCGGGCTGGTGCAGTACCGCTGGGGAGGTCCTGGAGGACCCCACCATCACGCTCAACGTCGTCGAGGGCAAGACCGTCACTCCCTACCTGCTTCCAGGTATCAAGGCCGAGCTTGAGCGTCCGGCTCCCGCCAACGGCGAGCAGGACGTGTTCATCCCGACTGACTACCTCGTCAAGGGCGTGCGTCAGGCCACCGGAGACAAAGGCTGGGAGGTCGGCACGAAGGTCTTCAGCCTCACCTATACCAGTGGAACGGTGAGTGCGACCACGGGCCTGTTCTCCTTTGTCAAGCAGGACCCGGATGTCATCAACCCTCCGGCTCCCGAGCCCTCGCCGGAGCCGACTCCCGAACCCTCTGCGGAGCCCACCGCGGAGCCGACGCCGGAGCCTACCGTGGAGCCGAGTCCCGAACCCTCTGCGGAACCGAGTGCTGCACCCGGTCCGGTGCCGACTGCTGAACCGACGACCGCACCTACTGCGGAACCGGCTCCTCATGCCACGGCTGAGCCGTCGCCGACTCCCTCGCCGAGTCCCTCCGCGGCACCCAGTCCGTCGGCAGCCCCCTCACCGACTCCTTCTGCGGCGCCCAGCCCGACGGCCAGTCCTTCCGCGGCTGCCTCACCCAGCTCGTCGCCCTTGCCTTCCAAGTCGCCCAAGCCGGCTGCCTCTACCCAGCCGAGCGCGACCGCTAAGACGTGCCAGGTCAAGCCCGCCGTCCAGGTGCTCGGTTCCGATGGCTCGGATCTCCAGGGGGTAGAGCCCTCCTACGACCCGGATACTGCAGTCAGGGTCCGGGGTACGGGCTGGTGCTCGCAGGGGACGATGCTCGACGGCGAGAAGCCGGTCGAGATCAAGGTCGCGGCCTACGGCGGGTACGTGGTTCCGGGAACGCTCTCGGTTCCCGTCACCTTCCGTCACGGGTCCTTCGACGCCCAGCTCAACCTGTCGGCCCTCTACGCCGGGGGGAAGGTCGACAAGGGGCGCTACTACCTGCAGCTCTCGCCCATCGATTCCGGACTGACGGCCGCGACCAACATCTTCGCCCTCAACAAGGCCGTCGCCCCGCAGCCCACGCCGGAGCCGTCCCCCGCGCCGAGCCCGGCTCCTACTGCGACCGCGGAGCCCTCGGCCACTGCGGAGCCCACCAGCGAACCCGCACCGGAGCCGACTGGTTCACCCACCAGCCCTGCTCCCGCGCCCTCGGCTGCTCCGTCGTCGGAGCCCTCCGCCTCGCCCTCCCCCACGGCCCGCCCCTCCGAGACGGCGTCCCCGGCTCCTGCACCTCAGACCACCGAACCCGACCAGAACGCTCCGAAGCCGATCCCGGATGACAGTGGGCGCCCCGGAACGGACAACGCCGCGGGCAACCACCCAGGTGGCAATCCCGGCGGCTCGGGTTCCGGCTCGGGCGCTGGTTCAGGTGCGGGCGCGGACACAGGCGCAGGCAGCCAGGCCGACTCCTCCGCGCCGCAGGCCCCCGATGCCGGATCGGACTCCCGTTCGACCTCGCAGGACGGCTCCGCCCAACAACCGGCCAACGCTGGGGCGGCGCCCGCCCCGAACGCCGGTGGCTCAGGAGGCGAACGCGCCCATGCCTCGGAAGACTCCGCGGCCTCGGCGCAGGCCTTGCCTGAGGCTGACGCTAGCTCACAGCGCACCGTCCGTCCGGACCGGAGCCCGGTGGCCCCGGTGACCAGCGCGGCCCACTTGAGCGCGGACAACGCCGGCTCCCTGTCCGGCTCCCGCCAGGGCAACATCGTCAACCTCGTCCTGCCCAAGTCCAAGGCGCAGGCGGGCGAGTGGGTCTCGGTGTTCGTCTTCCCCGGCGCCACCACGAAGGGATGGGTGCAGGTTGATGATGCCAACAGCGTCTCCATCGATATCTCAACATTCGACTCCGGCTCCTACGAGCTGGCGGTGGCCGATCGCGACAACAGCCTCCTGGGATGGGCGAAGCTGGAGATCTCCTCTGCGTCCTTCGATCCTCGCAACCCGGCACAGGCTCAGCTGCTGACCTTCCCGGACACCGCGGCTGCGCCCACCAAGGGCTTGAGTGCCAACGACATGCTCCTGGGGAGCGCCGGAGGGCTGCTGGTCGTCGGAGCCGTGAGCCTGCTGGTCGCCGCGTTCTCCGGGATGCCGCTGCGTGCACCACGGACCTCCCTGCGGCTTCCGCGCAGGCGCTGAGACGGTGTAGTAGGAGAGCGTCAATGACATCGTCAAGGGGCCGGAGCACGCGGCCGTGGAAAGGAGGTGTGAGCAGATGATCCGGATATTCCGGATGACTGAGCGCGTACGACGTGAGCGGCGTGCCGTGCCGAGTCGGCATCGGAGTGCCTTGAGGCGCCTTCAGGGGTCTCCTCGGATGCTGGTCATCGTCTGCTCCGTGCTCCTGGCCTCCCTGGTGGCGGTGGTCTCCACGAGCCCCGTCGCCAGCGCGGACACCAAAACTGGTCCCTCCACTACAGGAACCGCTTCAACAGTCAGCCCCTCGACGGTCGCCGTCGGAGGAACGATCATGTACACGCTGTCGGGATTCCCCAGCGGCGTGACGGTCCAGGTCCTCATCGACGACGGTGCCCTGGTCGCCTCGCGCCCCGGGGAGTCCGAGGTGGTCACCACGATCACCGTCAAGAAGGACGGCACCGCCGCAGGCTCCTTCGAGCTGCCCGAGTACGTCGAGCAGGGCAACCACTGGCTGCGATTCCGGGTCTTCGGGGCCCAGGGGGAGAGCGGCCAGGAGGGCAACGCGGCGGACTACACCAACAAGAGCCCCTACTTCACGGTATCGGGTGTCACGGTCATAGGCGGGTCCGCCCCTCCCACCGTTCCGCCGGCTCCCACCCCGCCGCCCCGTCAGGTCGCGGCCTCGGGCCGGGCCAACGGCACCGCCGCCGGCATCCAAGCCGCGGGGCCAGGTGGCGAGTCGGCCGGTTTCCCAATCATCGGTGCCTTCGTCCTCGGGCTCAGCGTGATCCTGGTGGTGCTGTCGGTGCTCGTGGCAATCAACCGTCGCAGGATGGCCGCCTATCAGCGTCGTCGGGCCACGGCCTGAGGACTGAGACCCGAGCTCCTTGTAAACTGCCGCCGGCGCCCACCCGTCTCGTGGTGCGCCCCGACGGGCACCGGCTCAGTGCCCCACACGGAAGGAACTCAGCACCGTGCTGCGAACCCGAACCGCAGGCTCCCTGCGCGCCTCAGACATCGGCCAGGTCGTCACCCTCACCGGATGGGTGGATCGACGTCGTGACCACGGAGGCGTGGCCTTCATCGACTTGCGGGACGCCTCGGGCATCGCCCAGGTCGTCATCCGCGAGGAGATCGCCCACGACCTGCGCGCCGAGTACGTCCTGGCCGTCACCGGGGAGGTGAGCGCCAGGCCCGAGGGCAACGCCAACCCGAACCTGCCCACCGGCGAGATCGAGGTCGTCGTCTCCGACGTTGAGATTCTCAACGCCTCCGCGCCGCTGCCCTTCCAGGTCTCCGATCATGCCGAGGACGCCGGACAGGTCGGCGAGGAGGCGCGTCTGCGCTACCGCTACCTCGACCTTCGGCGCAGCGCCATGCAGCACGCCATCCGCCTGCGGGCCAAGGTCAGCCAGGCCGCCCGCAGGGTTCTGGACTCCCATGACTTCGTGGAGATCGAGACCCCCACCCTGACCCGCTCCACCCCGGAGGGCGCCCGCGACTTCCTGGTCCCGGCTCGACTGGCACCGGGCTCCTGGTACGCCCTGCCGCAGAGTCCGCAGCTGTTCAAGCAGCTCCTCATGGTCGCCGGCATGGAGCGCTACTACCAGATCGCCCGCTGCTACCGCGACGAGGACTTCCGCGCCGACCGCCAGCCCGAGTTCACCCAGCTCGACGTGGAGATGAGCTTCGTCGAGCAGGACGACGTCATCGCCGTCGCCGAGGACGTGCTGCGTGAAGTGTGGGCGCTCATCGGCTACGAGCTGCCCACGCCCATCGCCCGCATGACCTACCACGACGCCATGGAGAAGTACGGCTCGGATAAGCCCGACCTGCGCTTCGGCTGCGAGCTGGTGGACCTGACCGACTACTTCAAGGACACCACCTTCCGGGTCTTCCAGAACCCCTACGTGGGCGCCGTCGTCATGCCCGGTGGGGCCTCCCAGTCCCGCCGCACCTTCGACGCCTGGCAGGAGTGGGCCAAGCAGCGCGGCGCCAAGGGCCTGGCCTATGTCACCGTCGCCGAGGACGGGACCCTCGGCGGACCCGTCGCCAAGAACATCACCGACGCCGAGCGGGAGGGCCTGGCCCAGGCCGCCGGAGCCGCGCCCGGCGACTGCATCTTCTTCGCCGCCGGGCCCGTGGACTCCTCCCGTGCCCTGCTGGGCGCCGCCCGCCTGGAGATCGGCAAGCGCTGCGGTCTCATCGATGACGACGAGTGGTCCTTCGTCTGGGTCGTGGACGCCCCCCTGTTCAAGCCCTCCGCCGAGGCCAAGGCCGACGGCGACGTGGCCCTGGGCAAGTCCGCCTGGACCGCGGTCCACCACGCCTTCACCTCGCCCAAGCCCGAGTGCCTGGAGACCTTCGACACCGACCCGGGAAGCGCCCTGGCCTACGCCTACGACATCGTCTGCAACGGCAACGAGATCGGTGGCGGCTCCATCCGTATCCACCGCAGTGACGTCCAGGAGCGCGTCTTCAACGTCATGGGGATCGGCGAGCAGGAGGCCCAGGAGAAGTTCGGCTTCCTGCTGGACGCCTTCAAGTTCGGTGCCCCGCCGCACGGCGGCATCGCCTTCGGCTGGGACCGCATCGTCTCCCTGCTGACCCGGGCCGACTCCATCCGCGACGTCATCGCCTTCCCCAAGTCCGGTGGCGGCTTCGACCCGCTGACCGAGGCGCCCGCCCCGATCACGCCCGAGCAGCGCAAGGAGGCCGGGGTCGACGCCGTCCCGGACAACGACTCCGGCTCTGCGGCGCAGGGCTAACAGCAAGGGACGAAGCAGATCTGAGTTCGCAGGTCGCGTCGTTGGGTAAGGACCTGCGGACGGCGCGCTGATCCCGGCGTCGAGTTCGGTGCTCCCCAGGGGCATCCCCCTGGGGAGCACCGAACTCGACGACTTTCACCTCAAGCTCTAGAAGACTCCCCCTCATCGGAATCGATGAACTCAGTCGGGACCGAGGTGAGCACGGAAGTCGTGTGCGCTCTTCGCCTACACTCGATGAGGTGACGATGCTTGCGTTGCACGAGTGGGGCGACCCGACGGATCCGCCGCTGCTCTTAGTCCACGGCCTGACCGAATCAGCTACCGCCTGGCCCGATGCCGTAGCCCGCTGGTCCTCCCAGTATCACGTCCTCGCGATCGATCAGCGGGGACACGGAGCATCCCCGCGGTGGGACGATGAGGCCCTGGCTCGGGCGCCGCAGACCATGCACGAGGACCTCACGAGGACATTGGCTCGGCTCCCGGAGCCACCGGTCGTCGTGGCGCACAGCCTGGGAGGGCTCATATCGCTGCGGGTGAGTGTCGCCCGGCCCGAGCTGGTTCGGGCCCTGGTCCTGGAGGACGTCGCGCGTCCCACCGGGCACTGGGCCCCAGCCCCCTGGTTCGTGGAGCATCAGGAGCACTTCCTGGACGCCTTCGCCGACGGCGGCACGGCCGAGCGGGAACGTATGCGGCGCGAGACCTCATGGACCGAGTCCGAGATCGAGGCCTGGGCCGCGTGCAAGAGGCAGGTCGACCGCCGTTACATCCGCGAAGGTACCTACCTCGGCGAGGCCGACCTCGTCAGCGCGATCAACCGGCTGAGGGCGCCGACGCTCTACCTGGCGCCCCGCCGCGGTGACATGGCTCCTGACCCCTCTGAGGTGACCAATCCGCTCGTACGTTTGGTGCTGCTCGACGGCGTCGGCCACTGCGTGAGGCGGGACGCCCCGGATGCCTACCACGGGCTGGTCGATCCCTTCATCGAGGAAGTCTTCGCCAGCACCAGCCGGTGACCCGCCTCCCGGGGGCTGACCTGTTGACGTCGGCGCCGGCCGACGCCTGCGGAGGGGCATGTGAGACCGCTGCAGATCTACAACCGGCCCAGGACGCAGGCGAAACCCCGACTGCCCGCGGCCCACTCCTCATCATTGGGACCGAGCGTGTTGATCGTGTAGCTGGTGGACAGGTCGAGTCCATAGCGCTGCGCGTAGGCGCTGGTGCAGGCGACCTCGACCTGAGGGTCATTCGCCATGGCCTCGGTGGCGCTGGAAGCGGTCGTGGCCGGATCGAAGGTTCCGCCGGCGAAGACGATCCAGTCGGCCTGGGAGCAGTCGACCTGGCTGACGCTCGTGCCGCCCACGACCGAGGTCGTCCGGCTCAGACAGGTCCCCAGAGGCCACGGCATGTCGTCGGAGTAGGGGATGCCCTGGGCGTTGACCTGCGCGGGAGTCGGGGCGGCTGTCGGGGAGGGCGAGGCCTTCCGGGAGCCGGGGACGGTTGCCCGTACCGTGGCCGCGGGGCGGCTGCCGGCGCCCTGCTCCGCTCGGGCCCCGGCATGTAGCACGGGCGAGGCAGAGGCCCCCTGGGCCGCCCGGTTCGCTGACGGCACCGAGTCGATGAGCCTGACGGCGCCCAGCACAGCGGCGGAGATGACGACGCCCGCTGTCACCCCCCAGGGCCAGGAGCATCAGTGCCCTGCTCGAGCGGCGCGATCCGGCTGTGGGCGTCGAGATCGCCGCAGGCAGGGGGTGGGAATCCCGTAGCGCCGAGTGAGGGGTGCTGAACGCGCCGTTCGAGAGCCCGCCGGCCCGAGTCAGTGCTTCGGTCAGCTCGTTGCCGTCGCGGTACCGCTGAGCGGGGTCGGGGTGCAGCGCCCGGTCGAGCAACGGACGTAACGCCTCGGGGATGCGCGCGTCGGAGGTGTCGATGGGCACCGACAGGTGGTTGATGATCTCCGGCAGGCTCTGGGGTGCGCCGTCGGCTGTGCGTCGAGGACCGCGTCCGGTCAGGAGCGCGAAGAGAACGGCCCCCATCGACCACACGTCGCCCCTGGGTGAGGGCGCGGCCAGGGTGAAGGCCTCCGGGGGAGCGAAGTCCGGCGTCATCGTCTCCAGGGTGACGGAGGAGTCGATGCCCTCGTGCTGGACGGCGGCCAGGCCGAAGTCGCTCAGACGCGGGCTTCCATAAGCGTCAATGAGGATGTTTCCGGGCTTGATGTCGCGGTGGAGGACCCCGGCGTCGTGAGCGGCGCCCAGGGCGGAGCACACGGCCGTGACGATGCTGACGGCCTGAGCGGCGCTGATCTCGCCGTGCTGCAGGACCTGGGCCAAGGAGCCCCCGTCACAGCGTTCCATGACCAGGTAGGGGCGCCCGTCGGGAAGCACTCCGGAGTCGATCAGCGAGACCGCGTTCGGGTGCCCGCTGATCCGGCTGGCGGCCGCCATCTCCCGCATGAAACGTCGGCGGTTGCGCTCGTCGTGCAGCGGCCTGGAGTCGATCTTGACAGCCACTGGGCGCCCCAACGAGACCTGCTCCCCGGCGCGTAGACGGTGGCGAATCCTCCCTGACCCAGCACCTGTCCCAGACGGACACCGGGCACAGGCGGTGCGACGTGCCCAGAAGCACCGGAAACAGGGAGGGGACTGCTCATGGGCACATGATCGTTGCGCGTGCGCATCGGTGCAAACCCGCCATTCCCTGAGCCTCATCGTCCAGGGGCCTCCAGCTGACCGTCTGCGTCGGGCGCCGTCGGCTACAGCGTTGCCGCAAACCGTGAGGGCCTCCTGCCGACATACGTCATTCGGCAAAAGGCCCTCACAGGGGCGCACCTCCTGAAGGCGGAGCCCGTCCAGGGGTGACTGACTGAGTCGCTCAGGCGGCGTGCGTGCAGGTCGGGCAGGTGCAGTCCTCGCAGGTGCACGAGGAGCAGGAGTCCGAGCAGTGCTCGCACGAGCAGGTGTTGTGGTTGCAGGTGGGGCAGGTGCAGTCCTCGCACTCGCACACGGCGCAGGGGTCCGAGCAGTGCTCGCACGAGCAGGTGTCGCACTCGTCGTAGTGACCGTTGTCCTCGTGGTGGGCGTGGCCGTTGTGAATGTAGTCCACGTGGTCTCCGTGGATGACGGCCAGGTGCCCGCAGTCGGGGCCGTGGGTGTGCTGGTGGGCCTCAGCGGGGCGGTGCTCAGTGGTGGCAGTCATGATCGTGCTCCTTCGTGTGCTCGAGGGTGTCGATGAAGATGGATGCGACATGATCGTCAATGAGGGAGTAGCTCTGGCGCTTGCCGTCGCGGACCGACTCGACCAGGTGGGCGTTGCGCAGGACCCGCAGGTGGTGCGAGACCAGGGGCTGGGAGACGCCGAGGAACGTCACCAGCTCGGTGACGTCAGCCGGTGAGCTGATGAGGCGGTAGACGATGCTCGCCCTCATGGGGTGAGCCAGCGCCTTGAACAGCTGCACCACGGCCGAGTCCTCCCCAAGGGGGGCCTCCGGTGGTGTGGCGACCTTTCGCATACAAGGAATTTTATATCAACTCGCCTTGATGTCAAAGCGTTCTTCCGCGGAGTGCGTTCGTGCGGCTCATGTAGCATGCCGGCCATGTCGTCGGTGACCTCAGACAGTGGTGGGTGCGTACGCGGAGACGAGCGCATGATCTTCGGGCACCGGGGCCTGAGCTCGCTGGCCCCGGAGAACACCATGGCCGCTTTCCGTTGTGCGGTGGATCATCAGGTGAAGTGGGTGGAGGCCGACGTCGACGTCATCGCCGACGGAACAGTCATCATCTGCCATGACTCCACCCTGGACCGGACCACGAATCGCACCGGTCGGTACGACGACCTGACGGCGGCCGATCTGGCGGGCATCGACGCCGGAGGCTGGTTCTCCCCTCGGTTTGTGGGTGAGCCGCTGCCCGCCCTGAGCGATCTCATCGACCTCATGAACGACAGCGGTCTCAACGCCAACATCGAGATCAAGCCCAATGAGACCGGCAAGGAGGCGACCTTGCGCCTCATCGACGGTGTCATCACACAGCTCGAGCGCCTGCGCCCCGACGTCAAGGTCATCGTCTCCTCCTTCAGCCACCTCCTGCTCCACCTGTTCAAGCAGCGCGCCCCGGAGGTCCCCGTGGGGTGCCTCTATGAGAGTCGTGCGCTGTCGGGTGACTGGAGGAGCACCCTTGAGATCGTGGGCGCCGACTTCATCCACCCCGAGGACTCCGGCCTGACCCGGCAGCAGGTCCAGGAGTTTCGGGATGCGGGCTACGGCGTCAACATCTGGACCGTCAACTCGCCCAGCCGAGCCGACGAGCTCTTCAGCTGGGGGGCCACCGGCGTCTTCTCCGACGTCGCCCACCAGATCCCTGGCTGCTGACACCCGTCTGCCCCCAAGAACGCTATGTGAGAACCATCACCCGGGGTAGGGTGGGGGCATGGCACGTTACATCGAGCTCCACCCCGTCAACCCGCAGGTGCGTCTGGTTGAGAAGGTCGTCGACACGTTGCGCGACGGCGGCCTGGTCGCCTACCCCACCGACTCCGGATACGCCCTGGCCTGTGCGCCGGGCAACAAGGATGGGCTGGACCGGATCCGCACCATCCGCCAGCTCGACGGCAAGCACAACTTCACCTTCGTGTGCGCCGACTTCGCCCAGGTCGGGCCGCTGGCCATCGTCGGCAACAACGCCTTCAGGCTCATCAAGCGGCTCACCCCGGGGCCGTGGACCTTCATCCTCAAGGGCACCAAGGACGTGCCCCGGATGACGCTCAACCCCAAGAAGCACACGCTGGGCGTGCGCATCCCCGACCACGCCATCACCCAGTCCCTCGTCGCCGAGTTCGGCGCTCCCATCCTGTCCTCCACCTTCATCCGCCCCGGCCAGGAGGAGCCCGAGACCAACGGATGGGAGATCCAGGATTCGCTGGGGCACCTCATCGACGTCGTCATCGAGGGGCCGGTCGGACAGGGGGAGCCCACCAGCGTCATCGACCTGACCGACGACGTCCCCGAGGTGCTGCGCGAGGGCGCCGGAGACGTCAGCCTCCTGTGACCGGCCTGTGGCCGACTCGGCCATCGCTGAGCTCGTGTTGCTTGCCGGGCCCGCCTTCGCGTGAGGCCTTGCAACTTCCTGGAGATCGTGCGTCCGTGGGGCCGGCGTCAGGGGAGATAGGGTCGGTGCATGGACCTGTTCGAGTCGGCCGGCACGGATGACGCCGGGATCCCCGTGGACTCCCACGCGCCGCTGGCGGTGCGGATGCGACCGCGCACGCTCGACGAGCTTCAGGGGCAGGCACACCTGCTCACCCCCGGATCGCCTCTGCGCCGCCTCGTGGAGCCGGCCGAGGCGAGCGGGGGCTCCCATGCCGCTGAGCGGGGCGGCGCCGCGCGGCCGTCCAGCTCCTCCCTGTCCTCGGTCATCCTGTGGGGCCCACCCGGAACCGGCAAGACGACGCTGGCCTACCTGGTGGCACGGGGCAGCGGCCGCAGGTTCGTGGAGCTGTCAGCGGTGACGGCCGGAGTCAAGGACGTGCGCGCCGTCGTGACCGATGCCAGGCGCCGTCTGGCGGCGGGGGAGGAGACGGTGCTGTTCATCGACGAGGTGCACCGATTCTCCCGCTCCCAGCAGGACGCCCTGCTGCCCAGCGTGGAGAACCGGTGGGTGACGCTCATCGCGGCCACCACGGAGAACCCGTCCTTCAGCGTCGTCTCACCGCTGCTGTCCCGCTCCCTGCTCCTGACGCTCCAGCCTCTGGGGGCCGATGACATCGGGCGCCTGATCGATCGCGCGCTGGATGACGAGCGGGGCCTGGCCGGCACCGTGGGCATCAGCGAGGAGGCGCGCGAGCAGATCGTGCGCATGGCCGGCTCCGACGCCCGCAAGGCGCTCACCGTGCTGGAGGCCGCCGCCGGCACGGTCCTGGCGCAGACGCCCGCTTACGGCGCGTCGCCCCTCATCGAGGTAGCCGACGTCGAGAGGGCCGCGGATGTGGCGGCGGTGCGTTACGACCGTGCAGGAGACCAGCACTACGACGTCATCAGCGCCTTCATCAAGTCGATGCGCGGCTCGGACCCCGACGCCACGATGCACTACCTGGCGCGCATGATCGCCGCAGGGGAGGACCCCCGCTACATCGCCCGCCGCATCGTCATTCACGCCGCCGAGGACGTGGGCCTCGCCGACCCCACGGTGCTGTCCACCGCCGTTGCCGCCCAGCAGGCGGTCGCCATGATCGGGATGCCGGAGTCCGGGCTCATCCTGGCCGAGGCCGCGCTCGCCGTGGCCACCGCTCCTAAGTCCAACGCGGTCACCGAGGCGCTCAACAAGTCACTGGCCGATGTGCGGGCTGGTAAGGCTGCGGCCGTGCCCGCTCACCTGCGCGACGCCCACTACGCCGGGGCCGAGGGGCTCGGGCACGGCAAGGGCTACCGCTACCCGCACGACTTCCCCCACGCCGTCGTCGGCCAGCAGTACCTGCCCGACGGGCTCGAGGGCAGCCGGTACTACCGGCCCACCGGCAATGGCTTCGAGAAGCAGCTGGCCTCCCGCCTCGAGGCGGTCAGGCGCATCCTCGATGAGCGATAGTGCGTACGCCTTGAGCACCCCATCCGGGCAGAGCTTGAGGACCGTCTCACACCGGGCGGTTCCGACATGGGTTTTCGCCGGTGAGCACGCTAGAGTTCTCGAGTTGTCCACATCGGATACGGCAGGCGCCTCCCGCAGGTGTCACCGGCCGACGACGATGCGGACCTCCTGGGGTCCCGGCCCGAACCGAGGCTTGACCCCGCGCCGTCGGCTCCCGCCACGGCGTGCGACCATCGATCCGACAGGAATGACACACATGAGCTCTTCACGCTCCCGCCGCCAGGTGCGCCTCTCCCGCGCCCTCGGCATCCCGCTGACCCCCAAGGCCGTGCGCTACTTCGAGCGCCGCCCCTACGGCCCCGGTGAGCACGGCCGCGCCCGCCGTCGCACCGAGTCCGACTACGCCGTCCGTCTCAAGGAGAAGCAGCGTCTGCGCGCCCAGTACGGCATCCGCGAGGCCCAGCTCCAGCGCGTCTTCGAGGAGGCCCGTCGCGGCCAGGGCCTGACCGGTGAGTCCCTCGTCGAGCTGCTCGAGATGCGCCTGGACGCCCTCGTTCTGCGCTCCGGGATCGCCCGCACCATCGCCCAGGCCCGCCAGGACGTGGTCCACCGCCACATCCTCGTCGACGGCAAGGTCGTGGACCGCCCCTCCTACCGTGTCAAGCCCGGCCAGACCATCCAGGTCCGTCCCCGCTCCCAGGTGATGGTGCCCTTCCAGGTCGCCGCTGCCGGTGCGCACCGCGACGTGCTGCCCCCCGTCCCGGAGTACCTCAACGTGGACCTCGAGAAGCTCTCGGCCACGCTGGTGCGCCGTCCCAAGCGCGACGAGGTCCCCGTGACCTGTGACGTCCAGATGGTCGTCGAGTACTACTCGCGCTGACCCTCACGCCCACCTGACGCCGGGGCGCCCCGGACCCATGAGAGGTTCGGGGCGCCCCGGCGTGGGAGTACGCTCACCATGGAGCAACTCGACCGGCTCCGCGTCCGCAGGCGACTGATTCCACCGTCTCCGCCGAGTACCTGGCCGGCCGGTCGGCCACACCACACCGTCCACCCGCCCAGCACCAGGCCCAAGAGCCGCAGTGCCCGGGCACACCTCGAACAGGATGAGGACCCCATGCGCACATCCGAGATCCGCAGCCGCTGGCTGGACTACTTCGCCGCGAACGAGCACGAGATCCGGCCCTCGGTCTCCCTGGTGTCTCCCGAGCCCTCCATCCTGTTCACCGTGGCCGGCATGGTGCCCTTCATCCCCTACATCCTGGGTACCGAGGAGGCCCCCTGGCCCCGGGCCGCCTCGGTGCAGAAGTGCATCCGCACCAATGACATCGACAACGTCGGTATCACGACGCGCCACGGCACCTTCTTCCAGATGAACGGCAACTTCTCCTTCGGCGACTACTTCAAGGAGGGGGCCATCTCCTACGCCTGGGGCCTGCTGACAGGCAGCCGCGAGGAGGGCGGCTACGGTCTGGACGGGGACCGGCTGTGGATGACGATCTGGGAGGAGGACCAGGTCTCCCTCGACTACTGGACCCGTGAGATCGGGGTGCCCGCAGAGCGGATCCAGCTCCTTCCCTTCAAGGACATCTCCTGGTCCACGGGCCAGCCCGGCCCTGCCGGATCCTGCTGCGAGATCCACTACGACCGCGGCCCCGCCTACGGGCCCGACGGCGGTCCCGCCGTCGACACCCAGGGTGACCGCTTCCTGGAGATCTGGAACCTCGTCTTCGACGAGTTCCTGCGCGGAGAGGGCAAGGGCCACGACTTCGAGCTCCTGGGCAAGCTCGACCAGACGGCCATCGATACCGGTGCCGGTCTGGAGCGCCTGGCCTTCATCATGCAGGACAAGCCCAACATGTACGAGATCGACGAGGTCTTCCCTGTCATCAAGGCCGCCGAGGAGCTGTCCGGAAAGGTCTACGGCCGCGGCTCGGCCGGTCCCGAGGCGGGCGAGGCCTACCACGATGACGTGCGCATGCGGGTCGTCGCCGACCACGTGCGCTCGGCCCTCATGCTCATCTCCGACGGCGTGCGCCCCGGCAACGACGGCCGCGGCTACGTCCTGCGCCGCCTCATCCGCAGGGCGGTGCGCTCCATGCGCCTGCTCGGCGTCGACGAGGCCGCCATGCCCACGCTGCTGACCGTCTCGAAGGACGCCATGAAGTCCTCCTACCCCGAGTTGGAGACCGGCTGGAGCACCATCTCCGAGGTGGCCTACGGTGAGGAGGACGCCTTCCGCCGCACCCTGGCCGCCGGCACCACGATCCTGGACACCGCGGTGGCCTCGGCCAAGAAGGAGGCTGGCCGCTCCGGGCGCCCGCTGGTGTCGGGCAAGAGCGCCTTCGAGCTGCACGACACCTACGGCTTCCCCATCGACCTGACCCTGGAGATGGCGGCCGAGCAGGGGGTCGATGTCGATGAGAGCGCCTTCCGCAGCCTCATGAACGAGCAGAAGGAGCGTGCCCGGGCCGACGCGCGCGCCAAGAAGACCGGACACGCCGACATCCGCGTCTTCCGCGAGCTGGAGAAGGAGATGGGCGGGGGCTCGACCTTCCTGGGCTACACCGAGTCCTCCGCCGATGCCACCGTCACCGGGATCCTCGTCGACGGCGTCCCGCAGAGCGTCGTCACCGCCCCGGCCGAGGTCGAGGTCGTCCTGGACCGGACTCCGTTCTGGGCCGAGATGGGCGGCCAGCTCGCCGACCAGGGCACGATCCGGCTGGCCGACGGCGGCACCGTCGAGGTCGACGACGTCCAGGCCCCCGTCAAGGGGCTGCACGTCCACCGCGGCACCCTGACCGAGGGCACGATCGCGGTGGGGGAGAAGGCCTTCGCCCAGATCGACTCGGCGCGCCGCCTGGCGATCGCCCGAGCCCACACCTCCACCCACATGGTGCACAAGGCGCTCCACGAGATCGTCTCCGACAACGCCACCCAGGCCGGCAGCGAGAACTCGCCCTCCCGCATGCGCTTCGACTTCCGCCACGGCTCAGCCCTGGCCTCGGACCAGATCTCCGGCATCGAGGAGCGGGTCAACAACAGGCTTTCGGAGGACCTGGCCGTCACCGACGAGGTCATGGATATCGACGCCGCCCGCGCTGCAGGTGCCATGGCACTGTTCGGGGAGAAGTACGGCAAGCAGGTGCGGGTCGTCTCCATCGGGGGTGACTGGTCCAAGGAGCTGTGCGCCGGCACTCACGTCCCCAGCACCGGCCACATCGGCCGCATCGCGGTGCTGGGCGAGTCCTCGATCGGTTCGGGCGTGCGCCGCATCGACGCCCTCGTCGGTGAGGGCGCCTACGGCTACCAGGCCAAGGAGCACGCGCTGGTCTCCCAGCTATCAACCATGGTCGGGGGCCGCCCCGAGGACCTGCCCGAGCGCGTCGAGAGCCTCATGACGCGCCTGAAGGACGCCGAGAAGCGCCTGGCTGCGGCCGAGCAGGCGGCGCTGTCGGCGCGCACGGCCGGCATCGTCTCCGACGCCGTCCGGCTGGGCGAGGTCCGTCTTGCCTCAGCCGACCTCGGGACCGTCGGCTCGGCCGATGCTGTACGCTCGCTGGTCCTCGATACCCGCAGCCGACTCGGTGACGCCGAGCCCGCCGTCGTCGCCGTCGGCGCGGTCGTGGGCTCGCGTCCGGTCGTGGTGGTGGCCACCAATGCCGGTGCTCGTGACCAGGGCATCCGTGCCGGTGCCCTGGTGCGTACCGCCGCCCAGGTTCTGGGCGGCGGAGGCGGTGGCAAGGACGACCTTGCCCAGGGCGGTGGTCAGAACCCCCAGGCTCTGGATGAGGCGCTGCGCGCCGTGGCCGAGCAGATCCAGGCCTGATCCGGGATACCGGATCGCCCCGCACGCGTAGCAGATCCTGTGACAGGCTCATCGGCTCAACCGGATTCGACGCAATTCCGTCCCGGTGTCCGCATCGCCTTCGATGTCGGAAAGGCACGTATTGGTGTCGCTCGTTGCGATCAGGACGCGATCCTGTCGTTTCCTGTGGTAACTCTCAGGCGGGACCGCTATGGTGCAGACCTCGACGAGGCCGTTGACCTCGTCGAGGAGTACGGTGCCTTCGAGGTGATCGTCGGTCTGCCCAAGCACATGGGCGGCGGCAGCTCGAGCTCAACCAGGGACGCCCGAGCATGGGCGCGAGACCTGGCGAGCCGCCTGCCTCAGCGGGTGTGCGTCCGGCTGGTCGACGAGCGGCTCACCACCGTCTCTGCTCACCGGGATCTGCACGCGGCCGGCCTGAAGGAGAAGAGCTTCCGCGGTATTGTCGACCAAGCGGCAGCGGTCGTCATCCTCGAACAGGCCATCACCACTGAGCGGATGTCCGGGGTCCCGGCCGGTGAGCGAGTCCACCCGATCAAGAGAGGCAGAGCGTGAGCCACGACGATTTCTTCGCCGAGCTCGGCATCCAGCGCGATGAGGACGCTGGTGACGCCAAGGACAAGCCCAAGAGCCGCAGGCAGCGGCGCATGGAGAAGGTCGAGCGCCGTCAGCGCAAGCGGCGTCGGCACTGGCTGACCAGCCTTGTCATCGTCATCACCCTCGTGGCTGTCGGCGTCCTGGGCTACAAGGCCATCGGGATCATGCGCGACGCCTCCGCCCAGGCGACTCACGCCGAGGACTACAAGGGTGAGGGTGAGGGCGAGGTCACCGTGACGATCCCGGAGGGGGCCTCCGGAGCTGACATCGGAGACATCCTCCAGAGCAAGGGCGTCGTCGCCTCCGGCAAGGCCTTCACCAATGCGGCGAAGAACAACCCGAAGGGCAATACGATCCAGCCGGGTACCTACAAGCTCAAGAAGAAGATGTCCGCCAACTCCGCTCTCCAGGCGCTGCTCGATCCCGAGAGCAAGGGCGATCACACGCTGACCATCCCCGCAGGTGTCTCCAAGCAGATCGTCAAGGACCGGCTCAAGAAGGTCGGCAGCTTCACCGACGAGCAGATTGAGGCGGCCTACGCCGACTCTGCTGCCATCGGTCTGCCTGCCGAGGCCGGCGGCAATGTCGAGGGCTGGCTCGCCCCGGGCACCTACGACGTCACTGAGAACGCCACGCCGAAGGACCTGGTCAAGAAGATGGTCTCCCAGACCGTCACCCAGCTCAAAGAGCTCCAGGTGCCCAAGGAGGACTACCAGAAGGTTCTGACCAAGGCCTCCATCGTCGAGCGCGAGGTCAACAGTGAGCGGTACTACGGGCAGGCAGCGAGGGTCATCGAGAACCGTCTGTCGCAGACAGACGGCGAGACCCATGGCCTGCTCCAGATGGACTCGACAGTGCAGTACGGCCTGGGACGGTATGGAGGCATCCCCACCGAGGCGGAGACTCAGGACGCCAACAACCCGTACAACACCTACGTTCACAAGGGTCTCCCGCCCGGGCCGATCGGCAGCCCCGGCGAGGCGGCCATCAAGGCGGTGCTCAACCCGCCGGCCGGGAGCTGGCTCTACTTCGTCACGGTGAACCTCGAGACCGGCGAGACCCTGTTCGCCTCCACCAACGAGGAGCAGAAGACCAACACCAAGAAGCTCAACGACTACTGCAAGAAGAACCAGGAGATCTGCAACGGCGAGAAGAAGAGTGGCTGAGTCGCCGGCGGGGGAGATCCGCCACCGCGCCGCCGTCATCGGCAGTCCGGTGAGCCACTCGCTGTCACCCGTGCTGCACCGGGCCGCCTACGCCGGGCTCGGACTGGACGACTGGACCTACGAGCGGCGCGAGACCGACTCGGAGGCGCTGTCGGCCCTGCTCGCCGAGCTGGCCGCTCCGGTTCAGGCCGGTCCGGCCTGGGCGGGCCTGAGCGTCACCATGCCCCACAAGCAGACGCTCCTGGCACGCCTGGACGTCATCGACCCTCTCGCCGAGGCCGTCGGCGCTGTCAACACCGTGGTGGCACAGCGCAGCGGCGCAGGAAGTGCGCTCCTGGCCGGTTTCAACACCGACGTCGCTGGTATCGTCGGCGCGCTGCGGGAAACCGCCCGTACACAGGCACCGGACTGCCCAGGCGCCCGCCTGCGAATCGAGCAGGCCGTGGTGCTCGGATCGGGGGCCACCGCCTGCTCCGCCCTCGCGGCGCTCGGAGAGCTCCGGGCCGGCCGGATCACCGTCGTGGCCCGACGACACGCCGGCCCCGGTCGCGCACTCAGCGCCGCCCACCGCATGGGGCTGGACATTGAGACTCTCACCTGGAAGCCGTCCGACTCCGCCTCCAACACCGAGGCGGCCCGGCGTCTGGCCGCAGCCGACGTCGTCATCTCAACCCTGCCCGCACATGCGGCCGACCCACTGGCAGACCCACTGAGGCAGGCCCTGGACCAGGCCGAGGGCACCCGCCCAGGAGCCGTCATGCTCGACGTCGTCTACGCCCCCTGGCCCACCGCCGTCGCCGGTGCCTGGGCTCACGCCGAGGGAGTCCTCGCCCCGGGCTGGCTCATGCTCCTGCACCAGGCCGTGCCCCAGGTGCAGCTCATGACCGGGCAGCAGCCCGATATCGATCTCATGCGTACCGCGCTCCTCGCAGCCATCGCCCCCACCACGGATACCTCGACAACCGCATACTGACCCGCGCAACATCAACGTTCCAGGTCGGGCGAGGCAGGTAGAGGCATCGGCGTGTGAGAGTATCTACCCCATGCTTCGATGGATGACGGCCGGGGAGTCCCACGGCGAGGCTCTGACCGCGGTGCTGGAAGGCGTGCCCGCGGGCGTGCGGATCACCAGTGAGGACATCCGGGCAGCACTGGCCCGGCGGCGACTGGGGCACGGGCGTGGTGCCCGCCAGGCCTTCGAGCGCGACGAGCTGCGGGTATTGGGGGGCATCCGCCACGGGAGCACCATCGGCAGCCCCATCGCCCTGCAGATCGGCAACTCCGAGTGGCCCAAGTGGTCCACGGTCATGAGCGCCGACCCCGTGGACCCCAACGACCTGCTCATCGACGCCGGCACCGGTGACGAGCGCGAGATCGCCCGTAACCGCCCGCTGACCCGCCCCAGGCCCGGGCACGCGGACCTGCCGGGGATGCTCAAGTACGACCTTCCTGAGGCCCGCCCGGTCCTGGAACGGGCCTCAGCCCGCGAGACCGCCGCCCGCGTGGCGCTGGGGGCCGTGGCCGAGGCCATCCTGGAGCAGGTCGCCGGTGTCAGGCTGGTCAGCCACGTCATGCGGATCGGATCGGTTGCCCTGCCCGACGACGTACCCCCGCCGAGAGCTGAGGACACCGAGCGCCTGGACGCCGACCCCGTGCGCTGCACGGATCCGGCCACCAGTGCCGCCATGGTCGCCGAGATCGACGCCACCAGGAAGGACGGCGACACGCTCGGGGGCGTCGTCGAGGTCATCGCCACCGGTGTCCCGGTGGGACTGGGCACCCACGTCAGCGCCGACCGCCGCCTCGACGCGCGCCTGGCGGCCGCGCTCATGGGGATCCAGGCCGTCAAAGGCGTGGAGATCGGTGACGGCTTCACCGAGGCGGCCCGGCGGGGCTCAGCGGCTCACGACGAGATCGTCTCAGTGGACTGCGGAACGCTCACCCGGTCCACCAACCGCGCCGGCGGCATCGAGGGCGGTATCTCCAACGGCTCCGACGTGCGGGTACGGGTCGCCTTCAAGCCGATCTCCACGGTGCCCAGGGCCCTGCGCACCGTTGACCTGGCCACGGGCGAGCCCGCCACCGGGCTCCACCAGCGCTCAGACGTGTGCGCCGTCGTCCCCGGAGCGGTCATTGCACAGGCCATGACTGCTCTGGTTCTGGCCGATCTTCTGCTGGACAAGACCGGAGGAGACTCGGTCGATGAGGCCGGACGCAACCTGCGTTCCTACCTGGACCGCATCGCTGAACGGACGCAGTGGCGAACCGAGCGGTGAATCTTGTGGCAAGTCGGTCTGCTCGGGCGATACTGGTAGCACCCACAGCGATCTCGACGGAGAGGGAATCACGATCATGACCTGGAAGCGTGTTCCGACCATCGCTCTGCGCGACGACCAGCTGCCCCTGGTTCTGGTGGGGCTGCCCGGCGCGGGCAAGACCACTCAGGCCAGGCTCCTCGCCCAGGCCCTGGGCGTCCAGGTCACTGACACCGACGCTGAGATCCGCCGGCGCGCCCGCATGACGATCCCAGAGATCTTCGCCGCCGAGGGGGAGGAGAGCTTCCGCGACCGCGAGCACCGGGCCATGCGGGCAGTCCTGGACTCGCCGGCGGCCGCTCAGGGTGTCATCGCCCTGGGCGGGGGAGCGGTGCTACGCCCTGAGAACCGAGACCTGCTGCGCGGTCACACGGTCATCTACCTGTCCGCCTCTCCGAGCACTGCGGCCAAGCACGTGGGGGACGGGGCCGGGCGCCCGGTCATGGCCCCGGACGCGGACTCGGACCAGGCCCGTGCCGCTCAGCAGCGCTGTGAGGAGCAGGGCGAGCACGCGGGCGTCCTGGCGCGGATGGAGGCCCTCCATGCTCAGCGCTCGCCGCTGTACTCCGAGGTCGCCACGCTGACCGTGCCCACTGATGGGCTCAGTCCCCAGCAGGTCGCCGCTCTCATCCTGGTGGCCCTGGGGGTCCAGACCTCTCAGGCAGTCAGTGTCCTGGCTCCCATGGCCGAGACGCAGACAGACTCGCCCGCTGCCCCGGACGGGGCCGACGCCTCGCCACGGCGCGTCCGGCCCGTGGCAACCACCGAGGGCAGCAGCGGCGCACGGAGGGTCTCCGTCGGCGGCCCGAGCCCCTACGACGTCCTCATCGGCCACGGGATCCTGGCCGAGCTGCCCCGCATCGTGCAGGACGTCCCCGGAGCAGGTGCGGGTGGCGTCGCCGTCATCCACGCCAAGGCGCTGGCCGACCGCGCCCGCGCTGCCGAGGCGGCGCTGACCGCCGAGGGGCTGCGCGTCCTGCGCCTCGAGGTCCCCGATGGGGAAGCAGCCAAGAAGGCGCGCGTCGCGGAGTACCTGTGGGAGCGGCTCGGCTCCTTCCGCCTGGGCCGTGACGGGCTCGTCGTCGGACTCGGTGGCGGAGCGACGACGGACCTGGCCGGTTTCGCGGCCGCGACCTGGCTGCGAGGCGTTCCCGTGGTTCAGGTGCCCACCACGCTTCTGGCCATGGTGGACGCCGCCGTGGGCGGTAAGACGGGAATCGACACGCCGGCAGGCAAGAACCTGGTGGGTGCCTTCCACCCGCCGGCCGCCGTCATCGCCGACCTGGAGATGCTCTCCACTCTGCCGGCCGCTGAGCTGCGGGCCGGACTCGGAGAGGTCATCAAGTGCGGCCTGATCGCCGACTCGGTCATTCTCGACCGGGTCCTGGCCGATCCCGCCGACTGCCTGACCTGGGACTCGCCAGTGCTGGCCGACCTGGTCGCCCGGTCCATCGCGGTCAAGGCCGCCGTCGTGGGGGAGGATCTCACCGAAGCCGGCCTGCGGGAGGTTCTCAACTACGGGCACACCTACGCCCACGCGATCGAGAAGGTCACCGACTACTCCTGGCGTCACGGAGAGGCGGTCGCCGTCGGATGCGTCTTCGCCGCCGAGATCGCACACCGCAACGGCAGTCTGAGCAGCGACGCACTCGCCCTGCACCGTCAGAGCCTGGAATCGGTCGGTCTGCCGACCCGCTTCCCCGAGGGGGAGGGGCGCTGGGAGGAGCTCAAGGAGGCCATGATGAGCGACAAGAAGGTGCGCGGTGGCCGGCTGCGCCTCGTCCTGCTCGACGACATCGCCAGGCCTGTGCGGGCTCAGGCGCCGGCGGAGAGCGTTCTCCTAGCAGCTCATGAGGCCGTCACCGGTGGGTCCGACCGGCCAGAAGGGGGCCTCGGTTGAGCGCCACGGTACCGGGCTCCCTCATCCTCATCGGCCCGCCGGGGGCCGGCTGCTCCTGCGTGGCCCAGGCCATCGGGGGTGCCCAGGGCCTGACCGTGCTCGATCTGGGCCGGCTCGTCGCCGACGAGCTGGGCACCCGCCCCGACCTGGCACTCGTCGCGGTGCCGGAGACCGAGTACCGCCGCATCGAGGCCGGCACCGCTGAACGGCTCCTGGAGCGGGCCGAGACCGGGGGCCTCGTCGTCGCCCTGGGATCGGGCTGCCTGGAGGCCACGGGAGTGCGTCAGGGCCTTGAGCGCCTCAGGCTCGCCAATCGGGGAACTCACCATGTCGTGTCCCTGACGTGCGCCACCCGGGTCCTGGCCACCCGTAACGGTCTCGACGCACCGCGGTCCGTGGCCCTGGGAACCATCCACCACCAGTTCGTCCAGATGCTCCACGAGCGTCAGGCCCGGTGCCAGGACCTGGCCGACGTCGTCATCGACACCACCTCAACGACCCCAGACGAGGCCGGCGAGAAGGTCATGAGTGCCGTCGGAGCTGATTTGTCCCGCCACTCGTGATCGGTGCGACACGCCCGTCGCCGGGGGAGCGCAGTGCCTCGCGGTAGGATCAGCGCGTCCCAGATGCAATGCAACAGTGAGGAAACCCTCGTGGCCACGACGAACGACCTGAAGAACGGCATGGTGCTCAACCTTGAGGGCCAGCTGTGGCAGGTAGTGGAGTTCCAGCACGTCAAGCCCGGCAAGGGCCCCGCCTTCGTGCGCACCAAGATCAAGAACGTCCTGTCCGGCAAGACCGTTGACAAGACCTTCAACGCCGGCCTCAAGGTCGAGACCGCCACTGTCGACCGGCGCGACATGCAGTACCTCTACAAGGACGGCGACGACTACGTCTTCATGGACGTCAAGTCCTACGAGCAGACCTACGTCCCCTCAGCCACCGTCGGCGAGGCCGCCACCTTCATGCTGGAGAACCAGGAGGTCATCGTGGCCTTCCACGAGGACTCGGTCCTGTTCGTCGAGCTGCCGGCCTCCGTGGTCCTGACGATCTCCCACACCGAGCCGGGCCTCCAGGGCGACCGCTCCAGCGCCGGTACCAAGCCCGCCACGGTCGAGACCGGTGCTGAGATCCAGGTCCCGCTGTTCCTCAACACCGGTGACAAGGTCAAGGTGGACACCCGCTCCGGCTCCTACATCTCCCGCGTCAACGACTGATGACCGAGCATCCCGAGGAGGTCTCGAGCCACTCGAGCCCCGCATCGCGCCACCCGGTCACCGCCCGCACCAAGGCGCGCCGGCGTGCCATCGAGATCCTCTTCGAGGCCGATCAGCGCGGGATGCTGAGCTCCGAGGGCTCCGAGGAGCTGCGCTCCTTCGCGCAACTGCGCGCCGTCAGCTCGGCCAACCACACCGAGGCTCCTGCCTACACCCGGGAGATCCTCGACGGTCTGTGCGATCACCTGGGCGACGTCGACGAGACGATCCAGACCTACGCCCAGGGGTGGACCCTGGGGCGGATGCCGGCCGTCGACCGCGCCATTGCTCGAGTCGCCACCTGGGAGATCGTCTACAACGACGAGGTGGATGCGCCCGTCGCCGTGGATGAGGCCATGACGCTGAGCCGGATGCTCTCCACCGACGAGTCACCCAGGTACCTCGGTGGACTTCTGGGGCGTATCGGAGACCTCGCGGACACGTTGCGCTGAATCACGGCGCGCAGGGGCTCACGGCATGGGGATGACTCCCTATGCCGTGAGCTGCGCCCGTCCAGCAGCGGTGGCCTAGGCTGAGGCCGCCCCCTCTGCCGATGCTGGAGTACTCCGTGAGTCAGCTACCTCCCCAGGATCCCAACGACTACCCCTACATCAAGGGCATCGGCGCACCGCAGGAAGGGGCAATCGGTGTCGACAACCCTGTAGCAGTACTGTCCGGCCCCCACGTGGCCGGCTACCCCTGGGCGGGATCGGGAATGCCCTACCCCGCCGGGCCCCATCCCTTCGGAGGCCTCCCGCCGTCTCCAGCAGCACCCGGAGGCTCTCCGTGGAACGGACCCACGCCTGTTCCTCACAGTCCCTACCCTCCAATGGGACTGAACCCGGTTCCTGGAATCGTCTGGAACGACCCGGTCCTCATGTGCGAGCGCAAGCGCTCCGCAACCCGTAAGGTCTCGCTCACCAGCGGCATCATCGGGCTCATCACCATGGTGATCCAGATGGCCATCATCGTCACCATGTTCCTCGCCATCGGGTACACGGGGCAGCAGGGCGAGTTCTTGCTGTTCATGTCCCTTCTCATCGTGGTCCTCGCTCCGATGGCCGTTGGCCTTGGATGGGTCACCACCTTCATCCTGGCTCTGGTCGCCTGTATTCAGGCCCGTTCCCGCACGCCTCAGGTTCAGCCGGACGGATGGATCCAGGCCAAGACACCAACGCTGGCGCTGCTGGTCACAAGCATCGTGACGGGACTGCCCACCCTCATCATGTACGTGGTCCTGTACGAGGCGCTCTCACGCGACTACACCGATGATTTCATCGATGGCTTCCTGGAGCCATTACTCATGTTCTGCGGCCTGACCCAGGTCCTGATCGTCGTGGGGTTCGTGTTTCTTCTCCGTATGAGCAAGGCACTGGACCCGGCGGTCAGAGCATCTCAGGCCCCGGGAGGGCAGCCCGCATGATCTGTTCGCAGCAGCGATGCGAACTCGGGCGTCGACGTGTCATCGAGATGCTTGTCGACGCCGATCAGTGCGGGATGCTGGGCGCTGGTACAGGGTGCGAGGAGGCTCGCGGCATGGGGCGGGCTCCCTATGCACTGAGTTGCACCTATCCGACGCGGTTGACCTAGGCTGCGGCCATCCCCTTTGCCAATGCCGGAGTACCCCATGAGCCACCTACCTCCCCAGAATCCCAACAACGACCCCCATATCCAGGGCGCCGGCCACCCACGGAACGCTCCCACGCCTGCTCCTTACGGCCGCTACAACCCTCCGGTGGGGCAGACGTCTGCTGCTGGCTTCGGCTCGATCGACCCGGTCTTGATGGAAGCTCAGCGCAAGCGCTCCGCGACCCGCAAGGTTTCAGTCGCCGGCAGCATCATCGGGCTCATCACCATGAGTATCCAGGTGATCGCCACCAGCTCCGTATTCGTCGCTTACATCTTACCGCCTCTGGAATTCACGTTCCTCGCCCTTCTCATGGCGATCGTCGCCCCGTTCGTCGTTGGCCTCGGGTGGATCGTGACGTTCATCCTCGGTCTTATCGCCTGTATTCGGGCGAATTCCCGGACGCCTCAGGTCCAGCCCGACGGATGGATTGAGGCCAAGATGCCAACGTCGGCTCTGCTGGCCGCGAGTATCGTGGCGGGACTTCCCACCCTTGCCATATTTCTTACTTGGTTCTGGCAGATCCACCACGGCATCGGGGGCACCGACACCTACGTCCTCTTCACAGTGCTCGTCGCCAGCTACCTGGTGCAGGTTCTGATCGCAGTGGGATTCATTGTTCTGCTCCGCAGGAGCAAGGCGCTGGACCCATCGGTGAGAGTGTCTTAGTCGCCGGGAGCTCGAATGCTGCGCGGCTGAGGCATGGACTGAGGGGCTCGCGGCACATGGGGTGGACTCCCTATGCCGCAAGCTGAGCCCATCCGACGCGGTTGACCTAGGCTGAGGCCATCCCCTCTGCTGATCCTGGAGTACCCCATGCCTGTTCCTGACGGCCGCTACAACCCCCTGGTGGGGCAGACGCCTGCTGCTGGCTTCGGCTCGATCGACCCGGTCCTGACGGAGGTTCAGCGCAAGCGCTCCGCGACCCGCAAGGTCTCCGTCGCCGGCAGCATCATCGGGCTCATCACCATGATGATCCAGATCATCTTCACCACCTACGAACTCCTCACTGCCAACCTGCAGGGGGAAGAGTACCTGGAGCTCGCGCTCCTTGCCCTTCTCATGATGATCGTCGCCCCGTTCGTCGTTGGCCTCGGGTGGATCGTGACGTTCATGCTCGGTGTCATCGCCTGTATTCGGGCGAACTCCCGGACACCTCAGGTCCAGCCTGACGGATGGATCGGGGCCAAGTTGCCAACGTTGATGCTGCTGGTGGCGAGTATTGTGGCGGGACTTCCCACCCTCACGATTTATGTCGCTTGGTTCTCGGAGGGCTCGTCCGAGTCCGTTCTCACATCACTGCTTGTCGCCTGCGACCTGGTGGAGGTTATGATCGCAGCGGGGTTCATCGTTGTGCTCCGTATGAGCAAGGCGTCGGACCCGGCGGTCAGAGCGTCTCAGTCCCCGGGGACACAGCCAGCATGATCTCTTCCCGGGCCCGATGAGAACAACGGGCGCTGCATCAGCTACTCATCCATCGCCCGTACGACGATGTAGTCAATATCCACCTGGGCCTGCGTGAAGCCCTCATGCTTGAGTCGCCCCCGGTGGATGCTTCCGCTGTGCGTGGTCAGGCAGATGTGGTAGGCGGCGTCGTCACCGAAGCAGGCATCGAACTCCTTCTGCGATGCTGAACGCAAGACCTCATGGTAGGGCTGACCGTCGAAGAGGAAGAGAATGCTCTCGGGGGTCTTCTCCATCCCGTAGGTGTGCCACTGGGTGAGATCGGGCCGCGGCGAGACCCCCAGGTTGCTTCCCTTGCCCCCCGCCTGGCCGTAGTGCACAGTCGACTCGGCGATACCGGTGGCACTGCCGCCGCCGTAGGTCTCCACAACATCGATCTCGCCCCCGTTGTCGTCGTCCGCCCGCAACCAGATGCCGGCGAAGAGTCCCTCAGCCGACTGAGGGAAACGTGCCCTGGTCTCCAAGGAGCCGTAGACAAAGGAGAACAGCCCCTGCGTGGTGACAAAGGCCTGGTCTACGTAGCGCAGGGTCGGCTCCTTGTCGAAGCGGTTCTGGAAGCCCTTGAGGGGGGTGGCGCGCTTGCGCCACAGGACGTGCCCGACACTGTTGCTGACGCTGTGTGTGTCATGGGTGAACACCCCCCAGTCGTAGCTGGCACAGGACTCGGGCTCTGAGCGGTTGTCCCGCCACCGCGACGGGGAGAAGTCCGTTCCGTCAGAGAACTGTTCATTAAAGATGACCCTGCTGAAATCGTAGGACGACTCAGCCGCCGCTGCCGGCGAGGGGGAGGCGAGACCGGTGGCGGCCAGTCCTGCCCCGCCGCTGAGGCCGGTGATGATCGAACGTCGAGTAGGGAGTGTCATGAGGGCGTTCCTTGCTTGAGAAGAAGTCACTGATGCAGCAGCAACACCGGTCCGTGCCTGCTCTGCGACATCGTTCAGCTCTCAATCGGGCTCAGATGGATCCGGCACTCACTTCTCAAGCTCTCGACATGTTGTGACGATCTCGCAGTCAGCGTCTGACGACGCCTGAGCATTGGGCTAAGACTAAACATTGTTACGGACAGTTTGTAGATGCGAAACACGTCCTGTTGCGATCGTCGTCAGGTGCTGAGCCGTTCCGCAGTCGTTGGCGTGACCTTCGTCTCCGAAGGTCGTGCTGTGTGGGCGAGCACATCCTGCCGGAGGTGACGTACACTCGATGGCGACCAACATCCTTTAAGTCCGTCCAGAGAGGCGGGGAAGGAGGCCTGAAATGGCCGAAAGTTTGTCAGGCGCCTCTGGCGCACCGATCCTGGGCAAGGAGATCCTCGGACCTCCCGATATAGCCCGTTCCCTGTTCCGTATCGCGCACGAGATTCTGGAGCGCAACCACGGGACGCAGGACATCGTCGTCCTCGGGATCCCCAGTGGGGGAGCACCACTCGCGCACAGACTCGTCGAGGCGCTTGCTGTCGCCGCGGGAGAAGGGACGCAGTGGTCCGAGCAGGCCGAGCAGGCACAGGCCGCCGCCAAGGTCCCGGTCGGCACCCTGGACATCACCATGTACCGCGATGACCTGGGACGTCACCCCATCCGTGTTCCCCGTCCCACGGAGATCCCCAAGGGGGGCATTGACGGCAAGGTCGTCATCCTCGTCGACGACGTCCTCTACTCCGGGCGCACCATCCGGGCCGCCCTCGACGCCCTGGGCGCCGTCGGCCGCCCCCGGGCCGTGCAACTGGCCACACTCGTGGACCGCGGACACCGGGAGCTGCCCATCCGAGCCGACTACGTGGGTAAGAACCTGCCGACCTCCCGCTCTGAGAAAGTCGTGGTGTCCCTGACCGAGCTCGGCGCCTCCACCGACGCCGTCACCATCGTCCCCGCAGACGTCCCCACTGAGCGTTCGAGTGAGCGCAGCAACCAGGAGGCCACCCGATGAAGCACCTGCTCTCCGCCAAGGACCTGACCCACGACGAGGCGGTCATGGTCCTGGACACCGCCGAGGCGATGGCCGCCACCCAGCGTCATGCGGTCAAGAAGCTTCCGACGCTGCGCGGCAAGACTGTGGTGAATCTCTTCTTCGAGGACTCCACCCGCACCAGGCTCTCCTTCGAGGCCGCCGCCAAGCGCCTGAGCGCCGACGTCATCAACTTCTCGGCCAAGGGCTCCTCAGTGTCCAAGGGTGAGTCCCTCAAGGACACCGCCCAGACGATCATGGCCATGGGGGCGGACGCCGTCGTCGTGCGCCACTCCGCCTGCGGTGCAGCGCACCTGCTGGCCCACGCCGGCTGGATCAATGTGCCGGTCCTCAACGCAGGTGACGGCACCCACCAGCACCCCACCCAGGCCCTTCTGGACGCCATGACGCTGCGACGCTGGTACGTCCCCGGAGCGCCCGAGACAGCGGACGGCAGTCCCGCCCCGCAGGGGCGGGATCTGGAGGGTGCCCGCCTCATCATCGTCGGAGACGTCCTGCACTCCCGGGTGGCCCGTTCCAACGTGGACCTCATGACGGCTCTCGGCGCGAAGGTCACGCTCGTCGCCCCTCCCACACTGCTGCCCGTCGGTATGGACGACTGGCCCTGCGAGGTCTCCTACAACCTCGATGAGGCGATCGAGGAGATTCAGCCCGATGCCGTCATGATGCTGCGCATCCAGCGTGAGCGCATGAGTGCCGCAGGAGGGGGCTTCTTCCCGAGCCCTGCCGAGTACTCCAGCGTCTACGGCCTCACCTCCGCCCGTCGCCGGGCCATGCCGGAGCACGCGATCGTCATGCACCCCGGCCCCATGAACCGCGGCCTTGAGATCACCGCCGAGGCCGCCGACGACCCCCGCTCGCGCATCATCGAGCAGGTCGGCAACGGAGTCTCCGTCCGTATGGCCGCCCTCTACCTCCTCCTCGCTGACGAAGGGAACCAGCTGTGACCTCCCACCTCCTGACCGGTGTCCGCCCCTACGGCGAGGACCCCACTGACATTCTCATCACCGACGGCACCATCACCGCCATCGGCCCTGACGCAGCGGCGAAGGCCCCGGCCGATGTCCAGCGCCATGACCTGGACGGGCTCATCGCTCTGCCCGGACTCGTCGACATCCACACTCACCTGCGCGAGCCCGGAGGGGAGTCTGCCGAGACCATCTACTCCGGTACCCGCGCCGCAGCCATCGGCGGCTACACCGCCGTCTTCGCGATGGCCAACACCACGCCCGTCCAGGACAACGCCGGTGTCGTGGAGCAGGTACTGCGGCTGGGCCGTGAGGCCGGCTGGGTGGATGTCCACCCGGTGGGCGCCGTCTCGGCGGGACTGGCCGGCGAGCACCTGTCCGACATGGGCGCCATGGCGACCTCCGCCGCCCGGGTGCGGGTCTTCTCCGACGACGGCAAGTGCGTCTCCGACCCCGTCCTCATGCGCCGGGCCCTGGAGTACGTCAAGTCCTTCGACGGCGTCATCGCCCAGCATGCTCAGGACCCCCGCCTCACCGAGGGCTCCCAGATGCACGAGGGCGTCGTCTCCGCCGAGCTGGGACTGCGCGGCTGGCCGGCGGTGGCCGAGGAGTCGATCATCGCCCGCGACGTCCTGCTGGCCGAGCACGTCGGCTCGCGTCTGCACGTGTGCCACCTGTCCACCGCCGGCAGCGTCGGGATCATCCGTTGGGCCAAGTCCCGCGGCATCAATGTCACCGCCGAGGTCACACCGCACCACCTCCTGCTGACCGATGAGATGGCCCGCACTTACTCCCCGCTGTACAAGGTCAACCCCCCGCTGCGCACGGCCGAGGACGTCGAGGCGGTTCGCGAGGCCCTGGCCGATGGCACCATCGACGTCGTCGGCACCGACCACGCCCCGCACCCGGTGGAGGACAAGGACTGCGAGTGGCAAGCCGGAGCCTTCGGCATGACTGGCCTGGAGACCGCACTGAGTGTCCTGATCGAGACGATGGTCGCCACCGGCCGCATGACCTGGCGCGACATCGCCCGGACCATGTCCTCCACCCCGGCCCGCATCGGCCGTCTGAGCGACCAGGGCTGCGAGCTCGAGGTCGGGGCCCCGGCCAACATCACGGTGGTCGACCCCGAGGTGCGCCGCACCGTCGACGCCTCCGCCCAGTGGACCAGCTCCACCAACACCCCCTACGCGGGGATGGAGCTGCCGGGACAGGTCATGGCCACCTTCCTCCACGGCCGTCCCACCGTGCTGAACGGCGCTCCCGTCGAGACACCCGCAGGCTCGGCTCATGCCTGAGCTGAGCCACCGCCCAGCCGCCCTCCTCGTACTGGAGGACGGCTGGGCCCTGCGGGGCCGCAGCTACGGGGCTCAAGGGCGCACCATTGGAGAGATCGTCTTCTCCACCGGTATGACCGGGTACCAGGAGACACTGACCGATCCCTCCTACCACCGCCAGATCGTCGTGCAGACCGCGCCACACATCGGTAACACCGGGGTCAACGATGAGGACGCCGAGTCCGATCGCATCTGGGTGGCCGGCTACGTCGTACGTGAACCGGCCCGGAGAGCCTCCAGCTGGCGCTCCCGTCGGGAGCTGGAGGACGATCTGCGTGACGCCGGCATCGTTGGCCTCTGCGAGGTCGACACCCGGGCCCTGACCCGGCATCTGCGCGAGGCGGGCGCGATGCGTGGCGGCATCTTCTCCGGGGACGCCCTGCCTGCCGGAGGCACTGACCCTGGTGGTCCCAGCCAAGCCTGCATCGACATCTGCCTGGAGGCCGTGCGCAGTGAGCCGCCCATGAGCGGCCGCGCCCTGGCCGCCGAGGTGACCACTCCCTCCGGGTACGTCGTCGAGCCCACCGGACCGGCCAAGGGACAGGAGCCGGTCGCGGTGCTGGTCGCCATCGACCTGGGCATCAAGTCCCGCACCCCGTGGCAGTTCGCCGAGCGCGGCGTACGCGTCCACGTCCTGCCCCAGTCCACGACTCTGTCCGAGATTCTTGCCCTCAAACCCGATGGCGTCCTGTTCTCCAACGGCCCCGGAGACCCGGGGACGGCCGACGCCGAGATCGAGCTCCTGCGTGGCGTCCTCGACGCGCGCATCCCCTTCTTCGGCATCTGCTTGGGCAATCAGCTCCTGGGACGTGCCCTGGGCTACGGCACCTACAAGCTCGCCTACGGGCACCGCGGTGTCAACCAGCCCGTTGTCGACCGCGCCACTGGCAAGGTGGAGATCACGGCGCACAACCACGGCTTCGCCGTCGACGCCCCCGTCGACGAGCCCTCCGTCGCCCCCTTCGACAACGGTCGCTACGGCCGGGTGGAGGTCTCTCACTTGGGACTCAATGACGGTGTGATCGAGGGGCTACGGGCGCTGGACCTGCCGGCCTTCTCCGTCCAGTACCACCCCGAGGCCGCCGCCGGACCCCATGACGCCGAGCACCTCTTCGACCGATTCATCCGCCTCATGCGGGAGCACCGCCGGGGCCAGGACCGCAAGGACACGAACTGACATGCCTGTTCGCCCTGATATCAGCTCCGTCCTCGTCATCGGATCGGGCCCCATCGTCATCGGGCAGGCCTGCGAGTTCGACTACTCCGGCACTCAGGCCTGCCGCGTCCTGCGTGCTGAGGGAATCCGTGTCATCCTGGTCAACTCCAACCCGGCCACGATCATGACCGACCCCGACGTCGCCGACGCCACCTACATCGAGCCGATCACCCCCGAGGTGCTGACCACCATCATCGCCAAGGAACGGCCCGATGCCCTCCTGCCCACTCTGGGCGGGCAGACCGCCCTCAACGCCGCCATGAGCCTGGTCGAGCGCGGTGTGCTCGATGAGTACGACGTCGAGCTCATTGGCGCCTCCGCCGCGGCCATCAACGCCGGGGAGGACCGTGACGAGTTCAAGGAGGTCGTCGAGCGTTGTGGCGCCGAGGTCGCCCGCAGCGTCATCGCCCACACCATGGATGAGTGCCGCGCGGGGGTCGATGCCCTGGGCGGATACCCGGTCGTCGTGCGCCCCTCCTTCACGATGGGCGGCCTGGGCAGCGGTGTCGCCTTCAATGACTCGGACCTGCATCGCATCGCCGGGGCGGGTCTGGCGGCCTCCCGCACCACCGAGGTTCTCCTGGAGGAGTCGATCCTGGGCTGGAAGGAGTACGAGCTCGAGCTCATGCGCGACACCGCCGACAACGTGGTGGTCGTGTGCTCCATCGAGAACGTCGACCCTGTGGGAGTGCACACCGGCGACTCCATCACGGTCGCCCCGGCCCTGACCCTCACCGACCGCGAGCTCCAGAGACTGCGGGACATCGGCATCGCTGTCATCCGGGAGGTCGGGGTCGATACCGGTGGCTGCAACATACAGTTCGCCGTCGACCCGGCCACCGGCAGGATCATCGTCATCGAGATGAACCCCCGTGTGTCCCGGTCCTCAGCCCTGGCCTCGAAGGCCACCGGCTTCCCGATCGCCAAGATCGCCGCACGCCTGGCCGTGGGGTACACGCTCGACGAGATCCCCAACGACATCACCGGCTCCACCCCGGCCTCCTTCGAACCGACCCTGGACTACGTGGTCGTCAAGGTGCCGCGCTTCGCCTTCGAGAAGTTCCGGGGCGCTGACCCCCGGCTCACCACCACCATGAAATCGGTCGGCGAGGCCATGGCGATCGGTCGCTCCTATACGGAAGCCCTCCAGAAGGCCTTGCGCTCTCTGGACAAGAAGGGAACCGTCTTCCACTGGGACGGACCGGCGCCCAGCCAGCAGCAGACCGCTGAGCTGCTGGAGTCCATCGCCGTGCCCACCGAGCACCGGCTGGTCGACCTCCAGCAGGCCGTGCGCGGTGGAGCCACCCTTGCTCAGCTCCACGAGGCCACCCGCATCGACCCCTGGTTCCTGGACCAGATGCTGCTTCTTGAGGAGGTGGCCCAGGAGGTCAAGGGCGCACCCGCGCTCACCGCGGACGTCCTGGCCCTGGCCAAGCGCCACGGCTTCTCCGACGTCCAGGTCGCCTCCCTGCGCGGCATCAGCGAGGACACGGTGCGAGAGGTCCGCCATGCCTTCGGCCTGCGGCCCGTCTACAAGACCGTTGACACCTGCGCCGCCGAGTTCGCCTCACGCACCCCCTACCTCTACTCCAGCTACGACCTGGAGACCGAGGTGGCATCCCGTGAGCGTGAGGCCGTCATCATCCTGGGCTCGGGGCCTAACCGGATCGGCCAGGGCATTGAGTTCGACTACTCCTGTGTTCACGCCGCGATGGCCCTGTCCGATCGCTACGAGACCGTCATGGTCAACTGCAACCCTGAGACCGTCTCCACCGACTACGACATCTCCGATCGGCTCTACTTCGAGCCTCTGACCTTCGAGGACGTCATCGAGATTTATGAGGCCGAGCTGGCAGCCGGACCCGTGACCGGTGTCATCGTCCAGCTCGGTGGTCAGACACCGCTGTCCTTGGCGGCCAGGCTGGCCAAGGCCGGGGTGCCGATCCTGGGAACGAGTCCCGAGGCGATCGACGCCGCCGAGGACCGTGAGGCCTTCGGGGTCGTTCTTCAGCGTGCCGGTCTGCCCGCACCAGCGCACGGCACCGCTCTGAGCGATGAGCAGGCGCGCTCGGTCGCCCGGGGCATTGGCTATCCGGTCCTGGTGCGCCCCAGCTACGTGCTCGGTGGCCGCGGTATGGAGATCGTCTACGACGCCCAGGGTCTTGACGACTATCTCCATCGCGCCGGTCTTGAGCCCGGCGGCGTCTACGGGACCGGGCCACTACTCATCGACCGTTTTCTCGACGACGCCATCGAGATCGATGTTGACGCCCTGTACGACGGCAGTGAGCTGTTCCTCGGTGGCGTCATGGAGCATATCGAGGAGGCCGGTATCCACTCCGGTGACTCCGCCTGCGTCATGCCGCCCATGACCCTGTCCGACACGGAGATCGCTCGCATCCGGCGCTCCACTGAGGCGATCGCCAAAGGTGTGGGCGTGCAAGGGTTGCTCAACATCCAGTTCGCCCTGGTCTCCGACGTTCTCTACGTCATCGAGGCCAACCCCAGGGCCTCGCGCACAGTCCCCTTCGTCTCGAAGGCATCCGGTGTGCAGCTGGCCAAAGCGGCGGCCCTCATCATGACGGGGGAGACGATCGCCTCGCTCAGGCGCTCCGGTCACCTTCCCGAGGCCGACGCCGCCGTCACCGATCCCGATGACCCGATCGCCGTCAAGGAGGCGGTCCTGCCCTTCAAACGGTTCCGTACCACCGAGGGGCGTGTGGTCGACACGATCCTGGGGCCGGAGATGCGTTCCACCGGCGAGGTCATGGGCTACGACGTCGACTTCCCCCGAGCCTTCGCCAAGTCCCAGGCCGGTGCCTACGGTGGCCTACCAGGAGAGGGCACGCTGTTCGTCTCGGTAGCCGACAGGGACAAGCGAGCCATCATCCTGCCGGTGGCCCGGCTCGCAGAGCTGGGCTTCACGGTCCTGGCCACCACCGGGACCGCACAGGTGCTGCGCCGCAACGGGATCGACGCCTTGGCGGTGCGCAAGATCAGCCAGGGCGTTGGCGACCACGGCGAGCAGACGATCGCCGAGCTCATCGAGTCCGGAGCCATCGACATGGTGGTCAACACTCCCAAGGGCCAGGGAGCCCGTGCCGACGGGTACTCCATCCGCGCGGCCACCACCGGCGCCGACCGTCCCATCATCACCACCGTCCAACAGCTCCAGGCGGCGGTCCAGGCCCTCGAGGCCCAGCTGCGCGGTCCCTTCCAGGTTCGCAGCCTCCAGGAGCACATCGCCGCCCGCCGATCCCGACGAGGCTCGGCTCCCGAGACCCACCCCGTCGCCCCTGTTGAAGACAAGGAGACTCGATGAGTCCCGCAGCCTCTTACCAGCCCAGTCGTACCAGACGCCCCTTCGGCTCCCGTCTGGCCGACGCCATGGATGACCACGGCCCCCTGTGCGTCGGCATCGACCCTCACCCGAACCTGCTCGAGGCCTGGGGGCTGGCCGACTCGGCCGCGGGACTGCGGGACTTCGCCCTGCGCACCATTGACGCGGTCGGAGGACACGTGGCCGCCGTCAAGCCGCAGTCCGCCTTCTTCGAGCGTCACGGCAGCGCCGGCATCGCGGTCCTTGAGGAGACCCTGGCGGCCCTACGCGACGTCGGCACCCTGTCCGTTCTCGACGTCAAGCGCGGGGACATCGGTTCCACCATGGCCGGCTACGCCCAGGCCTACCTGTCCGATGACGCTCCTACAGCCGCCGACGCCATCACCGTCTCGCCCTACCTGGGCTACGGGTCCCTCACACCTGCACTCAACCTCGCCGAGGCCAACGGACGCGGCGTTTTCGTCCTGGCCCTGACCTCCAATCCGGAAGGAGTCGGCGTCCAGCACGCCGTCAACGGGGACCAGGCCGTGGCCGCCGGCATCGTGGAGGGCGTGACCGCCTCCAACGCCCAGGCCAGTGGCGAAGGCAGGCTCGGCAGCGTCGGGCTGGTCATCGGCGCTACCGTCGGCGGGGCCGTCTCCGACTTGGGAATCGACCTGCAGCGCGCCAACGGTCCGTTGCTGGCGCCCGGGGTCGGTGCCCAGGGAGCAGGGCCCGCCGAGCTGGAAGCCGTTTTCGGGGCGGCGCGCCGTCAGGTCCTGGCCTCCACCTCACGCGGGGTTCTCAAGGCGGGCCCCTCCATTGAGGCACTGCGAAAAGCCGCGTCGGCGTCTTCCTACGAGGCTGCAACAGCCCTTCGCTGAGCCTCACGGTGCTGTAGCCCGTCCCGGGTTCGGGGTGTGTGTGGAAGCACGAAGTAGGTTGTGGAATATGGGCTCCTGCGAATGCGAGTGCACGTGACCCGACTTATGCTCGTGGTGCGGGTCACTGGTATACGACCGGGAGGAGACACACCATGACGCTTCCAACGCTGACACCCGAGCAAAGGGCTCAGGCACTGGAGAAGGCGGCTGCTGCGCGATCGCAGCGCGCCCGTATCAAGTCCGAGCTCAAGAGCGGGGAGCTCAAGCTCTCCGAGTTCTTCACCGCCTCAGAGACAGATGATGTCCTGGGCAAGATGAAGGTCAGGGCACTGCTCGTCTCACTGCCACGCGTGGGGACCACAACGGCTGACGCCATCCTTGCCGATGTGCATATTGCCGAGTCCCGGCGGGTGCGCGGACTGGGGGCGAATCAGAGGGCGGCGCTGGTGGAGCGCTTCGGTTAGGCCGTCCACTCGGACGCAGGGTCGTGCCGGCAGGTCCCGATGGACCATGATGTGGCCATGACCGACGTTGCTGCCACAGACCCCTCCGTTCCTGCTCTCGCCCGCCTCACCGTTCTGGCCGGCCCCACCGCGGTGGGCAAGGGCACTGTTGTCGCGGAGCTGCGCAGACGCCATCCCAACCTGTTCGTCTCGATCTCGGCCACCACCCGTCAACCTCGTCCCGGTGAGGTCGACGGCGTGCACTACCACTTCGTCAGCGACGAGGACTTCGACTCGCTCGTCGCCAGCGGCCAGATGCTGGAGTGGGCCCTGGTCCACGGCGTGCATCGCTACGGCACCCCCCGCGGCCCGGTTCAGGATCGGCTCAATGCCGGATGTCCTGCGCTGTTGGAGATCGACCTGGCCGGCGCCCGACAGGTGCGCCGGGCGATGCCTGAGGCCCGCCTCGTCTTCCTCGCGCCACCGAGCTGGGACGAGCTCGTCCGCAGGCTCATCGGACGCGGTACCGAAGATGCCCAGGAGCGGGAACGGCGCCTGGCCACGGCACGCACCGAGCTGGACGCGGCCGGCGAGTTCGACCACGTCGTCATCAATGACACCGTGGCGAGCGCCACCGCGGAACTGGAGAGACTCATGGGATTGAGCAGTTAGAATAACGTGGCTCTGAACTATCGAGATTGAACCGGAGGCATGCACATGCTCGGAACCTCTCCCCAGCCCGAGGGCATCACCAACCCGCCGATCGACGACCTTCTGGAGAAGGTCGACTCCAAGTACGGGCTCGTGGTGGAGGCCGCCAAGCGCGCCCGCCAGATCAACACCTACACCCAGCAGCTCGAGGACAACCAGTTCGAGTTCTTCGGTCCGCTGGTCGACTCCGAGGTCGGCGAGAAGTCTCTGGGCATCGCGCTGCGTGAGATCGCCGAGGACAAGCTCGAGGTCATTCCCGGGGACGTGGCCCGCGCCCGCCGCGCCGAGGCCGAGGAGGCTCGTCGGGCCGCCGAGGCCGACATGTTCAGTGATATCTCGCTGGATTCTCCGGTCTCCCTTGAGGATGGCGAGACTCCCACCAGCCTCGACGACATCCAGTTCTGAGCCGGGCTCGCCATGGACGAGCCGTACACTGCTGTGTGTCAACGCGCCGTGACCGCCCTCGAGCGGCCACGGCGCGTCGTTGTCGGCGTGGCCGGGTCGATCGCCGCCTACAAGTCCCCCTTTGTCGTTCGACTGCTGCGTCAGGCCGGGCACGAGGTCAAGGTGGTGGCCACCGAGTCGGCGCTGAGGTTCATCGGTGCTCCGGCGCTTGCGGCGGTCAGCGGCCGGACGGTATCCACCGGGGTCTTCGACGACCCGGCTGCAGTTGAGCACGTGGCCGTGGCCGAGTGGGCCGAGCTCGTCGTTGTCGCTCCGGCCTCGGCGGACCTGCTGGCGCGGGTGCGGGCAGGACGGGCCGACGACATGCTCACCGCGACGATACTGACCTGCCAGGCCCCCATCGTCCTGGCGCCGGCGATGCACACCCAGATGTGGGTCAACCCCGCCACCCGGGAGAACGTGGCCGTGCTGCGCGAGCGCGGTCTGACGGTTATCGAACCGGACAGTGGGCGCCTGACCGGCAAGGACTCCGGTGTGGGACGGATGCCCGATCCCGAGCTGATCGTGTCGCAGGCCCTGGACGCCCTGACACAGCCCGCCGCCGGGGGCGCGGCAGCGCAGGAGGCCTCGGGGGAGGGCGACAAGCGGCTGGAAGGGCGGCACCTCGTCATCTCGGCCGGCGGGACACGTGAGCCCATCGATCCGGTGAGGTACCTCGGCAACCGCTCGTCAGGGCGCCAGGGCTGCGCACTGGCGGCGGCGGCCGTCGAGCAGGGAGCCCGTGTCACGCTGGTGCAGGCGCACGTGGCCTCCGACCTGCTCAACGCCCTGCCTGCGCAAGTGACCGTTGTTGCTGCCGGCACCGCCTCGGACATGCTCCGAGCCGTGCGCGAGAGCGCCCGCAACGCCGATGCCGTCATCATGGCAGCAGCTGTCGCCGACTACCGGCCCGTCACCGTGGCCGCCAGCAAGCTCAAGAAGCAGGTGCCTGCCGGATCGGATCACCTCAGCGAACCGGTCATGTCCATTGAGCTCACCACCAACCCGGACATCCTGGCCGGGCTGGTGAGCGACCCGCCTCGGCCCGGCCAGATTGTCGTCGGATTCGCCGCCGAGACCGGGGACGAGAACGGTGACGTGCTCTTCCACGGCAGGGCCAAGGCCCGCCGCAAAGGGGCTCACCTTCTGGCGGTCAACGCGGTGGGGGAGGAGCTCGGCTTCGGAGACGTTCCCAATGCCGTCGTCGTCCTGGATGCCCACGGCACGGAAGTGGCGCGGGGACAGGGCAGCAAGATGGAGGTCGCCCGTCTTCTCATCTCCCTGACTGCCGACCTCGTGGATGCGACCTGAGGCCCAGATTCCGCATTTTCGTGGGTAACGCCACGACGGATCAGTTCCGGCGGTGACTACGATGGGCGGGTGAGTTCCTCCTTACGTCTGTTCACGTCCGAGTCGGTCACTGAAGGACACCCGGACAAGATCTGCGACCGTGTCTCTGATGCGATTCTCGACGCCATTCTCGAGCAGGACCCCACCGCGCGCGTCGCGGTGGAGACCATGGTGACGACCGGCCTGGTGCACGTGGCCGGAGAAGTCACGACGGAGAGGGCCTACGTTGAGATCCCCGAAATCGTTCGCCAGGAGATCTCCGCCATCGGCTACACCTCCTCAGATGTCTGCTTCGACGCCCGTTCCTGTGGTGTGTCGGTATCGATCGGGCAGCAGTCCGCGGACATCGCAGCCGGAGTGGACAAGTCCCTTCAGGCCCGCCGAGACGACACGGACATCGACCCCCTCGACCTGCAGGGTGCCGGAGACCAGGGGCTCATGTTCGGCTACGCCTGCGACGACACCGCGGCCCTCATGCCCCTGCCCATCCACCTGGCGCATCGTCTGGCGGAGCGTCTGGCCGCAGTGCGCAAGCAGGGCATCGTCCCGGGACTGCGCCCCGACGGCAAGACGCAGGTGACGATCGGCTACGACGGCCAGCGCCCGGTGAGCCTGCACAACCTGGTCATCTCCACCCAGCACGACGCGGACCGCACGCGTGCCTGGCTCACTGACGCTCTGCGCACGGAGGTCATCGAGCCGGTGCTGGCCGCCCAGGCAGAGGCCGGTACCGATCTCGGCACCGCCCACACCGAGGTCCTCATCAATCCCTCGGGACAGTTCGTCATCGGTGGTCCGGCAGGTGACGCCGGCCTGACGGGACGCAAGATCATCGTGGACACCTACGGCGGGATGGCCCGTCACGGCGGGGGCGCCTTCTCCGGCAAGGATCCCTCGAAGGTGGACCGCTCCGCCAGTTACGCCATGCGTTGGGTCGCCAAGAACGTCGTCGCAGCGGGGCTGGCCAGAAGGTGCGAGATTCAGGTGGCCTACGCCATCGGCTCCGCTCACCCCGTGGGCGTCTACGTGGAGACATTCGGGACGGCGACTGTTCCTGAGGAGCGCATCATGAAGGCCGTCAACGAGGTCTTCGACCTTCGTCCGGCCGCGATCGTGCGCGATCTCGACCTGCTGCGTCCCATCTACCGCGCCACCAGCTCCTACGGCCACTTCGGGCGCCCCGGCTTCAGCTGGGAGGCCACCGACCGCGTCGAGGCCCTGCGCCAGGCCGTCTGAGTCCCGCGTACTCGGGGCGGGAGACTTCCGGGGGGTTGTATGGCAATCGGCTACGATGACGCCGTTTCCGCCTCCGGTGAGTGGGAGGAGACCGCACGTGGTCACGGGGTAAGCAGGCAGGGCGAGCTGCTGGAACTGCCGGAGCCCGGTCAGCGCACAGTGACGGTGGCCGGAGTCCACAACCCCGTGGCCAGGGTTCTCCTGGACTCCCCGGTGCCGCACCTCGACCGCACCTTCGACTACTTGGTTCCTGCGGTGATGGCGCAGCAGGCCCTGCCTGGCACCCGGGTCATGGTTCGCTTCGGTGAGCAGGAGATGCGCGGATGGATCTGGGAGCGAGGGTCCACGACCACCCATATCGGCCGGCTCTCGGCTCTGCGGCGAGTGGTCTCCGACCTCCCGGTCCTTCCGGAGGGCTCACGCCGCCTCATCGAGGCCGTCGCCTCCCGCAGCTGCGGAACACGCTCCGACGTCATCCGTCTTGCGGTTCCCGCCAGGCACGCCACCACGGAGAAGGCTGAGAGGAACAAGGGTCCCCTCGACCTTGCAACCTGGGAACCGCTGTCCTCGAGCGACCATGGCTGGCAACCTTACGACGGCGGCGAGGAGTTCCTGAAACGGTTGGCCCACGGTGAGGCACCACGCGCAGTCTGGTCCGCCCTGCCCGCGCCGCAGCAGCGGCCGCCCGCGACATGTTCGGCGGGGGACGATGGCAGCTCCGTCCCAGCGGTTTCTCCGTGGCAGCTGTGCCTGGCTCAAGCCGTCCAGGCCACCTTGGCGAGCTCCCGCAGCGCCGTCATCGTCGTCGCCACGACTCATCAGGCCGAGACCCTCGCTGCCCGGCTCAGGCGCGACCTGGAGGGGGAACCGGTGGTGGTGCTCTCGGCCGAGCACGGTCCTGCGCGCCGTTACCGGGCGTTCCTGGCTCTCCTGCTGGGGCGAGCCCGGGTGGTCGTCGGCACCAGGGCGGCAGCCTTCGCCCCGGTGCAGCGGCTCGGGCTGGCGGCCGTCTGGGACGACGGGGACAACCGGTTGGAGGAGCCCCACGCCCCCTACTGTCACGCCCGCACAGTACTCGCCCTGCGCTCAACGTTGGAGAGTGCCGGACTGCTCATCGGCGGATTCACCCGCTCCGTGGAAGCGCACTCGCTCGTGGAGCAAGGATGGTGCCAGAACCTGGCGGCACCACGGCACATTGTGCGCGCTGCGGTGCCTCGGGTGGAGGTCCCTGGCCCAGCTGAGCTGGACCGGGAGGGCGCGTCCGGAGCAGCCCGCATCCCTTCCCTCGCCCATCGAGCGCTGCGGAGCGCTTTGCAGGACGGACCAGTGCTCGTTCAGGTGCCACGTGCCGGCTACGCGCCGTTGGTGGCCTGTGCCCGATGCCGTACAGCCGCACACTGCACTGTCTGTGGCGGCCCGCTGGCGATGGACCAACGGGGGCGCACCTCCTGCCGTTGGTGCGCTCGTACGGTGGGGCGGTGGAACTGCCCCGAGTGCGGCGGCCATGGACTGAGGATGGCGACGGTCGGTTCCACGCGTACGGGTGAGGAGCTGGGGCGGGCCTTTCCCGGCGTCCCCGTGGTGGTCTCAGGAGCCAGGGAGGCCCACGGCGTCGTCGACGAGGTAGACGACGCGCCACGTCTCGTGGTGGCCACGCCCGGGGCGGAGCCGGTGGCCGAGGGCGGATACCGGGCTGTCCTACTTCTCGACGGCGCCGCTCTGTCCTCCCGTCCCGATCTTGGTGCTGCCAGCGAAGCGTTGCGCCAGTGGTCCAATGCCGTGGCGCTGGCGGCGCCGTCAGCCCGTGTCGTTCTCCTGGGCGGACCGGATCCGGTCGCGGCGCAGGCTCTCGTGCGATGGGACCAGCCGGGATTCGCCCGCAGAGACCTTCTGGAGCGGGCCGACCTGCACCTACCGCCCGCATGGCGAGTGGCCCGCTTGGACGGGCCGGTACGCGCCGTGGAGTCCCTCCTGGCTCAGGCCGAAGCCGATGGCTTTGAGGTACTGGGTCCGGTGACCCCACCGCCCGTTCACGGCCAGGTGCTCCCCGGCGCAGCCAGGGCCCTGGTGCGCGCTCCGCTGTCACGCGGCAAGGCGCTTGCCACCATGCTCGGGGTACGACTGCGCGACCGATCAGCCCACCGCGAGGAGCCGGTTCGTGTTGAGCTCGATCCCACCCGTTTGTGGTGAGGGAACCGTGAAGATGCAAGGGGAGAGAGGCAGACTCGCTCGGACGGCGCACTAGTCGGCGGTGCTACCCGTCACCGCAGCGACGGCCGGTGTGGCAGGGGAGCCATGAGGCGACGCAGCGCTCACTGTGCCACCAGGCGCCTGAAAGGGCGGCATGCCATGGGCCAAGGAGATGAGATCCGTCAGTAGCCCTGCGGCGGTGGACTTGACGTTCCACCCCTCACTGAGCGCGGTGACCGCAGCACCATCCACGATAGCGATGACCATCTCCGGTTCGAGCGGGCTGTCGAGCTGACGCAGCACCCGGCGCAGTGCGGCATTGAGACGTTGCCGCCCCTGACGGTAGGCGTGCTTCACCGGTGATGCCTGGCTGGCTGAGATGAGCTGAAGATAGTGCCCGAAGTAGGCGCCATGGGCGGGAAGAGTCGCTTGGAGGATGAACCGCACCCGTTGGGGGACGTCCGGAACGCCCTTGAAGGCCTCCACCCGGTCGGCGACGTGCTCCGCCCGAGACGCCCACAGTCCGATGTTGACCAGCCCCGCCTGGTGGAGGAGATCCTCCAAGCCGTCGAAGTAGTAGGTTGTCGCGGACAAGGAGCACCCGGCTCGCTTGGCGACACTGCGGTGGCTGATCGCGGACGGTCCAGACTCACGGATGATGGCCGCCGCGGCTTCGATGATGGTCTGACGACGGTCCTCACCTCGCGGGGTCACTCGCGATTCCGTGCGAGAGCCTGCGGGAACGGAAGTATCACTACTCGCTGCCTCTCCAGCGTCATCTGCATCAGTACGAGCCATGCCCATCATCTTACGACGACGACGCGTTGAAGTCCGTAACAAGACGGTGATAATGACCTCGTGAGCAAGCAGTGTCTATTCAACCTGTCGCCACATGCTCTCAGTGAGTGGGTCAGAGTTCGGAGTGAGCCTGCTCCTCAGTCAGCTCCGACCCATGAATCGCACGAGAACGGAAGATTGCCACCATGGCGATCAGCGCGATCACCGTGAGATAGACCGCAGGCGCCAGGGGGGAACCAGTGACCTTGATGAGCCATGTGACAATGAACGGCGTTGTTCCGCCAAGAAGCGCATTGGCCCCATTGAAGGATAGGGCAAAGCCCGAGTAGCGCACGTTGGTCGGGAAGGACTCAGCCAGGAAAGTGGCCAGAGTTCCATCATTGGCCGTCAACGCTATAGCGAACACGATCTGACACAGGATGACCGCTGCAAGCATGCCCGCAGCCTTCGTCATAACAACGAACAACGGAATCGTGAGCACAATGAACGCGACGCAGGCGGCGATGAGCATCCGACGACGCCCGAATGAGTCCGACAGGTGCCCCATGAGGAAGATCGCCACAATGTAGACGACCAGCATCACCGAGGTAGCCAGAGTGGAGGTGTCCTGGGAGAACCCGAGCTCTTCGTGAACATACGTCGGCATGTAGGTGAGAAGCATGTAGAAGGCAACGGCGTTGAGGCAGGAGACTCCAAAGGTAATGAGGGTCTCATGCAGGTGGTCCCGCAGCAGCAGCCGCAGCGGCTCGGACCAGCTGGTGGCCTTCTGTTCCTGCGGCATCTCCGCCCGCATCTCCTGGTATGCGGGAGAGTCCTCCAGGTGCACCCGGATGTAGCGGCCGATGAGACCCAGTGGCCCCGCCAGAAGGAAGGGGACTCGCCACCCCCAGGTATTCATGGCATCGTCACTGAGGACCGAGAACATGCCCGTCACCATGAGAGAGCCGGCAAGCAGGCCACAGGCTGTAGAAGCCGGAACCAGTGACGTGTAGATACCGCGTCGAGCTGGAGGTGCGTACTCGGCAAGGAAGGTTCCGGCACCCGCGTACTCACCGGAGGCGGAGAATCCCTGAATCATTCGCAGGACAAGGAGGCCGATAGCACTTGCCATGCCGATAGCCGCATAAGTGGGAAGGAGACCGATGAAGAATGTCGATCCGGACATGATAAGAATCGACCAGGACAGTGCCCAACGGCGCCCCCAACGGTCTCCCCATGCCCCCCATACGACGGCTCCGATCGGGCGCAGAATGAAGGACATCGCGAATACTGCGTATGTCGAGAGCAACTGGACTGATTTGTCAGCGGCAGGGAAGAAAGCGTGACCAATGACGGTCACCAGGTATCCGTACGAGGCGTAGTCGAACCACTCAATGAAGTTGCCGATGAAGCTCGCCTTCGCTGCACGCCTCAGTGCGAGACTTCGTTCTAAGTCCAGATGATGGTCCTTCGTGCTTCCTGAGTGGGAGGTGTTCATGGCCTATGGCTCCGGCTCGGTGGATGTCGACGATGATGTAATTGTATCTCAAGGCGAGACATTGATGATTCTACATGTGATCCTGTCTGCCCGCTGGGAGTTGGCGCAGGCAGACAGGATCACAAGGGGATCAGGACGTAGATGCGCGTGATTTCCGGGCGATGGCATCCACGATGATCGGGGCCAACCCACCGCCGACAATGAGCAGTCCGCCGATCATCCCCATGGGGGTGAGCTTCTCTCCCCAGACGAGCAGGCCGCACAGAATGGCGACCGGACACTCCCAGTAGGAGATCGTCGAGTACTCAACGGCAGGCAGGTTGCGCCCTGCAACGACCAGGAATCCCAGCGCGAACAGGCCGCAGACGAGGAAGAGGGCCACTGCCCACATCCAGTTGGTGGCGGTGAAGGTGGAAATGCCGTGCCAAGGACGCAAGACGATGGACATGACCAGCGTCGCGCAGGCGGCCCAGAAGAAGTTCCACACACCGCGAACGATTGAATCAACGTCCTTACGGTACCCGTAGAAGAACAGTGCCAGACCGTAGAAGATTCCGGACAACAGGCCTAAAAGATCTCCTAGGCTCTTCTGAGGGAAATCGGGCGTTGAGGCAGACAGATCCAGTCCGAAGGTCAGACTCCCGTTCTTGAAGTCGATAATTCCAATGGTCAGCAGCATTCCTATGAACACAAGAGACAGGAAGATGCCGGAGAGCACGCTGATCTTCTCTTTGCGGAAAATGCGTGCGAGCAGTGCGCAGAACAAGGGTCCAGTGTAGATGAGAAAGACAGCGTTGGAAATGGTCGTCATCAACGTCGAGGAGATGTAGCACCCCAGGGACAGGCCGATGCTCACTCCTCCCAGGATCACGGTGGTGCTCAGGCGGGTGCGGCGGAACAGCCCGGCCTTCCCGGTGAAGATGAGGATAAGAATGAACCCGAGTAGTCCGACGCTCATGCGGCCGAAGGCCAGGAACGAACCGATGACGGACTTGTCGGCGTGAGCGAGGCCGGCGGTCGTGCCACGACTGATGGTGCCGACAAGCCCCATCCCGGTGGCGGAGAGAAGCATGGCGATGGCGCCCAGCTTCTTGTTCATGACATACTCTGTGACAGAGGATTCAGCGGACGATGTCTGTGACATGGCAGTTGTGTCTCCTGAGTTCTCCCCCGGCGTGCGCGACGGACCGGCATCCTTGCCAGGTCTCGCGCGGTCAGGAGGGCCTTCCCAGTCCTATGGAGCGTCCGCTGACCGCGCTGCGAAGAGCAGAGCCGGGTAACGTGCGGGGCGGCAGCCCGGTCCCATGAGCCGCCGCCCCGCACCCTTGAGATCAGACCAGAGTCGGGTCAGCGACCTGGTTGGGGAAGTAGTCCTCGCAGCCACCCTCACGGTAGACGTCGGCCGTCGCGCAGTGCAGACCACCGCCGAAGGCGTAGGCGTCACGGAAGGGAACCGGGATGACGTTCATGCCGAGCTTGTCCATCTGCTCCATCTGGTGGACCTCACTGGCCTCGACACACACGGTCTTGTGGTCGATGACCAGGCAGTTCATGGACAGCCAGACGGAGGAGTAGCACAGCGGCGGCGGAACCTCGTGGGCCGGGGGAGCCGCGTCGACGATCTGCCAGTCGTTGGCCTCGAAGATCTTGCGCTGCTCCTCGGGCAGGCGGCGGTGCGGGTTGTTGATGATGAGCCCGGGCCGCAGCGGCACGAAGGTGGCGTCGATGTGGATCGGGTAGGGGTCGCCGGGGAAGTTCACTGCGTGCACCCGAAGGTCCGGGTAGTAGCGCTTGAACCACTCCATGGCCTTGCGGTTGGTGGTCAGACCGTGCTGGATGAACAGGTCCTTACCCACGCGCATGACGTCGGCCGCGTCCCACATCGGCTCGACCTCAGTGGTCACGAAGTCCTTGGCGGCGGTGCGCTCAAGGCGCTCCTCCAGGGAGATCCGCTCGTCGTAATAGTTGTGCTTGTAGGACTTGTCCGTCAGCCGCGGACGAGGGGCCTGGGTCCACTTGAACTCCGGGTCCTCCTCGAAGTACTGGTTCATGAGGGGCCAGTAGGCGAGGTACTCGAAGTAGCGGCAGCGGAACGAGTTGGCCGACGCCATGATCTCGTCACCGATGGTGAGCAGGATGTCGCGCGGGGGCATCTGGGTGAAGCCCGACTCCGTGCGGAAGTCAGGCGTCTGGATGGCCTGGTTCCACTGCAGCGGCGCGGGGCGGTCCACCTGGACGCCCAGACCCTCGAGGATCTTGACGTAGTTGTCGAGCTGCTCGTTGGCGGCCTCAACGGTGGCGGTGGGGCGGGGGCCCCACATTCCGCGCATCTCGGAGTCGATCGGCACCTTCTCAGAGGTGGCGGGCTCCTCGGGAGGAATAACCGAGAAGTCGGCGCGTCCGACGATGACACGCTTGAGAGGGTCGAAGTCGTTCCAAGAGTTGACGATCTTCGTCATGAGTAAGTCACTCCTTTGTGCTCGATGTGTGATGAGTGAATGAAGACAAGTGATGTGTCTATGGCTCAACATTGTCATTCTACTCTGAACGAACTGCAAATGTAGCCGTAGGAGTATCTGAGTATAAGAATGATTGCTGAACCGTGGCACGGTCATTGTGGGTTAAGGGTGTTCACCACCTCCTTGAAAGACCGATGCCGTTGCGCCGGTCAGGCCCTGCGGATGCGCGTGTCGAGCTGCTCGGGAATCGGGGGATGGATATCATCAGGGCCCCCGTAGTTACCTCCGGGGGTCACGATAGTCCCTGCATGGCCCTCAATGATGGCGACAGCGTCCTCAAGACGCCCGATTGCCGCCATGTCGCCAGTCAGCTCAACAAATCGGCACACCGCCTCAACCTTTGGTCCCATGGAACCACTGGGAAGTCCCATGGACCGCAGCTCTGCCGGCGTCGCCCTCGGAACCTGTTTCTGGTTCTCGGTCCCGAAGTCCCGAAACACTCCATCAACGTCCGTGAGGATGAGAAGCGCATCGGCCTCGAGCGCCTCAGCCAAGACGGAGGCAGTGAGGTCCTTGTCGATAACGGCCTCAATGCCCTTGAGCTTTCCCTCCTCGCTGCGGACGACGGGCACACCGCCGCCCCCGGAGCAGACGACGATCGCGCCGGCATCCAGCAGTGTGCGCACTAGACGGGTCTCAATGACGCGCTGCGGCATGGGGGAGCCGACGACACGGCGGTAGTGCTCGCCGTCGGGCTTGACCACCCAGCCCCGCTCCTCAGCCAGCTTCTCGGCCTCCTCCTTGGTGTACACCTCACCGACGAACTTGGTGGGGTTGGAGAAGGCCGGGTCACCGGCCATCACCAGGGTCTGATTGACCATGGCGGCCACGTGACGCCCCGGCAGGGCGTTCTGCATGGCCTGCAGCAGCCAGTATCCGATCATGCCCTGCGTCTGGGCACCGAGGGTATCGAAGGGGTAGGGCTCGGAGAGGCGCTCGTCATTGGCGGACTGCAGGGCCAGGACACCCACCTGGGGGCCGTTCCCGTGAGTCAGGACCAACTCGTGCTTCTCCGCCAGCTTGGCCAGCTCGTGGGCCGCGATCTCGACATTACGGATCTGGGTACTGGCGTCGGGCTTCTCCCCCCGACGCAGCAGGGCATTTCCTCCGAGGGCGACAACGATTCTCACAAGTCAGTCCCACTCTCCGAGGGTCGCAACCATCACGGCCTTGATGGTGTGCATACGGTTCTCGGCCTGGTCGAAGGCGACGTTGCGCTCGGTCTCGAAGACGTCGTCGGTCACCTCCAGGCCCTCCATGCCGGTCTTGGCGAAGATGTCCTCACCGACCGTGGTGTTGCGGTCATGGAAGGCCGGCAGGCAGTGGAGGAACTTCACGTCAGGGTTGCCGGTGGCCTCCACCAGCTGGGCGTTGACCTGGTAGGGCGCGAGCAGGGCGATGCGCTGATCCCAGACCTCCTTGGGCTCACCCATGGAGACCCACACGTCGGTGTAGAGGAAGTCGACGCCCTTGACGCCCTCGGCGGTGTCGTCGGTGATGAGGATGCGGGCGCCACTGTCCTTGGCCAGCTTCTCGGCCTGAGCCACCACCTCGGGAGAGGTCTGCAGCTCCTTGGGGGCCACCATCCGCACGTCCATCCCCATGAGGGCCGCCGAGATGAGCAGCGAGTTGGCAACGTTGTTGCGCGCGTCGCCCAGGTAGGCGAAGGAGATCTGCTCGATCGGCTTGTCGGCGTGCTCCAGCATGGTCAGCTGGTCAGCCAGCATCTGGGTGGGGTGCCACTCATCCGTCAGTCCATTCCACACCGGGACGCCGGAGAGCTCAGCCAGAGCCTCGACATGCTCCTGCTTCTTGCCGCGGAACTCGATGCCGTCATAGAAGCGGCCCAGCACCCGAGCGGTGTCCGCCACGGACTCCTTGTGACCCATCTGGGATCCGGAGGGGTCGAGGTAGGTGACCTGTGCGCCCTGGTCGTAGGCGGCCACCTCGAAGGAGCAGCGGGTGCGCGTCGAGGTCTTCTCAAAGATGAGAGCGATGTTCTTACCGGTCAGCCGCTTCACCTCGCGGCCGGCCTTCTTGTCCGCCTTGAGCTGGGCGGCCAGCTCGAGCAGGGAGCTCCACTCCTCAGCCGTGAAGTCGAGCTCTTTGAGGAAACTGCGGTTGTGCAGGGGGTGGGACATGAGGATTCCTTCGTCCAGTGTGGTGATGTACTGACAGTTCTTCTTATGTGTCGGCCAGGGCCGACTCAGGCAAGCGGGTCCCGCAGGGTCGGGCAGCTCATGCAGTGTGGACCACCGCGACCGCGACCGACTTCCGAGCCGGGAATGGTCAGGACCTCGATGCCATGGGAAGTAAGGTACTCGTTCGTGTTGACGTTACGTTCATAAGTAACGATGACACCGGGGACGATGGCCAGGGAGTTGGAGCCGTCGTCCCACTGCTCACGGGCGGCGGCCATCGAGTCCTGGGGCGTGATGAGAACGTTGAGCCCGTCGACACCCAGGGCCTGGGCGATGACGCGGTACATGTCCTCGGGGGCGTTGCGTGTGACGCTGATCTGCTTGTCGCCGTCCGGGCGCAGCGTGAGCGTCGGCAGCTTCCCCAGGCCGCCGTAGACGGTGAACGTGCCGACGTCGACCATGGTCATCACCGTGTCCAGGTGCATCTGGGCGCGCGTCCGGTTCATCTCGACGGCGACGATCCGGTTCACCGTGCCTCCGGCGAACAGTCGGCTGGCGAGCCTCTCGATGCCCTGCGAGGTGGTGCGCTCAGAGACTCCGACCAGAACGGCGCCGTTGCCGATGATCTGGACGTCTCCACCCTCCACGGTGGCGGGGCCGGCCTGCGTGCCCTCGGACCACACGGGGAAGTCGGAGCCGGCGAAGAGAGGGTGCCAACGGTAGATCGCCTCGTAGTTGATGGTCTCGCGCTGCCGGGCCGGCATCATCATCGAGTTGATGGAGACGCCGTTGTAGATCCAGCAGGACGTGTCACGGGTGAAGAGGTGGTTGGGCAACGGCGGCAAAAGCAGGTCGTCGTCGTCCATGGAGGCCAGCACGAGCGAGTCCGGGCATGAGGTGCGCTCGAGCAGCTCGGCCTTCGTGATCCCAGCGATGAGCACCTCGGCCAACTCGGCCCCGGACAGCCCCTGAGCCAGGGCGCGCAGCGGATCGGCGGCGCTGGGGCCGTTGGTGTTCTCGTTGACGACTCGGTCCAGGACGTACTGCCTGGCTTCGGGCACCTCCAGGGTCTGGGCCAGCAGGTCGCTGAGGTAGAGCACCTCGATGTCGCGGTCAGTCAGAACTCGTGCGAACTGGTCGTGCTCCTCCTGGGCCCGCTCGAGCCACAGCACGTCATCGAACAGGAGGTGGTCCTTGTTCTGCGGAGTGAGTCGGAGCATCTCGTTGCCGGGTCGGTGCAGGATGACCTGGCGAAGCTTTCCGATTTCGGAATCTACGGAAAATTCCATGACTCCCTCTCTGACACAGCACTGTGTCGCCGATATGGATCATGACGCGCATCACGCGCTCAGACTGTCAAAGTGGTACGCCTGTACCGGATTGGTACGAGCGTACCAGAGTTCCTGAGGTTTGGAAACTCCCTGGTAGAAAGAAGTTTCAAACATGTTGATCGGGCGTTCTCGATTGGAGGGTGATGTTGCTTTCACCAGGCACCTTGCCGCTTCGGGCACTGCTGTGGAGCGCTCCTGGACCGTCGATGCGGCGGACCCGCGTCAGTAGGTGACTCACAAACGTCAAGGGCGATCCGTCCCGGATGGAGCCACCCAAGTCCCGAGGCGCCGGAGTGGGAGGATGGCGGACGTGAACGCACCGTCCCCCTTCGCCACGACCTCCAGCCCCGCAGACGCCGTCAGTGCCGTCGTCCTCGACTACGGCAACGTCCTGTACGCGTGGGAGCCCATGGCGGCCGTCGCCGGATACGTCTCAGCCGACGACTGGGAGGAGTTCGTGGTCGACGGAGGGTTCCTGACCTGGAACGAACGACTCGACCGGGGAGAGCCCTTCGAACAGGTGCTCGCCGACTACACCCGGGCCCACCCCGGCCGCCCCGACTGGGCGGAGATCCTCTCCTTGTACCGTCAGCGCTTCGCCGAATCGCTGACGGGTCCCGTTCCCGGCATGACCGCTCTGCTCGACGACCTCCTTGGGAGGGGCGTGGCGCTGTACGGGCTGACCAACTTCGACGCCGCGCCCTTCGAACGGGCCAGGCTCCTGGTTCCCCAGCTCGAACGCTTCGCGGGCATCGTGGTCTCCGGGCGCGAGCACCTGGCCAAACCGGATGCCGCCATCTTCGACCTTCTTCTGAGTCGTTACCGTCTTCAGGCCTCCCGCACCCTGTTCATCGATGACTCGGCGGTCAACATCGAGGCGGCTGGCCACCTGGGAATGCGCACCCACCACTTCACCGGTGTGGGACGGCTGCGCTCCGAGCTCATCGCACTGGGCCTGCTCCCCACGCCGGACCGGCATTGAACCCCGCACTGGGTGACGTCGACCCTTAGACTCAGCCGCATGCGTGTGCTTTTCGCCGGAACCCCCGAGGCGGCCCTGCCCACCCTGGAGGCCCTCATCGCCAGTGAGCACGACGTCGTCGGGGTCCTCACCCGTGCTGACGCTCGCAAAGGGCGCGGCCGGACGCTGCACCCCTCGCCGGTGGCGGCCGTGGCTCGTGACGCGGGGCTCGATGTACGCACTCCGGCCACCCTCAAGGGGGAGCAGGCCGACGACGTGCACGCGTGGGTCGGTGCTCTGAAGGTCGACGTCGCCGTCGTGGTCGCCTACGGTCGCCTGGTCCCGGCCGATCTGCTGGAGGTACCAGAGCACGGCTGGCTGAATCTGCACTTCTCTCTGCTGCCCGCATGGCGCGGAGCCGCCCCGGTCCAGCGGGCGGTCATCGCCGGTGAGGAGGTCACCGGGGCCTGCGTGTTCCGCCTCGAGGAGGGACTCGACACCGGCCCCGTCTATGGCCGACTCACGGAGGCCATCAGCGGTCGGGACACCAGCGGGGACCTGCTCGAGCGGCTGGCGCAGGCCGGGGCGCCCCTGGTCCTCGATGTGCTGCGCCGGGTTGAGGACGGCAGCGTGCATCCGGAGCCTCAGGACGACGCGTTGGCCACGCTGGCCCCCATGCTCTCCTCGGCCGACGGTCTGATCCGCTGGGAGGATCCGGCGCTTGCCATTGACCGTCGGATCCGGGGCGTCACTCCGGCGCCGGGTGCCCACACCACTTACCAGGGGTCCCGGTTCCGTCTGGGCCCGGTCACCCCGGTCCCGGAGGTCACCGATCTGTTGCCCGGCCAGCTGCGCGCCACCAAGCGCGAGGTCCTCGTGGGAACCGGGGGCTGTGCCGTCCGTCTGGGGCAGGTGGCGCCCGCCGGGCGCAGCTGGATGCCTGCCGACGCCTGGGCCAGGGGAGCGCGTCCGGAGGTGGGGGCCGTCCTGGGGACCTCGTGCGTGACGAACGACGACGGTGAGGCGATGAGCTGATGGGGGAGCGATCGACACGCCGGGGCGCGTCGGGCGGCCACGACGAGAACCGGCGAGGCGCAGGCCACGGGCGGGGTGGCGCTCCTGGCAGACGCCGGGAGCAACGCGGCAGGCGAACTGAGCGCGGCGGTCCTCACCAGGGTCGCCAAGCCCAGGGCCGGCGCTCCTTCGAACAGGACGGTCCGCAGGCGGGTGCATCGGCGCGCCCGGCGAGGGGCCGATCTGGCTCGGCGCGTGAGGTGGCCCTGGAGGTGCTCACCCGCGTTCGCCGCGATGACGCCTTCGCCAACCTCCTTCTGCCCGAGCTGCTGGAGACCGCTGACCTGGATCGGCGTGACGCCGGCTTCGCCACTGCTCTGACCTACGGGACCCTGCGGCTGCTGGGTCGCTACGACGCGATGATCGCCGCCTGCACGGACCGCCCCCTGGAGCGCATCGATCCGGCCGTGCTCGACGTCCTGCGCCTGGGGGCCCACCAGCTCATGGGTATGAGGGTGGCCCAGCACGCCGCCGTGAGCACCACCGTGGACCTGGCCACCACCTCCTGCGGGCGCGGCGCGGCCACCTTCGTCAACGCCGTCATGCGTCGCCTCAGCGGACGGGACCTGGACTCCTGGATGGATGAGCTGCGCCGGGACGCGCCCGATAAGACGGCCGCCCTGGCCCGCACCCAGTCGCACCCGGAGTGGATCGTCAAGGCGCTGCGCCAGGCCC